>Ga0209208_10013713_pt1 | contig 10079 bp, 6 predicted proteins | sample S1TSphfallax_3_FD_187694 | JGI IMG/M metagenome (GOLD analysis project Ga0209208, IMG submission 187694) | Host-associated microbial communities from peat moss isolated from Minnesota, USA - S1T2_Fd - Sphagnum fallax MG (SPAdes) (version 2) | ecosystem: Host-associated > Plants > Peat moss >... | reverse complement strand
CAGGGTGCATGTATGATGAAAAAAGTTTAGTGGAAATGAAATTAATATAATTAGAATAATCATATTAATGATTTTAATTACAATAAAAATACTATGAATATTTTGAATGTTAATTCAAAATATAAATTAAAAGTTTATGAGTATTAAATTTAATCATAAATCAAATAATTATTATAATTGATGTATAGAAACATATGTCGATTCAAATTAAGCACCACTTCACTTGCGACTAACGAAATTTTAGTTGGTTATTATTGGCTGATAAATCCAACCCATATATAAATGTAAGCCAATTTAATCATAGACTAGTTGCAAGCTAGTCATAGGTGATTTGGCTGATGTTAGCACGATGTCACACTTGTTGTAAAGGGCAAAATTTTAGTTATTAAAACCAAATAATCACAAGTAATTGTAAATGCATTGGCCACATATTGCCTTTTTCTTTTTGTGTATTGGGAAATATGTAATTTTTTTGAAGGGATATGTGAGAAATATAACCAAATTGGAAAGAATTATGGCATAAGGTTATGCATTATATGAGGTGTTTGATGGATTTGATAATCACAAGGCGTAGGGTGTGGGATGACAAATAACATTTGTTAATGTTTGATGAAGTGTTTGAAGGTGGTGGACGTCCATGAATTATGATTATAAAATTTCAAGATATGGCCACTCTTATGCTACAGAATGTGGAAATAATGAATATTTGGCATGAGTAATCACTACAAAGAAATTGCAAATAAATGACATTAATTTTTAATTGTAATTATCACAAGTGACTTTTTACATGGCCTAGTTGCCTTCAACAAGCCACATAAAATTATAGTCACAAAATATAATAAGTGGCACCAAATTGAAATGGCAATCACATAAACATGTAACTTACATGAACTTTTCATTCATCCAAATTAGCTTACATGGCAATGTCATTTTACAACTAATTTTATCATTAAGTAAAGTAGTCACATTATTTATTATTTAGATATTAAAATATTATATATATATAATTGTTAATATCAACTTGGGCCATGTTGACATGTATCATTATATAGGCTAGATTTTATAAACTAATTTAAATTTCTAAGTAAGCCGCTTATTGTGCCTACTTAAGTTCACTTAATAAGCACCTAACCTAAGTTATAGGCTAAGTAGGTTGGGAATATTTGATCAACATCCCATTGTTGACCATAACTCACGTCATTTGCAGGAATTGATCCTTGAACCCCAAAGATGAAAAATCAACCAAACCACCCCACTTGTGGTAAAAAAGTATTTGTGCATTCCATTTAGCCTACTTCATTTAAAATATTACAAAAAAACATCAATTTTTGAACTTTGAGAACTTATTGAAATTTTGTTCAAATGACAAGATAAAAGTTTAAGTTTAAATTTCTTTCAATAATGTACAAAACTATAAATTTTCATCTTAAAAATATAAATTAATTTGAAAAAAATTGATTTTTTATTAAATATAATCTCAATGACCATTTTGTGGAAAAAAAAAAATTCAATCACATGATTTATAAATGGATAATATAATAAATCAAAATATATCTTTCATATCTTAAACCTTCACTTGATTCTAAGAATTATATTCTACAATTTTTATTGATATATCATATTCTACCAATGGAATTTAATTTTAAATTTGTGATATATAATTTAATCACATACAACATTTATAAATGGATCATAAATAAATTATAATAAAAATATAATAAAAGCTTTTATATTAGCCATATTAATTTTAATGTAAAATATTAATCTAGACAATCAATTTTAAATCTTTGATTAATTGATTTTATGGAACTATAAATTTTATATTACATTTACACATATAATAATATCTTCAGTTTTATTTAAAATTATGATGAAAATTAGATGTAAAAATAAATTATGTTTTTCTCACATTTCAATTTCTATATATTTTGTATTATTATTATTCTTATTATTATTATTATTATTATTATTATTTGTATTAGTGTTTAAAGATTGATAACCTACCTGGACAATCATTGAGTCATCCAGGCAGGTTATTAGGGGTTTGAAATTTCAATACTGTGCGGTTATCAATTTAACCGGGGGGTGTCAAAACTCAATAACCGGCCAACACTGGTCAGTACTCGCACTTATCCTGAAGGGGGGGGCAGAGCCAATAAACAACACCCAATAACGTTAACCATAGTTAATAATTAAACCCCAAGTGGTGCAACAATTAAACCCAAGTTTGGATAAATAAGAAGATGGAGAAAAGCAGTTAGTTTCATCCCTTATTGGATGATATTAGGGTTAGGGTTTAGTTCTCCGAGCTTCTCGCTTCTCGCTTCTCTTCCTTTCTCTCTCTCTCTCGTTGTTGCAGGTCTACTACTGGTGGTGAGAATCGAGAGCACGAGAGAGAGAGAAATCATCTGTGGATTTGGATTGCGGTTTACCAGAATCTGTTGCTATGCTTCGCATTAAGGTGGAGGAGTCTTCTTTGAAGTGACAGACTGGTGGTCTCTTTCAGTTATTTTCAACAGTGAGCAAGACAAAGAAAGGAACTAGCTCTTTTGGGGGTTTAGAGTAGAAGTTTTGAAGGATTTCAGTGGGACTAGGACCAGGAGGAGTAGTGATCCTTCAGAGAAAAAAAAAAATGGCAAATGTGTCGAGGAAGTGGAAATCTTCAACTTGGCGACTGGGAAAATCACGGGTATCATCATTCCATCATCTTCAAACCAAAATTGGACCTTCATTCCAAGAGAATTTGATTCCTTGCTCCTGAGAAAATGATAACATGCCATGGGTTGTTGTTGTTGTTGTTGTTATTGTGATTGGGTTTTGACTTTTGCAAGTTTCTGCTGTGAATTTTTTTGGGGTCTTCATCCAGGGACAAGTCTTGTTCTTTTGCATCTCTCTTTCTAAGGTAACAAGCAGCTCTCAAGGTTTTCTTTTTGTTAAGTGGTGGGGTTTCTTTTTTGCAGGCAAAGGAGCCTGAGATGGTTGAATCTCCACTCCCCTATGGCTGGTCTTTTGCTCATGACTTGGACCACAGGGAACAGGTCAGTTTAGGGTTTAAGGTTTCTTAATTGAAGGGTTTAGGGTTGAACTATTGCATTCCCTCTTTCTACAGAGCTAAATTCATCTTTTCAAAATGTTCAAGCAACTGCACAGCCTTGATGGTTCGTGCTATTTGTTCAAAGAAGACCCAAGCTCTTGTGAGTGGGTGTGTCTTGTTTTGTGCCAAAAACCTCTACTGCATTTTTTTGGTATTGGATTCTTGATGATATCTTGGTCCTGCAGAACCATCAGCTTCAATCTGAAAGTGCCATTGGTGTGCCACTAGATAAGCAATCCTCCATCCATGTTCAAGGCAGGCAAGTTACCCATTCTCAGGCATTGGAGTTTTTATCTTTTTTTAATAGTGTTTGTCATGCTCATCATGCTTGTACATGTTTTTTTTCTGAGAAAGATATTTTCTTGCATTTTTTTTGCATTCTTCATTAATCTGATTTACTGGACGCCTCAGAAGCCAAATGTGCTTATTTGGGTGTGGGTATTTTTTTTATTTCTGTTGCAACTTGTGAGAAAATCCCCTACAGTTTGTGAAAGATTGGGAAGATTGATTTGAGAAAGTGCTTTAAAGAGTGATGTGCTTACTTTTGGGTATTTTATATTTCTGTTGCAGGTTATCAGAATCCCCAGAAGTTCGTGAGCGATTGGAAAGACTGGTTTCTGAAAGCACTAAGGTGATTTCAATGTTGCTTCTCTTGTCAGTGTTCCATTGTTGTTGGATTTCATGGCGGCATATGTCATGCAATAGGTGATCTGCATTTTTTTTGCTGACACCATTTGAGGCTATATCAATGAAAATCTTCTTACAGAGGCCTGGTCATGCGAGGAGTGACAGTGCGGGATCACTTCGAATGGCTTCACATGTCAGCAATATCATAAATTTTGAGCAAGCTTACAACAAGGTATGGCTGTAGAGCCCTGCTACCTTCAACCATTCTATTCTAGCTGTGTGTCAAAAGAGACAAGGAGTTCTTCCTCTAATATGAGTGATGCCAGAATGGATCAGGTCTCCTTTCATCTATTGCTGAGCCTGAGAGTGATATCAGCTTATGAGACTCTAACCATTGTGATGCATGCATTTGGGTCAAAATTGCTTGCAAAAAGCTTAAAGGTGAGCGGGACATGTTTGAAGAGTTTTTTCTCGCTGAGCAAACAAGGGTACGTTGTGTTGAGGAGGTATATATCATCTTCTTTGTCAATTTATTCATCGAAATGGGTTCCAAAAAATGTTAAAATCACTTGTTTGCCTGCATGTTTGATTTTCTTTCTTGCTCTTGCTCTTGTTCTCATTCAGTCAGCCTGTTGTAGTTGAAGGGAGGTATGATGTTGTCAATTTGGAACGTCCACAGGAATTTGTTGCAAAGGAGGTGGAATTTGCAAGCGTGATGCATGAGGCATCTCGAGCAGTGGATCTGGAAAGGGAACTGAAGTCCTCCTCTGACTACTGTGGTAAGATGGATTAAACAAACAGGCTGGGGTTTTTTTCCTAGCAGTTTTGACATTCGAAGCTTGTAAAGTAGACTCAAATCAATCTTTTGTCACACTTGTTTAAGTGCATGCAAGCAGAAGAGTACAGTTGCATATGTAGAAAGTTTCTCATCATTGTTCTTTTTGTTGCAGTGGCTGTATTCACCATACTAACCTGCTTTTTAAATTTTGGGTTGTAGCAAAACTTGAGCAACAAATACAAGAAAAGACACTTGAAGCAAAAGCTGCAAACGAGCATATCAGGACTTATATCGGCAGAAATCAAGGTTTGAATCTAGCTATGACCAAGGCTTGATGGAAGTTTAGAGGTAATCAAAGAATCTTGCAGAGACTCTGAACTACGCCCGCAAATTTTTTTTCCCAGCAGTTGCTGAATCAAGTGAACAGGAGCAAAGGATGAAGGAATTGGAAGATGAGCAGTCCAGGACCAATGCTAGCCTGAAATTGGAGGTCACCCGGCTGAAGGTATAATAACTTCAGACACATTGTTATGGGTACCTTGCTTTGGTACATTCTTGCTTACTATGATTGTCACAGGGTTGTAATGGAGGCCCCAATGATGTAACAAGTCTTTGATGCCATAGTGTGGAAAGCTGGTGTCATCTGTTGTTTTTGTGTCAACCTTGTTTTCCAGGAACAGCTTGCTCGATCAGATGCAAGGTGTTTGGAGACCAAGCAAGCTTTGGACTCAAAGAGCATTGAGATCCACATTATGAAAGAGCGTGTGCGCCGTATTGAGGGACAGCTTGCAGAGTCTGAGGAGGAAGGCACCAGGCTCCAGGAGAAAATTCTCATTCTGGAAGAGGAGGTCTCCAAACTCCAGGCTGACAACATGGAGCTGCAACTCCAGCTAGAATTGGAAAGCAACAATGTAGGGGGAGTACATCTGTGTTATGGATGCTTTCATAAATAGCAGTGCTGCAACATATCTTCTAAGTTAGAAAATACCACAGTTAGAAAACACATACACAAATTGCTTGTGAAACATGTTGCAGCAAGAGATAGTTACATGCATTCCTGGTTGCTTGGACTCAGTTGAGCTTTGATAACAGGAGGCAAAGCTTGAAGAGGATTGGATCAATGAGAGGGCAGAGTGGGAGGCACGTGTGGCACACCTGGAAACAGAATTAAATCTGGCAAGTTGCACCAATGGTGAGCTCGACTTTCTCATCACACCCATGAAGGGGGCATCAGACAGGACACTGGGATCCCCGAGGACCCCAACAGGACGTTTTTCAATACAAACACTACTTGATCTTGGAGAGGCTTCATTGGAAGTTGAAGATGATTTCCATGAACTCCGATTGAAGCATGCAGACGCTGAGGTTCAAGTACAGAGTGCCACTTTTGAACTTCAGAAAAAAGAGCAGCAGCTGGTGGAATTGAGAGAGATTGTTTCTCAAATGAAGGTAAGACTTGGGGGGATGATTTTTAAGCTTGTAGATTTGCTTGTCTGTCGTCAGTATTTTGTGCTGCAGCAGATTGAGGTTGGTGTAAGCAGTCAGAAGTGGCTGCAGCTTTTTTATTTGCAGCCTGGGTCTAACTGCAGGTAGAATTAGCAGCTGAGAAAGAGAAGGCCAAAGAGGAAGCGGAGGATCTGACACAGGAAATGGCAGAATTGAGGTACCAACTAATGGAGATGGTGGAACAGGAGCGTGAGCTCCGTGCCCAAGTTGAACAAGCTTCAGTTCTTCGAGTTGAGGAGCTAGAAGCACAGGTGGTCTATCTGCCACTTATGCTGGGTGGCATTTACTGATAGAGGACTTGCAGTGCGATCAGCAAACTCTAATGAAAGCAATGTAACAGGAACCTTAAAGTTATCTTCTTGGCTAGATTTTGCTGACAGATAACTTGTTCTTGATCTTCTCGAGTGCTTTTCTGTATCACTAGTATAAATCTCAAGGGCTTCTAAATCCTGAGAGGGGAGTGTGGAGAAGCTCTCAATGCTCATGAAGATGTTTCACAAAGGAGAGCAGCTTGCTTTTTGCAGGTGAAGGATGCACGAAAAGAGGTGCTGCATTCATTAGTGCGGCGTAGAGAAGCTGAAGAAAATGCAGAAGGTTGCACCCTTGAGCTTCAGCGTTTGCAGCTTGCTAATGAGGTGATTTTAAAAACCCATTATGTTTTTCTCTTGCTTCTTCCTGGATACTGGTTAAAGGTCTGAGAAATGATGGTATAGTTCTTTTGATGTGATGAAATGAAAGCATATCCTCACAAGCCTGTTGCAGCTTCAATGAGTATACTAACAACTTTTTTCCATTAGTTATGTCTCTTGAGTGCTAGCTAGCCAACATCATGACCAAGTCTCCAGAAATGCAGTAGAAAACTCAGGATACAGATTTTGTATGATGGTTTAAGATTTATCTGAAAAGGTAGATTGTTATATACTTATCTTCACACACTGCTGGGAGCTAGTGAAGTCTGTGGATAGTTGTGGCAGCTTGTCACTGCTATTGGCACTGAAGGTGATGGTCTGACTATTTGTGAGTGACTCTCATAAGGTTATGACTGCACCCACTGTTGTGTTACCGTCACAGTGTTATTGTTGAGGTTTTATTCTCATCAATATATATACTTCTTTTGATGTCAGTCAAGAGCCAAGCATCTACTGTTAAACGAAGCAGAAGCTTCAGTCATACCCAATCACTGGTTTTGTAATATAAGCATAGGATTGGGTGTGAGAGGAATTCTCACAATATTGAGTTTTTCACATTGCAGAATCTCAAGAAAGAGCTGAAAGAAGCCAAAGAGAATGCAATGCAGGCTAAAGAGGAAGCAGAGGCAGAGGTACAACAAGCTAAAAAGGATGCTCGACATTTGGCTGAATCTAACCTGGAATTGGAGAAACAGGTTTCTGCCTTGTTGAGCAGCACTCTTTGGAATATTGTTTCTGTTTGTATTTGAGTTATTGGCTGCTGGCATTCTCCCTCCTCATGGGTTCTCTTCCAGGAAGAATGGTGCAGCTATTTGTCTCTTCAGATTCCTGTTCTCACTTTCAGAGTTCTTTTGTTTTTACAGGTCACAGAAGTGCGTGCTGCTTGTGACTGCTTATCCAGTGAGAATCTGCATCTTCGGAGGAGTCTTGATGAGGCCATGGCAGGAACAGTCAAGTTGGAGCAGACTCTGGTGAAGAAAGAGTCAGAGTATCTTTCACTTTTAGAAGTAGAGAGAAATGCTCTTGAAACTTCAATGACTACTGCTGTTGCCAAATTTGAGGAAAAGGTTTTGTCTTTTGAGAAAAAGGAATCACAGTTTACTTCTCTTCTAGAACAAGAAAGGAAAGAGCTTGAAGCTTCAAAGGCTGCACTAGTGAACTATGAGAAAGAGCAAATCTCTTTGTTGGAAAAGGAGTCAGAGTATCTTGCTGTTATCAAAGAACTCAGGAAACAGCTTGAAGATGTAGAGACTACTGTGGCCAATCTCAAGAAAGAGCAACAAGCAGATGGAGTTACCAAGATGGAGTTGGTTAATAACACACATGATAAAGAGATGCAAACGACAGGGATCTCATTGTCATTGAGCAGGGAAGAGGGGGATGACTCTCCCCTTGAGACCAATCCTGAAATAGCTGCACTGGAGAGAGAGACAGAGGGACTGGATTTGGAGAAATCAAAGGTCAAGCACCTTCACAGTGATTTTCCTGAAGAGAACACTTTCTCCAGTGAGCATGAAATTGCACAGAACAATCCGGGTCTGTTCCTCCTTGATTCTTGTATTGTGGTAGTTACAGAATAGTTACAGAATATAGTACCTGACTTTGTTCAAACTGGTCCTCAGTTTTTCCTCTGGTTTTCAGGGTTTGGGTTTTCCTCTTTGTCCCTGAGCACTGATATGAAGTTGAATCCAAAATCTCTAGTACAACAATGGGTCAGGTCTTGATTCCCATTTGAGAAGTTCCTTATGAAGACATATTGCATGTGTTTGCAGGTGAGATGATGACTGTCGACAGTAACAGAGATGTGAACTTAACTTTGGGATCCTTGAGTAGCATCAAGGATGATGCATCAATTGCTCTCTCCACACGGGTGGAGGGGGAGCTCTGTACAGAAATGGAAGATCTGCAACAATGTAAGAATGTTCCCAAGCTTGAGCTGGAAAGTGCATTTGCAGGAACCATGAAGTCTCTGCTGAAAATCTCTTCTGTAAGGTTGGATGGATCTGGAGATTCCCGTGGCACACCACCTGGTTCACAAGCAGTGATGGAAGAAGACAAGTTCATTTGTATCATGAAAGACAAGCATCTGTGGGGAGTAAAAGAAATTGCTGAAATGATTGAGTCTATAACTGAGGAGCTCACCAAACAGGTCCAGTTAATGCTGCACAACAACTCCTCAACAAAGTCAGAACTGGCTTTTGAACTGGATTCAAGGGTGAGATCCTGGAGTAATCTCTTGATCAGAGCTCTCCAATCAAAACTTGCTGTCAGTGGGGCTGTAGAGGAGCAGGGTGAACATGGTTCTGACTTACTTGGTGAATCAAGATGTGAACTTGCATCATCAACCCATCAAGGCTCTGAAGTTGAGATTGGTTCTATGGAGACCTTATGTCAAGAGCAAGTGACAGCTAACAAAGAGTGTGTTACACACTCAAAAGATGATCCAGAGAGGTTGGAACAATGTCATGAATCTGAAATTTCTCAGAGAGATGACAATGTGTCAAACCTAGAACAGAAACCTCAAACTATACTTGAGCCCGAGCTTCATCTGAAAAACCTCCAAGAAAATGTTAAGACTGGAAATCAGCTTTTGAGTAAGACTGATGAAGAGACACAAATACAGTGATTCTTTGGTGCTGCCCTCCTAGAACCCTGAAGGGTGAGAAGAACAGTTGAGCCTTGTTGAGCTTGAAACATGGTTGATCAGACTTCTTTTTCCTGGATTATCAGGTGCTGCACTTCTCTGTTTTCAATTCCCCATGCTGTTCAGGGAGTTTACAAGAACATGGAATGACTGAGATAGAGAATCTGAAAAACTGAGGTGGGAGCACACTGTCTGTCTGAGCTAAGTTGATGGAGCCAACAACAATAGCCAGCAATTGTGGTGTTCGACTTGAAACAAGGGAGACTGAATATGATGGGTTAAAGTTTGCAAGATGAAAGGAGGAGAGGTGAGAGCAAGGACATGGATTGGGTGCGCACAAAAGGAGTTGGATGAGAGCTGGCATTACATGTGGGAAAAATGATTCAGAAGCAAAATTGAAGGTTGAGGTACTTTTCTTTTGGTTTTGAGATGAAAGCAAGAGTTGGTCGAAGGGGGGAGAAGTGGGTACACTGTTCAATTGCAAACCAGGAGACTTGAGATCTGAGGGAAGAAACTTATTGAAATATCGAAGAGGGAGGAATGTGCTCACATAATGAAAGAGCAGCAAAACCTTCACTTTCTTGCAGCTTAAGAGAAGATTGATACTGAACCCCTTCAATGGAGGTGAAATGGACTTTTTTGAAAGCCCTAAATTAGGGGTTTTGATGATTGGAAGCTTAGTCTCATTTCTGAAACATCACCAATCTGTATGGATGAATGCCACCCCCCCCCCCCCCCCCC
>Ga0209208_10013712_pt1 | contig 10079 bp, 5 predicted proteins | sample S1TSphfallax_3_FD_187694 | JGI IMG/M metagenome (GOLD analysis project Ga0209208, IMG submission 187694) | Host-associated microbial communities from peat moss isolated from Minnesota, USA - S1T2_Fd - Sphagnum fallax MG (SPAdes) (version 2) | ecosystem: Host-associated > Plants > Peat moss >... | reverse complement strand
GCCGCCCCAGAGCGCGCCAACGACCTTCCTCGGCGGCCGCAGCCCCTGGGCCCAGGCCGCCGCGCCGGCCCCTGATCAGTATCAAGCCGCCCCGCCGCCGCCCGCGCCGGGATTCTTCGGCGCGGGACCGTTCAACAATAGCGGCGGTCTCGGGAGCTTCCTGCGGAGCGCCGGAACCACCGCGGCGGGAGTCGCCGGCGGCGCCCTGCTGTTCGAGGGCGTCAGCAGCCTCTTCGGAGGCCATGGCGGGGGCTTTGGCGGATTTGGCGGCGGTTTCGGCGGTCAGCCCACCGAAGTGGTCGAAAACAACTATTACGGCGACCAGGGCGGCGGCGATCCCGGCGCCGACTGGGGCGGGGGCGGCGGAGGAGACGACGGCGGCTCCTTCGACACCTGAGCCAAAGATATCGGTCGGCGGGAGCGCAAACTGAGCATTTGTCACCCGCCCGCCGCAATTTTTCCAAAGGCGGCCCGCTAAGGGTTCATCGAACATACACCTTGGAGTAGTTAAGGAAGGACAGGCCGCCGCCCCAAGAGCATCCGTGGGCGACGCGGAACGAGAGACAATGGCCGACGATTCCGGACGACTAAACGATATTCTGGCGGAAACCGCCTTCCTCTATGGCGCCAATGCCGCCTTCGTGGAGGATCTACAGGCCAAGTGGGCCGCTGATCCCGCCTCGGTGGCGCCGTCCTGGCGGGAATTCTTCGCGACCCTCGCCGATTCGCCCGACGCCGTGCGTCAGGCCGAGAGCCCGCCGACCTGGACGCCAGAGGCTCCGGCCGCCGCCCGGCCTGATTGGCTGAGCGCCATCGATGGCCTGTGGCCGGCGGTGGAGGCCAAGCTTGGCCAGAAGATCGCCTCCCAGTCCCCTGGCGCCAGTCAGGATGAGATCCGCGCCCGAACCCTGGATTCCCTGCGCGCCATCATGATGATCCGCGCCTATCGCATGCGCGGCCACCTCAAGGCCAAGCTCGACCCGTTGGGCATCGCCGTGACCGATGGCGACGCCTCCGAGCTGGACCCGGCCACCTATGGATTTTCCGAGTCCGATTTCGACCGGCCGATCTTTCTGGACTTCGTGCTGGGGCTCGAAACCGCCTGCCTGCGCGACATCCTGGCGATCCTGCGGCGCACCTACTGTGGCAATGTCGGCGTGCAATACATGCACATCAGCGACCCGGCCGAGAAGGCCTGGATGCAGAGGCGTATCGAGGGCCGCGACAACGAAATCATCTTCACGAAGGAAGGCAAGATCGCCATTCTCAAGAAGCTGATCGAGGCGGAAGGCTTCGAACGCTTTCTCGCGCGACGCTATCCCGGGGCCAAACGCTTTGGTCTTGATGGGGCGGAGGCCGCGGTGCCGGCCCTGGAGCAGATCATCAAGCGCGGCGGCGCCCTGGGCGTGAAGGACATCATCCTGGGCATGCCCCACCGCGGGCGGCTGAACGTTCTGGCTGCGGTGATGGGAAAGCCCTATCGCGCGATCTTCCATGAGTTCCAGGGCGGAACGTCGCTGCCTGAAGACATCGAAGGCTCGGGCGATGTGAAATACCATCTGGGCGCTTCATCGGATCGGGTGTTCGACGGCAACACTGTGCACCTCTCGCTAACCGCCAATCCCAGCCACCTGGAGATCGTCAATCCCGTGGTTCTGGGCAAGGCGCGCGCCAAACAGGCCTTCACCTTGCGGGAAAATCGCGATGCTGGGCGTGGGCATGTGTTGCCCCTGCTCATGCACGGCGACGCCGCTTTCGCGGGCCAGGGCGTGGTGGCGGAATGCTTCAATCTCATGGGCATTCGCGGCTATCGCACGGGCGGCGCCGTCCATTTCATCGTCAATAACCAGATCGGCTTCACCACCAATCCCCGGTACAGCCGCACCAGCCCTTATCCCTCGGACAGCGCCCTGATGGTCGAGGCGCCCATCTTCCACGTCAATGGCGATGATCCAGAGGCCGTGACCTTCGCGACGCGCGTGGCCGTGGAATACCGCCAGGAATTCGCCAAGGACGTCGTTATCGACATGTTCTGCTATCGCCGCTTCGGTCACAACGAGGGCGACGATCCCACCATGACCCAGCCCCTGATGTATCGGTCCATCAGGGCGCATCCGTCGACGCGTGAAATCTATTCGCAGCGCCTGGTGGCCGAGGGCGTCGCAACGGCTGAGGAGGTCGAGACCTGGGTGGCGGAGTTCGCCGCCTTCCTTGATCAGGAGTTTGAAGCGGGCAAGACTTGGCACGCGGACCGGGCCGACTGGCTTGACGGAAAGTGGGCGGGCCTGGCCCTGCCCAAGACCGAGGAGCGGCGTGGCGATACGGCCGTGCGGCGCCAGAAACTCAAGGATCTGGGGGCCAAATTCACCGCGATCCCCGAGGGCCTGGATGTCCATAAGACGGTGGCCCGGGTCATCGAGTCGCGTCGCCAGGCCATCGCCACCGGCGAGGACATCGACTGGGCGACGGCCGAACATCTGGCCTTCGCAAGCCTGCTTGATCAGGGCTTTCCTGTGCGCCTGTCTGGCCAGGACAGCGTCCGCGGCACCTTCGTCCAGCGCCACTGCGATCTGATCGACCAGACCACCGAGGTTCATTACACGCCGCTCCAGCACCTGCGTCCCGGCCAGGCCCATTTCGAGGCCCTCGATTCCGCGCTTTCGGAAGTGGCGGTCCTGGGCTTCGAATACGGTTTCTCCCTCACCGATCCCAAGACCCTGACCCTTTGGGAGGCCCAGTTCGGGGACTTCGCCAATGGCGCGCAGGTGGTGATCGACCAGTTTGTCTCCTCGGCCGAGCGGAAGTGGCTGCGGATGTCGGGCCTCGTGATGCTGCTGCCCCATGGCTATGAAGGCCAGGGACCCGAACACTCCTCCGCGCGGCTTGAGCGCTATCTGCAGCTTTGCGCCGAGGACAATATGCAGGTGGCTAACTGCACCACCCCGGCCAACTATTTCCACATCCTGCGCCGTCAGATGCTGCGCGAGTTCCGCAAGCCCCTCATCCTGATGACGCCCAAGTCCCTCCTGAGGCATAAGAAGGCCGTGTCGAGCCTCGCGGACATGGCGGAGGGCTCCTCCTTCCACCGGGTCCTGCGCGACGACGCCGAGGCAGGCCGTCACACGAGCCTCAAGCTGAAGCCAGACGCCAAGATTCGCCGGGTCGTCCTCTGTTCGGGCAAGGTCTATTACGACCTGCTGGAAGAGCGCGAAAAACGCGGGGCCGACGATATCTATCTGATGCGCCTGGAACAGTTTTATCCGTGGCCGATGAAATCCATGAGCAGTGAACTGGCGCGGTTCAAGGATGCGGAACTCGTCTGGTGCCAGGAAGAGCCTAAGAACATGGGCGGCTGGACCTTCGTCGATCCCTGGCTGGAGCTGACCCTGGCCAAGCTCAATGTCGCCGCAAAGCGGGCGCGTTACGCCGGACGGCCGGCCTCCGCGTCCACGGCCGCGGGACAGATGAGCCGCCACCTGAAAGAGCTTCAAACCTTCCTGGCTCAGGCGCTGGGCTGATCACAAGGCTGCTAAAACCCCGTTTCGAGCTTAAGAGGTCGGCGCTGCCCTAGAGAGCGGCGGGCCTGAACATCCGGAGACCGCGTCTACCATGACCGACATCATGACCCCCGCGCTCGGCGAATCCGTCACCGAGGCGACCGTCGCGCGTTGGGCCAAGAAGGCCGGAGAGGCGGTGAAGCGCGATGAGGTGATCGTCGAGCTCGAGACCGACAAGGTGAGCCTTGAGGTGTCCGCTCCCGAGGACGGGGTCTTAAGCGAAATCAACGCCGAGGAAGGCGCCACGGTCGTTCCCGGCCAGAAACTGGGGGTCGTCGGCGCTGGGACGGGCGCGGCCAAGGCGACCCCGTCCGCTCCGTCCAAGGCTGAACCGCCGCCGCCCGCGGCCAAGGCTGAAGCGGCGCCCGCGGCAAAGGCGGAATCCGCGCCAGCCACCGCGGCGGCCGCGACGCTTCCGCCCTCCGTGCGACGCATCGTCGAGGAAAGCGGATTAGATCCCGCCGGGGTCTCCGGCACGGGAAAGGACGGACGTCTGACCAAAGGGGACGCCCTGGCCGCCTTGGCCGCGCGCGCGATCGCCCCGCCCGCGCCGCCCGCCGCCCGCCCGGTGCGGGAGATCCATGACCGCGAGGAGCGGGTCCCCATGACCCGCCTGCGTCAGACCATCGCGCGGCGCCTTAAGGAAGCCCAGCATACCGCCGCCATGCTCACGACCTTCAACGAGGTCGACATGAGCGCGGTCATGGCGCTTCGCAATCAGTACAAGGACGTTTTCGAAAAACGCCACGGGGTGAAGCTCGGCTTCATGGGGTTCTTCGTGAAGGCCTGTATCTTCGCCCTGAAGGACGTCCCGGCGGTGAACGCCGAGATCGACGGAACCGACCTCGTCTACAAGAATCACTATGACATCGGGGTCGCCGTGGGCACCGAGAAGGGCTTGGTGGTGCCGGTCCTTCGCGACGCGGATGAATTGACCCTCGCCGGCGTGGAAAGCGGCATCGCGGCTCTGGGCAAAAAGGCCCGCGACGGGCATCTGGCCCTGGAGGATCTGCAGGGGGGCACCTTCACCATTTCCAATGGCGGGGTCTATGGCTCTCTGATGTCCACCCCGATCCTGAACGCTCCGCAGTCCGGGGTTCTGGGCATGCACAAGATCCAGGATCGGCCGGTAGTCGTCGGCGGCCAGGTCGTTGTGCGCCCGATGATGTATCTGGCGCTCTCCTATGATCACCGGGTGGTGGATGGCCAAGGCGCCGTGACCTTCCTGGTCAAGGTCAAGGAACACATCGAGGATCCCCAGCGCCTGCTGCTGGACGTCTGAGCCTGTCACATCCTCAAGGACAAAAGGGGCCGCTCACATGGCCGAATATGATGTCGTCATCATCGGTGGCGGCCCGGGCGGCTACAACGCCGCGATCCGCGCGGGTCAATTGGGTCTGAAGGCCGCCTGTGTGGAGCTGCGCGGGACCCTCGGGGGCACGTGCCTCAATGTGGGCTGCATTCCCTCCAAATCCCTGCTCCACGCCTCGGAGCTCTATGAGCTGGCGGTAAAGGACTTCGCGGGCCTTGGCATTGATGTGGAGGCCAAGCTCAATCTGCCGGCGATGATGAAACAGAAGACCGAGTCCGTGGGCCAGCTGACCAAGGGAATCGAGTTCCTCTTCAAGAAGAACAAGGTGGACTGGATCAAGGGCGCCGGCCGGCTGGCCGGGCCTGGCAAGGTGGAGGTGACCGCAGCTGATGGAATGCTCTCAACCCTTGAGACCAAGGCGATCGTCATCGCCACCGGCTCCGAGCCCGCGCCCCTCACCGGTGTGAGCGTGGACCAGGGGCGGATCGTCGACTCCACGGGGGCGCTGGACCTGCCCGAAGTCCCCAAGCATCTGGTGGTGATCGGCGCTGGGGTGATCGGCCTGGAACTGGGCTCCGTCTGGCGCCGGCTCGGCGCGGCGGTGACCGTGGTGGAGTTTCTTGATCGCATCACGCCGGCGCTTGACGGCGACACCGCCAAGACCCTGCAACGCACCCTGACCAAACAGGGCATGGCCTTCAAACTGGGCGCCAAGGTTACTGGAGCCACGCTCACCAATAAGGGTGTCACGCTCAGCATCGAACCGGCGGCCGGCGGGCCGGCCGAGACTCTCGAGGCGGACTATGTGCTGCTCGCCATCGGTCGGCGGCCGTTCACGAAGGATCTTGGTCTGGAGACGGCTGGCGTGGCTGTGGATCGTCGGGGCTTCATCGAGACCCATCATTTCGCCACCAATGTTCCCGGCGTCTTCGCCATCGGTGATGTGACCCAGGGCCCCATGCTCGCCCACAAGGCCGAGGATGAGGCCGTCGCCTGTATTGAGGTGATCGCCGGCAAGGCGGGTCACGTGAACTATGCGGTCATTCCCAATGTCATCTACACTTTCCCCGAGGTGGCTACGGTCGGGGCCACTGAGGAGGAGCTGAAGGCGGACGGCGTGGCCTATAAGGTCGGAAAGTTCCCTTTCACCGCCAATTCCCGCGCCAAGGTCAATCATGAGGCTGAGGGCTTCGTGAAGGTTCTCGCCGACGCGACCACCGACCGTATCCTGGGGGTTCATATGATCGGGCCCGATGTGAGCGAGATGATCGGCGAATATTGCGTGGCGATGGAATTCGGGGCGTCATCCGAAGACGTGGCCCGCACCTGCCACCCCCACCCCACGCGCTCCGAGGCCCTTCGCCAGGCGGCCATGGGCGTGGAGGGCTGGACGATGCAGGCCTAGGCGCTCAGCGGCCCTCATCGCGGAAAATCGCGCGTCATCGCTGACGCAATTTCGCCACGCATGGCCGAATTGCGCGTCTTTAAAGTGACGCTTTCTTGACGGGCGGCGCGCGCGCAATCCACCCTCTGCCGTAGAGGTTGATGGAACCTCATCGTTGAGGCGCATTGGCGTCGCCCACGCAGGCGGCCCCGCGCCGGGTGGAGGTCGCGACATGCCACACTGCAAGACCCGTTCATGGCTGCTGGGAACCACAAGCGTCACCGCCGCGACCTTGATCTGCCTGGCCGCGCCAGGCGCAATGGCTCAGACGAGCCCTCCGCCCTCTCAGGCGGCGCCGGGGGCCGCCACGGTCGATGAGATTGTTGTAACCGGCAGCCTGATCCGGCGCACCGGCGTCGAGACGCCCTCGCCCGTGACGGTCTTGACCCAAGAGTCGATGACCGAGGCTGGGATCAGCACCATCTCGGACGCTCTGCGGTCTATCTCGGCTGACAACAGCGGCACCATCCCCAACGCCTTCAGCGACGGCTTCGCCGCCGGCTCGTCCGGAATCGCATTACGCGGCCTGACCGTGAACTCCACCCTTGTGCTCATCGACGGCCTGCGAACCGCGAACTATCCGCTTCCGGATGACGGCGTGCGCGGTTTTGTTGATCTCAACACGATCCCCTTCAGCGCCGTCCAGCAGGTGGAAGTCCTCAAGGACGGCGCCTCCTCCATCTATGGGGCCGACGCTGTCGGCGGCGTGGTAAACATCATCATGAAGCCGACCTTCACCGGCGAGGAGGGCGATGCGGAACTGGGGGGAACGCAGCACGGCGGCGGCTTCAGCCAGCGCTACACCGCCACGGTCGGCTATGGCGACCTCGATAAGGATCGCTACAACGCCTATGTCGATGTGGAATATCAGAGCGACGCGCGCATCCTGAACAGTCAGCGCGGATTTCCCTATAACACCAACGACCTCTCCTCCATTGGCGGCCTCGATCTTATCGGCGGCCAGCCGACGGGCGGCACGGGTCCCGGCTCAATCTACGGCACGGTGGCGCCCGCGACTCTGACCGGCGGCAATGTCCTCACGGGAAGCGCGCTTGGTCCAACCCAGCTCCTGCGCCCCTGCGGCTCGGGGACCGTCCAGTCCACCGACAGTTCAGGCGACGTCTACTGCGCGCAGAACTTCTCCAAATATACCGACATCCAGCCCAAGGAGACCCGCTTCGACGTTCTGGGCCGGTTCACCTACCAGCTCGACGCCACGACCCAGTTTTGGCTCACCGCCAGCTACGCCGTGAACCAGACCACCGTCGATGAGCCGCCGAACCAGATCCAGGCCGGCACGCCGATCAACACCGAAACCATCGCCCTGCCGGCGGTCCTGACCAACGGCCAGCTTAACCCCAATGATCCCTTCGCCTCCCAGGGCGAGGCCGCCCTGATCAACTATGCCTTTGGCGATATTCCCTCGTCGATTCGCCTTACCAACCACCTCTATCGCGCGGTGGCGGGGCTCAAGGGGTCCAATGACGGTTGGGATTGGCAGGCGTCTCTGAACTTCAATCGCGGGTCCCTGACCACTGTCGCCAACGGCTTCATCTATGAGCCGCAGCTGATCACCGACGTGGAGGACGGCGCCTATAGCTTCATCAATCCCGCGTCCAATTCGGCGGCGGTGCGCGAGGCCCTGGCGCCGACCCTGACCAAGGTCTCGACCACTGACCTCGACTCCCTCGACGTGAACGCGACGCGCAAGCTCTGGACCTTGCCCGGCGGTCCCATGTCGCTCGCCGTCGGCGCCCAGTTCCGCTACGAAGCTGTCGACAATCCCGACATCAATACCAACAACGAGGTTTCTGCGGACGAGGGCACCGTCCAGCCTGCCTACGCCCACGGTCACCGCAATGTCGAAGGCGTCTTCGCCGAGTTGGAGCTGCCGGTGATCAAGCCGCTCGTGATCAATGTCTCGGGCCGTTACGACCATTATTCCGACGTGGGGGGCAATTTCTCACCTAAGGTCGGGGTCAAATATACGCCGATCAAGCAGTTCGCCCTACGCGGCACCTATTCCGAGGGCTTCCGCGCGCCGAGCTTCGCGGAATCGGGCAATAGCGGCGTGATCGGCTATGTGCCCTACAGCACCACCGAGTCAGCCCCCTATTCGAACAACTTTATCACGGCGCACGGCGGCGACGCCTATACCCAGGCTGTCTATGAGCTGAATGGCTCAAGCGTCGGCAATCCGAACATCAAGCCGGAAACATCCCGAAGCTATACCTTCGGCGGGATCATCGAGCCCAATCACTGGTTCAATGTCTCGGTCGATTATTACCACATCAGCAAGAGCAACGTGATCGGCGGTCAAAACCAAGGCGTGATCCTCGCGGACTATTATCAGGGCTTACCGCTTCCCGCCGGCGTGACGATCACGCCTGATGCGCCCGACCCGCTCTATTCCAACGCCCTGCCGCGACCCCTGGTGATCAACGAGCCCTATGTGAACACCAATTCAGAGGTGACCGACGGCATAGATGTCGACATGCGGCTGAAATTCACGCTGCCCTACGACGTCCGGTGGACGAGCGATTTCAACTTCACCGACATTTTTCACTTCCTCTACGACAATGGCGGCACGACCTATGAATATGTCGGCACCCAGGCGCCTTACGAGCTCTCCTCTGGCGGCGGCACGCCGAAATATCGCGCCAACTGGTCCAACAGCTTCACCTACGAGAAGTTCAACGTCACCGGCACGGTCTATTATGTGAGTTCGATTAAGGAGACCGGGGTCGACGCCACGGGCTATCCGGCGGTTTGCCTCTATCCAGGTCTCCCGAGCGGATGCAACGTGTCGCCCTATTGGGATGTCGATCTGACGATGCGCTATCAGATCAATGACCGCATCGCGATCTATGCCAACATCTACGACCTCCTGGACACCAAGCCGCCGCTCGATCCGGCTGACTATTCGGGCGGACCCTATGGCCTTGGCTCCAACTACAACCCCACCTACGCCCAGACGGACGCCATCGGCCGGGCGTTCAAGATCGGCGTCCACGTGAGGTATTGACGAAAGTGCCGGCTCCGCGGGCCCGGCCGCCCGCGGAGTTCACGCAGGGGTCAGGCCGCCGCCATGCTGGCGGTAATCCGGCGCACGACGATGGTCCGCGTGACCAGATACTGGATGGCGAACAGACCTAGCTTCGAGGCGATGGGGAAAACCCCGATGAAAATGGCCCAGAGCTTGGTGTCGCCGTTCATCACGAAAGCGACGTTCAACGCGCCGGTCAGGAACATCATGCCGGCCCAGACATAGCCGAAGGCGGTGGAGACATCTCGCGCCCAGGTCAGGACCACGCCCGACATATAGCGCGCGAGCCAACCACGCTTCAGCATCACGGTGCCGATGGCCGCATAGATCAGGGTTGGCTTGAACATGATGAAGCGGGGATCATGGGTGTAGAGCGACGCGGCGCCGAAGACCACCACAAGGCCCAAGCTCATCCATTGCATGGCGTCGATGGGCGCGCGGCGGACTTTGAGATAGGCAATCTGGCCGAGCCCCAGAGCGATGCCGAGCGCCGTGGCGACGGAAACGCTGTGCGTGACGGCGTAAATTCCCACAAAGGTGAGGGTTGAGAACATATCGGCCAGCAACCACTTGCCGGCGTGGATCAGGGGGTGAATCTGTGAGCCTTCGTTTTGGACTAACGGGGCGGACGCTGCGGGGATGGACAGGGACATGACGGCCTCCAATGACGATGGCCTCAGAAAGCCTCAGCTTGACGTCCGTCGCCACATCGTCTGCGTC
>Ga0209208_10013711_pt1 | contig 10080 bp, 8 predicted proteins | sample S1TSphfallax_3_FD_187694 | JGI IMG/M metagenome (GOLD analysis project Ga0209208, IMG submission 187694) | Host-associated microbial communities from peat moss isolated from Minnesota, USA - S1T2_Fd - Sphagnum fallax MG (SPAdes) (version 2) | ecosystem: Host-associated > Plants > Peat moss >... | reverse complement strand
TTACTAGATAGTTAGTTTGTTAAATATTAAGAACTTATTGCTTATTTAAGTAATTGATACTGAATACTAAATATTTGTAGTGTGTAATTTATAATTTAAATTCATGTAAATTTAATCATTATTAATTAAATGATTATCTAATTATCTAGCACTTGAATTGTTTTTAAATCTAAAAACTAAGAAAGTAAGGCATGACGAAAGTTTTGGAATTACAACCTAGTTTGTGAGGAAGTTGGAACTTCAAAACTTATCCCATATTGTTTGTTCTTCATGCTTATTTTGGACACTATATAAACAAGGGGGTGTGGTCATCCAATTTCACATTAAGAAATTTGTGCACATGGGATGAACTAATAAAAAAGGTCAACCCAAAAATAAATAAAAATTATGCACATTTTTAAATTGCGTACCTTCCCAACCTACTTATTTACCTAGCTAGGTAGGTATTTAGTTTGACCTACCCACCTAGGTTGACCTATGTACCTACCTACCTAAGTACCTGCCTATATGAGTAGGTATTTAACCTAGGAAAGTAGAATTTACCTATTTATTTTTTTAACCTAAATAGGTAGGTTGATATGTAACCTAGGTTTGTTGGCACATATTTGTGTACCTACCTAGGTACCTACCAACTTAATATTAATATATTAATATTTTTCCTTTTAATTCCACATGGCATACTTACATTGGGCCACATGTCATAATATAAGATCATCAAAGTATTAGAATTGAACGTCCTAGATTATTTTAAAATAATATTCATAATATTTTAAATAATCAAATATTAAATCACGTGGCAACACATCATTTGCCCTTAATTGTTACCAAAATAGTTGCATCTTAGTCGCATATGACAATACGTATACAATGTAATCAAAGGATGAAATGTATTTGTTGACTTTTTTTTCATACAATACCTTTTGTCATTTGCAACTAATTTATCACATGCGACTTGTCTTAGGCGACTATAGGGATTTTAGTTGCAAAATGTCTCTTACGACTAAAATTTAGGTACAAACACTAGTCCAAAATACACAGTTTTCTTCTAGTGGATATGCCATCCTTAGATTATATGGTGCGAGTTTTGGTTTTGGCAATCTCAATCTCAATCTCAACTATTTTGTAATGATGTTAACCTTAGACCCACCATTCCACAAAACATCCTTTATAATGTTTTTCCCAATCTATATTTGAATAACCGCCATATAGTTATCATGTTATGCATGTTGCTACTTTTGGTACCACATATGGTACTTTTTTATATAATTGCTTTAACTACATTATGTGGTTTATATGGTTTCATTTTCTACCATACATATCTCTTCAACTCAAGGGCCATGATCTTTAATAATTGTCCCAAGATCAAAGTTAACTAATTTATGACATATATGTTTACTGATATCCTAAAATATCTCTTCTATCGATATCAACTTACTTTGGGAAATTACAAATTTTTAAGGTTTTGAAAGTTCTATAAAATGTGTAGTATCAGGCATACCTAGCCACATTGTGTTCCATCCTTCTATTGATGTAAAAGATCCTTGGTTGGTAGTTTTTGCCTTCTATGACTACTAAATGGTTTCTACCATCGTCTTTTGAAAATTTTCCTCTTCCCAATATGTAGTACTTTTCTTCTTTTGTGGTTATTTATCTTGGAACACCTAATCTTTGACGATTTTGCTTCTTATAGCAACAATCACATCTACATTGATTTTGACTTCAACTATCACTTTCACCTTTAAACTTGATGCATTTTCCCCTTGGAACATCTTTTGCATCTTTGCAAACTTAGGATAGTTTGTCATCTTGTGCCCATTTAGACCATAGATGTGGTAGGCATATGAGTTATTCTTCTAACCTTTCTCAAGTTGAATGGTAGTTTCTTTTGTTGATACAATTGGCACCTCTTTCTTATTTACTCTACATGTCTCCATATTGTGGTCATCTTGTCCACAATTTGTGTAGTGTTTGCCAGTCTTTCATGTTTTTGTTTGTGGTTTCATTGTTATAGCATATTTTGAAATATGTGGTACCAACAATGCACTTTGAGCTTCTATAGGTGTCATCCCTTATTCACATAACATAACCACCTCCTTATGCAACTATAATGTGGTCCTCTTCATTGTAATTGTGTAGTTGTAGTCCTTGTATAGGACTATAATTTTATTTAAAACACAATGGCCAAAAAACTATCTATGGTTGGTGTTTGCAATTTGGCATGATCCAACTTTTATATGTGTTCGTAATACACCTTGACTTGCTTAATGTTTCTTTGTTTAATATTCTTGAGCTCCATGTAAATTTGTTCATGATTTTGAATCTTTTGACGACATTTACAAAATGCTTGTGTTAGCTTAAAATATATATAGTAAATTTTTTTTGACATGTAATTATGGGACCAATATGATGTCATCACTCTCAATGTGTAGTTAAATGCATTGATGATTTGCATTTTTTCAAAGGTTTACCCCTTTGTTTTAATGGCTACATGAAACACTCTCACATGAACATTTAAATCTTCATCATTTTGTAATATGGATACTTCAAAGCTGATCAACATGGCATGGCCACTAAGCCCCCTTACTCCAGGATTCACACCAATCTAATTTTCTATCATTCATAGTTTAATGGAATCGGTGGTGGCCATCCCATAATCTATTGTTTAGGTTGTCATGATTGATGTTGTGTAAACCATTTGAAGTTTTGAAATGGGTACTATTACCTTGCTTGGAATTTCATAGGATTGGTTTATTCTTCTTCCAAATTGATTGTACTTACTAGTATTTGGTATGTAGCTTGGCCATTTTCAAATTTACTCTTTCTTCTTAATGGCTTAGACTTTTGTCTAAACTTACATGCTACAATAATTATATCTAGCATCACAAATCAAATTTGTTGTTCTTGTGAAACATTTATCGATATCTGATGTATCCCACCCATCATTATAATCATTCTTGATGATGGTGTTAACTTTGTAGACAACCTAACCTCCAATAATACAATATTCATTTGTATTATCTATGGTATAGAATTTGGTCTTACAAAAAATGGCTCTACCTTATTCACATTAAGAGAATTATGAATTTTCAGTCTATTTTGTACAAATTGTTCTTCCCCCAAACCAATTCCCTACATATTTTCTTCTAAATGGTTTTGAACCTATTTTCTCATATGTGGTTATTTTACAAAATCTATGTTCAACATTTGTTGTCCCACATGTCTAATAAATCCATCCCTCATTTCACCATCAATCTATGGACATTTTGTGATGACATGTCTTTTAACTTTATATAAAGCACACATTTTGGAAAAAAGTTGAACCAACCTCATTGAATCTTCATAATCGTAGTTTTTATATTTTGGATTCATATTTTTCTTTTGATTCCTTTGCTTATGTGTTCCTTTTGAAGTGGTAATGCCTCCTTTTGAACATTCACATGTGCATCATTATATATAAAGGTTTTAGATAATTTGCATTTGCCCACTCTAGGATACTAGGATTGTAGTTATCTTCCATGTCCCAATCCTCCATTGGTTCATGATATTTTAACAATGTTGACTAATACACAAATGGTGCATTTATGCATTTATTGTAATCATGCCATTAACAATTCACATATTCAAAAGTTGAAGAATTTTCAAGGTCCACTAATTGCAATTTGTCCCCTTGGATTTTTATCTTTTCAATGTTCTTGAACAACAAATGGTGCTTGAAAAACATGGATATCCCGTTCTTTTGGGTATATTTCAGACCTAATCCCCTTCACTAGAAATTGCCTTCTGTAATTAGGACATCTCTATGGACCCCATGTCCATACTTTTCTTTTCATTCCAATTCCTATTGAACACACCTAATGTCTTCCAAGTCATTTTTTGTTTGCAAACTTTTGGTGTTCCAAAACTATACCCATGTTTGGTGTTTCATACATTTATTGGTCTACATCCCAATTTTCTTCAAGATTGGAATTCATGTTTTGATGCATGGCTTCTTGATCCATTTGCCTTTGCAAATGTTTTATAAATCCTAAATTTCCTTCAATTCTCGATATATTTTTCAACTTAAGTCCTTTATAACCTTTATCATTTAAACCTTCGTCTTTTACTTCCAAAAATTTAGAAATCCAAATCTACAATAAATAATATATCTTCTTTGGACTTTTGAGATCTTATAGAAGACAATGATCTCAATAAATCCAAATTGTTCACAATATTGTTGTTGTTTTTTGCTTTAAAAAAAATTGTCCTTGAAATGGTTGCCAAATGGTAGGCCCAAATTTCATCCAAATTTTTTCTTTACCTACTAACAAAACAATACAATCCTACTTTCAAAAATACTTTCAAGGTTCACAATCTAAGGTTTTATTCACAATAATTTTCTTTGTATAATGCTTTCACACAAATTTTTCATTATAATTATTGTTCCTTTTCCCTAATTTTATTCTATTTATCAATAATAAAAATCTATGGTTAGGTCTCAATTTAATTAGAAAAGCACACTAGTTCAAAGTAATCTCCATGTTTCTTCATCAATATCCTACTACTTTCTTTATTCAAAATTCAATATCTCAAACACATGTAGTATTAAGTGTAGAAATCACAATGGAAAACATGAAAAAATATGGTTTGAAACCCAATAGAACTCTAAACTTCTCACTATTTCTATTTTAATCTCTAGCAATTTTCTTAGTTTCTTTATGTGTTAAAAAAAATAATCTCCCATAATTCCTCAACCTCTATAACTACATTCTAAATTCTTCACTCCAAAAGTAATTCGAATCTTCAACCAATGAAATGTCTTGATCCTACCAACTCACTAACCATTTGCATTCCACCTTGTTTAATCTTTGCCATATGCCTAATTCTATTCTACCTTGTTTGATCATTGCCATACATCAGGTAACATTTCGGTTCACCATTCACAAGTTCTATGGTGTTGGTTTGGGTTTAAGTAACCCCAGTTTACTCTTGAGCTCCTTTGTAATAATGTTCATTCCATCCCCCCCATCCAAAAGAACATCATCAATTGTGTGTTTTTCCAACTTGTACATGAATCATTACCATATGGTTGTCTATTTTTATTATGGTAAAAACATTTTCCATGGCAACTTCATGACTCAAAATGTAGAAGTTCCTTGAACAAGTTTGTATAAAATTGTGGTTTTCATTGGTTTCATTTTTTACCTTAGATACCTTTTCAAGTCACGTGTTACTTTAATAATTGTCCCCAAGTTCAAGGTACACTTGGTTTTACCCTTGTATGTTCATATGAAGATTATTTTCAATACATTTAATCTAAGTAGACACCATAGGTGATGCATTTGCCACAAAAGGTACTTTAGCCACCCACACAATATCAAACAAGCTTGCCCAATTGGTACTCCAATCCCTTGGATTAGTCTATACTTCCTTGATGGTTTGTTTGCTTATAACTACTAAATAATCTCCACAAACAAGTTTTTCAACTTCTCTTCATTGTTCCAATTTGTAGCATTTTTGTTTTTGAATGGTTCCCCTTCCTTAAACCCTTGCTTTGCATTTTTCTTCCTACATATAATAACCTCAACCATCTTAACTAATGCAATTGGTGTTTTTTTATAACTATAGGTTGATTTTTTGCTAGTTTTACATTCTTGTCCTTAAATAGGTTTTGCATTTCACTAAACCTTGAACAATCAACCATCTTGTGCCCAATAACCCTATAGATGTGACATGGGTAGTTCATGGGTTTAGGAGATTTACTAGATTTAACAATTACCTCTAAGACTATAACCACAAGTTCCCCCTTGTTGCAACATGTCTCCACTATATGATTGGTGTAGTTATAATTAATATAAAACAAAATTAGTTAAAAAAAAATTAGTGGTTTTTGTCAAAAATTTGTTCACTAACTTTAACAATATTTTGTAATACACTTCCACCTTCTTCATTTTGTCATGTTGAATGTTTTCAATTACATGTACACCTATTCATCAATTTTCACCATCCGAAAGTGGTTATAAAATGTCAACTCCAACTTAGTGAATGCATAATCATGATGTTTTCCCAAAAAAATTGGTCCCATTTCAAGATTATATTTCAAAAGGCCAATGTAAATAGGTTCATAATGTATTTCTCTTTGGTCTCCCATTGGCTCTTGCAAGCTTTGTAGAAACATAGGTTGAAGGTGGGAAGTGGAAAATGACTTCTTAAGGAAAGGGAAAGTCGAAGGAGAAAGCGATCGAACCTCCTTCCTCCAACGCTTTTATGGAGGTTCTTTTGAGCGAGAGTTTGTGGACAATTGACGATGTGAAAGAGAAAGAAAGGCTACTACCCCATATGTTCTTCCCACCCCTCCTATTGGTGGAGTCTAGAGCACTGGACAAGGATCATTCCAATTTTATCTATCCCGCCCAAATTTGATTATTGTTACCTCCAATAGGGCTCTTGGCTTCCACCACATGGTCCCTTGGTTCTCTTAGCATTCCATAGTGGCAACCAAGATCTCAACCTAGACCTAGCCCTTACAATATGATATAATCTTTAACTCCATTCACAAGGTATGCTTACATTACATTCTCTTTCCATGTACAACATAGTTATAGTAGGTTTTCATGGATGCACTAACTTTTTTCTTCTTTCTATGCATATGAATCCTCGTGGCAAGTGTGAGTCATGGATTATAATACCACAAATTGTTGAGCTTTAGTTCCATAGTTTTCTTTAGTGTTAATGATTTGAATCCTCATAAACCTACAAGTAATAATTATTAAGAGTTGAATTAGCCTTTGGATATTTCAACGTAGAAGACTATTTTATTTAAATCGATGTAATGCTTAATTAATTTTATGACCTAGTAAACCTTTTTAAGTACATTATCCTTTTATGTTGTAGAAAGGTGAACGAAGATGTAAAATTAAATGGGATTTTACTGATATATTGGGAATACAAGCCCATAATTAACAATAACATTTTGCCATGACAATATTAAGTTAGTCTATAAAATAATCTTCAGGCACGAATGATGTACTTGAAAGATTTTTAGGATGTAGTCCTAATACATCTTTATATAATCTTCATTTCTATCGTACTCTTAAATATAATCAAAATCAAACTTAAGTATTAACATTTCCACCTGAGTGGCCTTTGGTGAATTACAACTTAGTAAACAACTTTAAGGGGATAGATCACAATTGTAAAAACTCTAGAATGCAACAAATGGTGCAAGCTAAGTATTTGACTCAATGCTCCATGGAAAGGGGGTTGATTGGGCCTTGCAGCCAACGATAATGGCCATCACCAGGAACCCAAGTTCAACAATGAAGACGAACATCGTCGTCTTCACATTGACATTCTTCAAACCTTTCTGGTGCGGCTCCACAAGTAAGGACTAATTCTAATAGATTGTTAAAGCATGTAGGTTAGGAGATAATTGATGATCCCATGTCGAACGATTGACTCGAGTGCACACCACTTTTCTCGATGGTTCTTCTTCGCGCGACCATTGAGAAACATTCACGTCAAGCGATGCTTCTTCAAGCTATTCCTTTTTTACTAATGAAACTAGAAGATTCGAGGGCGTAGCGACGTCATCAGCCATGACTAAATTTTCATCTACATCAACAAAAACCAAAAGGCTAGTAGAAACAATGTGGTACTTGCGTTTAGAAGGGGTCGAGGTTTTTTTTATTTAACAAATTAGGGTAGGTGTAAGGTGTGGGAGTGACAGCGAAACCTCATGAAAATTCAAACATCTTAGATCTAATGGATTCATCGAACCTTAATTTCGATGGTGGAAGTAGAAGTATGTAGGGGTTTTTGTGATGCAAATTTTAATTCCAATTTACTGTGTATTACATAGTTAATTAGTGCATGGAAGAAAAAAATAAGTAGGGGATATCACAAGAGTAAATGGTATGTGGGGATGTTATTCAACCATTGAATTGATTTAGTCAAGTAAGGACTCAAGGATGTTTACTTATTACTACCGATAAATTGTCTTAATAGTTAATTACTTGAAATAATTAGGATGAAGAAGTAGGATGTGAGGGTCAACGGACAGAAAAGGATAAGGATCAAGCTCAAGAACCTCATCGAGATATTCAAGATAAGGGAAAAGATGAGTCCTCCAATCCCATTAGTCATGAGGATTGTCATCCTATTTGATTGGAGGATGGAATATTTTTTGTGTCTCATTAGGCCCAAAACTTTTCATCCTAAAATCAATTGGAGGGCAAATCAATCTTAATTTTCGTTGGCTCTTGAAGGATGAAAAGGCCATTGATTGGAGGGGAGGATTTCGAAGCTTCCATTGGGCAAGGGGAACAAGCTCAAGGAAAGGTCATGGAGGCTTACCAAGGTAGAGGGAAGTTTCTTGGGTTGGGGAAAGGAAAAAGGAAGAGAAGGAATGTGTGAAAAAAAAAAAGGATTAGTTCTTATGTGTGGAAAGGTGTTGTTCATGAGAGAGATGTGTGCAAGAATTAAGCATGGAAGGATTTCCATGACAAAACCTCTAAATTTTTATTTCAAATAGTTGTTCCTCCTAAATCCACCGTTGGATTTGTGTCAAACTTAAAATGATTTTTGTTTAGGAAGTGTAAAAGGTTTTCTCCAAATTTCAGCATCATTGGTTTCGTTGTAATGGAGCTACACTTGCTAAAAGTGGAGGGTGTTATAGTGGAGTTCATGGAAGGATTTCCATGACAAAGTCTCTGGAGTTTTATTTCAAATAGTTGTTCCTCCCAAAACCACCGTTAGATTTGTGTCAAACTTAAAAAAATTCTTGTTTAGGAGGTGTAAAAGGTTCTCTCCAAATTTCAGCATCATTGGTTTGGTTGTAAGGGAGCTACACTTGCCAGAATTGTCTGTTTTTTTTTCCCTCAATCTAAACAAAGTGATTATTAGTCCCAAGGCTCAACTCTTGATCAAAAAAGTAAAAACTTATAAGATTTTTTATAACATGGCTCCTTTTAGATTAGCTTTTCAAAAATCTAATGCATGTTAGATTAGAAGGTTGTATGTAGATGTTATGACGAATGGAACAAGAGGGGTTCAACCATCAAGCGTGACATTGAATGAACATCAACATAATACCCCTTCACATTTCATCATGGTTATGATCCTCCCACAATGTTTTTGTATCTTCCAAGTGGACACAACGCATTAGATTCTTAGTGAACTTCATTGCATTACATTGAACCACCTTACTTGTTAGACTACAACTACATAGTAGTTCCATTTCCAAGCGGGTTTTGTGAGTGCATATCTTCATGTTGAAGGTGTGCAAAAATGCCTTACAGCAAGGTTCAACTTGTCTTTGTAAACATTCCAATTAACCTCTTTGTTCCTCTCGTGTTTAGGAACCTAGATGATATTTTTGCGTGGAACAAAAAGGTTGATGAATACATTATTGGAGTCTTTGATTTTACCCATATTTTCTTAGCCTCTAATGGGGTTGTCTTGTTATTTCACCCGGATGACCTCAAAGTTTTGAAGGATGTCAAATCTTATCTAAAGAGCTATGGCTTCTAGATACGAATGAAATGGGTTGTGGTGAATTCAATGTCACTAATGAGCAGTGAAGACCCATATTTCAAAGTTACATTTTGATTCATTAAGCTTTATTTGTATTTTTCTTCTTTTCAACTTTAGCTAAAATTTGTCTTTAATGTTGTAGACTTTCCTCAACTGTGCAGATCTTTTTGTTAGGGTCTTTGATGCAAGCTCCTTGGGCATTAGGAGATTTATCTTTTCCTCACCATTTGATGAAAATCTGAACAATTCTATTGATGTCTGAGATGAAGATGTGTTGTATAATTGGACAGATAGGGCATCTATGACGCACTCCCAAGTCCCGGGGTGAACCCACTCGAGGGTTCACCAAAGTGTAGTTGCGGAAAGTTGGGATTCGAAAGGCGCTCCCGGCTTCCAACTCTAGAAAGGGGTAGAGGGTCGAGTTGGGAGCCCAGGGATTAGACTAGGAAGAAGGTTTAGTAGATCAAGCTTGAATCTGCACCAAAACAAACCACCCACGTGGTTAGTTCACATTCCGGGACACCCTTGGGTGTTGGGACAAGCCACGGGCACTTTGGACCACAAGACACA
>Ga0209208_10013709_pt1 | contig 10081 bp, 9 predicted proteins | sample S1TSphfallax_3_FD_187694 | JGI IMG/M metagenome (GOLD analysis project Ga0209208, IMG submission 187694) | Host-associated microbial communities from peat moss isolated from Minnesota, USA - S1T2_Fd - Sphagnum fallax MG (SPAdes) (version 2) | ecosystem: Host-associated > Plants > Peat moss >... | reverse complement strand
AAGTGTTGATAATTTAAAGGCGAATAGGTCATTTACCCAAAGTTTCAATTGGAACTTTTTCAAATTGGAGGTGGTTTTAAGCTACAATTTGTAATGATTGCAATGTGTCTAAGGTTCAATAGGTCCTTAATGTTCCACAAGTGGCACAAACTAATGACCAGGCAATGGTTGCGCATTCTGCTCTTGATCTTTGAGTTGTTTTGATTACTTGACATGCAACAAGAACCTGCGTGTGTTTAGAAATAGGAACCTATTTACATTAATATTTTAGCAGAGAAAGAGAAGAGGAAATGGGAAGGCAGAAAGCCTCTTTTTACCAGGTTGACAATGCTTTAATAAGTACCAAATTTGACACTTGTGTTGTAGAATATAATTTCACAAGTTAGAATGTAGTAAACACACATAGGAAAATGACACTAACTAAAGACAATAATGAGACATAGATAATTTCCCAATAGATAACAATATGAAATCATCTAATACGAACTATATTTTGTTCTTAATGTGTAAGGAGAGGATTCTTAACATGGCCAAGAAGAGCAATCAAGACCATGGTAATGTTATTGAGATGGTAAGTTACAAGAACATGTAAAGTCATTGATATAATTTCATGCAATGTAAGCAATGATGGGAAGCATTTAGCACTTGAAATCTGAGCCCTTTTAATTACATATAGCTTTTGTGGTGATTTGAAGTGCAACAAACCAATAAACCCGATGCTCATGGATTAAAATGCCAAAAGGTGTATGTAACATACATTCCATGTGATATAGTTATTGATTTCATGAATGGAGAAGGAGACCAAGCATATGTACAATGCAAATTCATTAGCAATGACGATTAGGTGAAGTAATCTAGTGCACTCATGTTAGTTTAGAGGTTTTGTTGTATTCCTTAGTAGGAAGGGGAAACACCTTCCATTTGTACTTGTAGTTTTCAGGATATCCAAGCAGCCCACCACCTATAACCCTTAATTTCTTAGGGGTGTTCAAGGGTAGAATAAGGATGGGAGTGAAGTAGGAATGGGTTACTCTTGTCTGGCCAACATATAGAGATAGAGTAGGATGAGGGGCAAGGTACCCTGGAATAGAAGGAAAAAGGAGAAGCAGGGTACATTGTCCCTCACAAACAAGGCATCCCAATATAACAAGCCCCACTTGAAGGCTCAATGCAATATAGGTAAATCTTGGTTTCAGAATTTTGAGTGGAGACCTGTGTAGAAGGTGATCAGTATCCAGAGTTCACAGATCACTTCACCACCGTTTTTGCTCAAGCTTTCCAACTTTGCATTTCTTTTGCATACACAATGAAAATCTTTCACAAGCCTTCAGTAAGTCATGATGGAAACTATGCCAGACGAATTGCAGTTCCATGTCTCTTGATTTTCCTCATCATTTTTCACATCTAGCCTTCCATTGTACCTAGAAATAAGTGTTCCTGCAACCGTTCCACAAGTTTTGCTATTGCAAAGGATATAGAACAGGATGACAGTAGGAACATCCCATCCAAATATTGTGCAGTCGGTAGAAAATATTGACATCAATCATTCAAGTACAAGCCCCAAGTCAACATCTTGCTGGAGCAGACAGCACCCTCCTTTAGCTCTACTGAGGGCCAGAAACATTCATATCATGTGAACACAACATCATCCTGTACATGGCAATTAATCATGCATTTCTCAGGTATTACACTAGAAACAAAGACCATGTCAACAACTATAAGTATTGATAGCTTTGAACATTCAGTTGCAGTGTCCTGACATGCACTTTAAGTTGGTGTATGAAGATTGGTTATAGCATTAGAGGCTGTTGACCCCTGTTGCAGGCAGACTAATAGCTTGGTGCTGGATTTTCTTGGCTGGGGGTAACATAGCCCTGACCTGATCCTGTTTGTTGTGGTACTTCCCTATTCCTGTTTCCACCAAATCGAGACTTCAAACCACCTTGGGGATCTACAACACCAATGTTGCGGAGAGCATCCTGCATATTCATCACACCTTTGTCATAGTTCACAAATCCCATAAACCAAAATTCATGACCATCTGTTGTCACCAGTTGGATATACTTCTCATTTTGCTTGTTCTCATTCACGGAAGGCACAACCTCTCTCACTTTTTCAAGAGGTATCACAACCTGCATGCCAAATACATGCAACAAAGCAGTTTGAAATTCAGCTTTGAGACCATGAACAGATATTTCCTAGTGGCCCAATAGTAAGGTCACAAATTGATGCAGAACACTCCTTTAAAGAAAAACATGCAAGCTGTAAAATGCACAATAGATTGAAATAGAGCTGATAACCTTGTAATAACTCCATGCCACTTGGCCAGGAACAGGTGCATATGAGAGTGGCCTATCACTGCAGAATGCAAATTTTAGGTTTGTAATGTAGAGTGTGCCAGCAACAGGACCAGTTGAGGTGGACAGGTAGCATGCATAAGTCTTTCGCAGCTGCTCATTCGTTGCCATTCCAAAAGTCTGCTTGTACACTCCTTCAAAACCTCCCTCTGTCAATAGTCGGGTGCCATGGGTCATCCGCCCCCATGCTGTCTCTGTCACTGAAGGCCCTACTTTCACTGCACATCATACATTCCAGAAAGTAATCAGATAATACGACACAGTGCTTCTTGCACACTAAGTACTTGCAGACTTTTTTGCATGCACAGTCTCAAAAGAGCAATCACCAACAGCAAACTTTGATGAACACAAGACCAACTGGAAAGAGAACCCAAGAACCACAACACCTTTAAACTGCCAAAAATGACAGAAAAGTTAGGGTACTCACAGTGGCCCCAAACATTTCCAGCAAGACCTTCTGCCTTTGCTGCCCACTTGTTCAGATTCTCCACAATTAGATTCATAGGACCTGTCAACATGGATCATTGCATCCATCACCAAATCAGAACAAAATTCCTGATCTACTTCTTTGGCCAGAGCTCCTCCTGAAGCGAGTTTACTTTGATTCCAGCTCTTACAGCATTCACCTTCTCAAACACACACAAAAGGAGAGTATTGTCATCGTATCATCCCTCTTATTGAAGACAAATCAACACCCGCAAAACCTTCGAGAGATCCTATGGGAAGGATGCTACGCATTCATCGTCTCTCGAAGAATATTCTGCACAAAATTTCGAAACCTAATGCATCACTTACTTTTTCCAGTGGGAGGCACTTCAGCAGTCTGAACGTAAGGACTCCCAGGCTGCTGCCCTACGTCAGCCGTCCTAGCCACTCCAGGTTGCTCTGAGGACTGCTGAAAAGAAGAAGTCGTCCCTCCTGCAGCAGCGGGGTCAGCGGTATACGATTGCCCCACGACGCCTCTATCCGTCTGCGTCCCATCGAATCCACTCTGCTGTCCTCTGAGCCCGCCTCCGGCACCCGAAGCCAGCTCCTCGGGAGCGGCAGTGGTCTGCTCGGCTGCAGCCCGGTTGTCTGGATGCGAACTCGGCTCCGCGGGCTCCCCCATCGGAGGCGCCCCGAACGGAGACCCTTGCCCCTCATAAACATCAGATGTTTCCACTTGCGGGTAAGGGACATAGTCACTGGAGCGATCTGTCGAAGACGGAACAAACCCACCACCTCCGTGCTGCTGAGGATTGTGCTCATCGTCAAACACGGGCGGCCCTTGGTTTCCCTGATTGTAGTTCATTTTCGCTTTCTCTATTTGGTTGCACGCTTTGTATTCACTTGCCCTCACAACCCCACAACTTCCACAGACTGCCTAAAACTATGGAAGCACATAAGCAAGTAATGACGAGGACTTTGTGTACGCCTGAGAAATATACTCCGTGAGAAAGAAAAGAAGGAAAAAGATTGCACTTTTGGTGTTGCAAAAGTGAAGCAGCAAACCCAGAATTGAAAATATCTTGAGAACGGAATTATACACTGGATTTAAGACAGGAGATGATGTGCGGATTCTGACAAACAAGGGGGAGCCAAGCGAGATGGTTAAAAGAGGAGCACCATGAAAAGAGGAGATTGAAAGTAACGGAGAGAGAGACCGACGGCATGGTAGAAGAACACACTTTCTTCTTCACAGGGGCCATTGCCGACCATCTCAGGAGGCGTAGGGCCGGATCCATATGTGGCTAATTCACGGACGGGAGCAGGCGAGAGCCTTAAAAAAGCAGCACCATGAAAAGAGGAGATTGAAAGTAACACATAGAGAGACCGACGGCATGGTAGAAGAACACTCTATTCTTCACAAGGGCCATTACCGACCAGCTTAGCAGGCGTAGGGCCGAAGAATCAAAAGGTGGCTAATTCTGGGACGCCATTATTGGACCTGGTTGGGTATCAGTGACATCAGGCGGCTGAAGATGTATGCGACAATAGCCAAGCCCCTCACCCAGTCCCTAAAGGAAAAGATTTTGCCTCATTGCTTGTTTTTAACAAGGATGATTATGTATAAGAGAAGATCCTGCTATTGGGGGGCCTTCCAGATTTGAGATCCCCCAGGCCATATAGCAGGACCTTCCCCTGCGGAAAGACCTGCCATTTTTTTCTTGTTTTTTGAAATGACAAATCAGAAAACTGGAAAGTTCGGAGTGCCCAGCCCAGGCTGTACTGGGCCTTCTGAATTTCGGAACTTCCCGTGAAATTGAGGTAGTGTAAACTGGCCCAGCACTGAACACTAGCTTATCAGCGAACATTTTCGCCTGTGGCAGATCTTTCTCAATTCTTCTCCATTTTGAGTGATTTAAAATGTTGTGCTCAAGTTTTACAAGTCATCTTTGAAATGCAAAGCCAAAGGAGCAGCCAGAAAAAAATAAAATTTTACGAATTGTAAAACATGTTTTTTTTTCATTTTTCTTCATTTTGACCCCTCCTATTTCATTAGTGCATAATTTTCTCATTTTTTGTTCAAATTTAGCAATTTAAACTGTTCTGAAATTTTCATCTTAAGCTCTAATAATCATCTTGTAACTCTAAAAGGCAACAGAATAATATTTAAGGATTTTTTGAGAGGTTTGAAAATAGGTTATTGAGTTGTTCGATCAAAAACTTTCTGTAAAAACGACCCCTTGACTTGGAAGGGTCGTAACTTTCTCACCTTTAGTTCATTTTTAGTGCAATAGATGCGCATAGAGGAGGGCTCGATCTACTTTTTGGACACCATAAACAATGGGCCCTCCTTCCAAAAGAGCGAGAAACCACCCTTAAGTGTACTATGACCGACCTCTCTACCCTAAGTTAGAGGTAAGTCGGGAAAAGTCAAATAGGTAAGATTCAGGCTGGGGGAGTGACATGAAAATACAAAATTGACAAGTTTTTACATGTAGGATAATGCCTGAGGAACGGGGAGTTTTGAAAATAATACGTATAAGTGCCTGCCTGAGGCACAGCCAAGGGATGCTTACTTCCAGAACTCCCCCACTCTGAAGGTGTTATCGATGTTTGATGTCACCCTTATTTGATGGAATCTGCATTCAAATAAGGGTGCCTTCGACTCCACTAGCCAAAATCATGGAGGTTTTCACTTTCCCAGCAAGTGTATGTAACAACAAAAAAGAGAAGTGTGGGAAGCATTGGAAACATTTGTTCTGTCAAAATCCTCATCAATGGAGTGGCGGATGAGATCAGAGGTGTTAATGTTCTCTCTTTGTGCCTGTCTTTCTAGAATTTACAATCTCCATGTGCAAGTCAGCATTGTGATTTGTCAATTGAAGTCATATGTGTTACTGTGTTGACAGGTCTGAACTTTCTATTGCTGCAACTTGTTGTAGAAGTCCCACACCCTTTAAGTAAGAAAGAATAGCCAAGTATACATTTGAGCATGTGTGATCCAAATTTCCAAATTGTTGTAATGTCAGTTGTAAAGAAATTGTGATCCTTCCAGTCCAAGTCAATGGTGTTCATTTGCAGATCTGAGTTTGTGGGGGGGGGAGATAGATACACTTGATGGCACAAGAAAACTTGGAAAACTGTCAGTTCAGTGTAGAACCCATGACAGAAACCCTTTACACTCATAGTCAAAGTCTTCATTGATGTAGTGTGTGGTTTAGTGTGGAAGGTAACTTTCGGAGGGATAAGAGATGAACCACAAGTGCAGTATCTGTGAGGGCCTGATCCCCACTGCATTCTCTAAAAATTGATACAGATGCAGGATTGCGGATGAGATAAGAAGATGCTTGATTAGGGTAACCCTTGACATGGCTTGAAAGTGTTTGGGATTTCTGCTAATGGGAAAAGCATTTGATTCCATGGGATTCCAGTGACATGTAGAGGTCAATAATTGTCAATGACATGACATATCCACATAACTTTAATATAAATGAATTTTGGTCAAATAGTAATAATGGTACATGATGCAATATGTGACATATAATAAATCTTCTTTATTTGCTCAAAGGGAAGGGGAAAAAAAAAATCAAATGTTTTTGAAGTAAGAAAAAAAATATATTTTTATATCAAATTGAAATGCAAAAGGACAAAGATTACAAAAGACATTGTTCCATTTTGATCAAAATAAATTTCAACAACCAAAATATTTTTTGATAGGATGAAATAAGTTCTGCACCTTAAACTTGTTTTACCTGTACTAACTTCAAGTTGAATTCAATTGTCAAAATTATTGCAGCTTTAATGAGGGCTAATCGATCCTAATATATCATTCCCACAAGTTTTTATTTTCCTATTTGTTGTAAGGAAGGTTCTTGTTCGAATGGGTTCTCTTGAGGGAAGGTTACATAACAGTGTGAACTTGATAATGTTTTTGAGCCTTAGGAGAACCCATTAGTACATAAACTTCCACACAAATAAACAACCTTATTTTTATTGGAACATAGGAAGATCTCAAAATGCATTAGGGTTTTTTGCTAGGGGAAATCCCTCAAAATACACCTAGAAATAAAAAGACAATTGTTCACGAAATGATGACAATTACTTTGACTTCCATTCTCCACAATATTATATCTTGAAAGTGACAAAGGCAAATTACAAAACTCTCAAAAAATGTTGAAATTTTAAATGAAAGATTGAATTGAAAGCCAAAATGCACATCTAAAGATAAAATTAGTTAAAACATTGTACAACCGTGACAAAGAATGAACAATTGCACAATTATTTTCATGGTATTTACAACTTCAAGTTTTGAATTTTGTCCTATAAGAAGTTTAGTAAAAAAGTTGATCAAATACAAATGAATAAAAAAATTATTTGACTAACAATATTAGTTGGACAAAGCACAAATCACCTTGAAATAGACACGAAAAGGCACATGTTAATTTGTTTTTTCATATCCATATTGATGGGTAAGGAAAAATGTGAAATAGTTATAAGAATAAGAGATGATTATTAAGAAAAAAATGAGGTATTATTATAAGGATAAAAAGTAGTTAGGCTTGAAAAAGAGGTAATTAGATTTGAAAATGTTTATAAAATTGTCCAAGTTTGGCTGTATGAAGGATTATTCAAAATCAATAAGGAGCCTATGAAAGATTATAAAAAATCACCCATATACTAGTCAATGTTTTTTATTTCAATTTCCTGAGGTAGCCAAAGTGGCGAGCATCCCTAAGCAGATTTCGACTTAATTGGCAAATTTATTTCAAGAAACTTTGAAAACTGGAGCCCATAGGCATAAATGCGGTGACACCATCCCAAAAAATTGGTTTTCTATCATTTTTTAACGATTTTTTTTCTAAAGAAAAAGAATTTGTGGAAAAATATTCCATTTTCAGAAACTATGTCACCATTTGGCTATTTTTCACCCAAAAAACAAATCACTGATACCAGTTGCTCCAAGTTTGCAGCATCAAAATTTTAAATCTTTAATTTGTTAAGTGTTAATATAATGCAAAGACATTTGCAACATGTTTTGTATATGTTTGGTTAATTATACTACTCATGATTAATAGATAAAAATTAGCTATATTAAAAAGTGAAAATTATAAACAAATGTGTGAACCTTTTCTTTATTTTTATTTCTTACACAATTTTAACTACCATTGAAAAATATTTTGCACTTAAGTTCATTGTCTTTTTCAATTGATGTACATGCATTTTTGTAAGCTCGCAAAAGTAGGGTTTTTTATCATGTTTTTGAAATTATAAAATCTGGATTTAGGAAAAGGTTTGGACCATTAAAAAACTTAATGCAACAATTTAAGTTTATAGCCATTATAATAAGCCTTTTTTTTTCTTTTTTTTTCATGTTATAACTAAGATCACATGTACTTCTTAACATGATTATATTCTTTATTATGTTTATTTGAAACTAGGCTTTGACACTTACATGTTATAATGAAGTTGTATTGATGGGTTTTATACCATAGGCTAAGGTCAATTTTCACATTGACCAAAACAGAAGTTTCAAAAAATTAATTCATCTTTATAAATTTGAAATTATTAATTTTTCACAATCTATTATGATATCCTTATATGAAGAGGGAAAATATTTAGATTGTAACTTGCAATAATAATAATGGTTCCAACACGTTAGCTTCCTATTTTCACAAAAACAATGTTTCACATCAAGTAAAATAATCTCTTTCAACATTGGTGTGAATGTGTAAAGGATATGTTTATTTAATCTCATTCCCATATCATCTTATGGAGGCTGCATGGCATGTCAAGAAGTTACTCTTTTTTCTTTAATAAAAAGTGCTCACATGTACAATAAGAAAATTCTTGTGGAATTACTTTCCTCCCCTACTATTGGTTGTACTCCTTGAGAAAGAAGCTCAAGCTATCATTTCATACAACATTTAGATCCATTTGTAGGACTCATGCTCACTTGAACCCAATTGCTATTGTTGGGATGACGGGACTTGACTTTCCATGGAGTACTAAATTGGCCCATTCTTTGGGCTACCGGTTCCATAAAATGGATGAAATGGAGGGTTACGATTCAAAGGTGTTTTGTTTTCATTATCAATTCGCTTTGGCACATTCTTGAACTTGGAAAGTATGAACCTTTGCTTTCGTGGCGGTGGAGACAATTTTCGTCTAGTGAAATTATATTGCAAGTTTGTTGCTTTGTTGGTGATCACCTCAAACCTTTGTTCAACATGGTTATAACTTTGGGGATGTTTCACCTTCAAATACTTGTTCATATCAATCCACTCATCTTGAAATCCTCCTCCTATGATTTGATCGAAAGGTGGGTCTCTACACAAATGAACAAACTCAACCCATAGATCAACACATGTATGTCTACTTGCTTGATTCTTTTCCATTCTCTCTTGTGGGACTCTTTCATCTTATTCATCAATGATATTATCAGGCAAGTTGTTTCAAAGTCATTTTAAGAGGGACAGCTCTTTGAAGAGTTTTGTGCATTGTTGGCTGTTAAGTTCATGCATGCATGCTCTTGCACTCTTTTCAATCTGTATGGGCTGCTCATTCTCTGAACAAAATCTAGTCTTCTAAAATGTTGCTTCATTAAGCTGTTGAATTCAGAAACAAGAGAGTTGTATCACCGAAGAGAACAGACTTCAAGTAAGTAAACAAAAGGAAAAGCATCCTCACACCCTGGGCACTCGACACCATAAATGTGATGTGGGTTGCTGTCAGAGGGAAGCTTTGTCCTTGTCATCTGTGCAATGTGCCAGGTCAAAATGTCAGCAGAAATACTAAGAGCAGCTGAATTCACCAACTGTGTCTGAAGAATCTGATATTGAAGACAGGATTGTGTTTTCAGAAACTCTTAAATCAGAGACCTGGACTCTACTTTCACAAAGGGTGTCAAGACATACAAGGGTGTGTTTTGGCTGGATCCGACAATAGAACTGCTCCCTGGCTGCTCTCTGCTCATTTGCTCTGCAATAGTGCCTGGACAGACATTATGAAAAACAACATTTGAGATTTGGTCCATCACATTCAACATGCTGTGATTCCCTTTCCCAAAGAGATCCCTGCAAGTTGATTCAATTCTAGTCACTGGATTGCAAAGATGTCAACTGAATTTTATGTCAACAGTAGTGTTGAAAAAGATTACAAAAAAACTTGATTAAATTGAAGAATTTCTGTTTTGTTTCAAAAGCCATGCATGCCACGCACTTGATTACAGCTGTTCTGTTCATAGCTTTGAAATCAGGGCCATATTTCTGGTCTAGTGAGTATGGAACTTGATGGATGTG
>Ga0209208_10013708_pt1 | contig 10081 bp, 6 predicted proteins | sample S1TSphfallax_3_FD_187694 | JGI IMG/M metagenome (GOLD analysis project Ga0209208, IMG submission 187694) | Host-associated microbial communities from peat moss isolated from Minnesota, USA - S1T2_Fd - Sphagnum fallax MG (SPAdes) (version 2) | ecosystem: Host-associated > Plants > Peat moss >... | reverse complement strand
TCAATAGGTATTATATATTTAAATTTTATTATTTATGTTAAAATATTAATTTAAATAGGCTACACTAATAACCTACAAGTATATAAACATCCTAAGTTAATTATTAATTTAAGCTAGACAATAATATTAAAATAATATTTTCATTAAATAATCATAATTATTTAAAATATCCTATAATCATTTTTGAAGTGCAAAAGAAAAGGAGTAATGAAAAACTAACAAGAAGAAAAATTATAAGCTTTCCAAGTTACAAAATGTTTTTGTTTTTTTCTTTTCTTTGGACCCCTCCTACTTTCAAACCTCATAACTTTCTTATTTCTTGTTCATTTTAAACGATTTAAAGTGCTATAGGAGCGCCACCTGAATTCCTACAAATCACATTTGAACTCTAATAGCAAAAAAACAACATAAAATGAACTTTCTGGATGTTTAAGAACTGGCCTTTGTAGTGTTCAATAGTTTTTTTTTTGAGTTTTTGACCCCCTTTACTTTGGGGGGCCCTAACTTTCTCATTTCTAATCTGTTTTCAATGATTCTTAGTTTGTTAGATGCGCCAAGAGGAGGGCTTCAAGTTTGCTTTGGACACCAAATGCAATAGAGCCCTGCCCTGGTTGGTATAATCTAATACAGTAGTTGCATGTAATGTGCAACTAGGTTGATTCATAAGGTTTGCAATGGAATGTTTTAACCCATATCCTTTGGCTTCAAATTCTATTTGGCTCAGAATATAAGTATGAGCAATAGCCATGTATTAGCCAAGTATTAAATGCCATTGGGGATGAGTGAATGAAAAAAGTTTGACCCTTGTGAAATGGTTAAACCTAAAAATAAAATTGGATTATTTTAAACCTACCTATATAACCTAAGCCTATCTACTTTTTAACCTACTTGCATACCTAAGTAAACCTATTTTGTAAGGTTTAATTATTACCTACCTACCTATGCACCACGTGTCAATATCTTATTAGCCATATATTGGACGATTTAGATTTCATTGATTAATATTAAAATCTTTAAAAATAGGTGGGTTTTTATTGCCACGTGTCACCATATAATTGGTGTTACATGAACACATGGCTACGACTTGGACAGTCTAGATTAATCAAAATAATTTTTAAAACTAAATATTTAATTACAAAATAAAAGTACACGTGTTCGCATACAATTGGGTTAGCTAATTAACATGTAATGCAGTGTGAACGCAACCCTTGTAGTTGCATGCAGTCGCACGACCAACTGCTAGTATAGAGTATGGGTGGATGAAACCGTATAACCCAACCGTATGTATTTGTATTATACGACTGTCGCATACAACTACAAATTTCATGCAACTTATCGTACGCAATTGGGCGAATTTCCAGTTGCATAAGACAGTTGCAAAATGCCAAATTTCTAGTAGTGAAGGTTTTTCACCTTTTGTAGAATAATCATTAATGTTCAACTTGTTTTTCTATAGATTATACAATTATTATTTAAGCTGCATTTTGCGGGCTTGTGTATTGGTGTTATACATCTTCATCAATGTATCCCAAGTTTCCTTAGGTGATTTTGCATCTTGAATATGCACAATCATGGAATTGGACACTTTCAAAGAAAGCCAATACAAGACTTTTCTAGCTTTCTCATGCCAAGTTTTATTGGCTTAAATTTGTTGTTATGTGGGGTTTCTTGGGAAAGGAGGTTTTTTCTCATTATTAGTTATGAACTCCCAATAACCTTTCACCATTAAAAACTTCATAATCCTAAATTTTTGCACTTGGAAATTGTTTTTGTTTAAATTCTCAATTACAATTTGAAAATGACCATCCACCATCTTTCAAAGCAACATTCAATGTCTTTTTGGGGTTTCACAAATGATTTGTTTTAAAAAATGATTTTATTTCCTTGGGTTTCTAAGGTTAAGATTAGGGTTTTCCTTCCTTAGGTTTTTAGATTCAGGGTTAGGTTTGAACAAGATGGACCTTGCATATGTATATGTCTCGAGTATTATATGAAATTTTATACTATACATAGGTTTGATGTATATGGACGTATATCGTATAATATTTTGTATGGTATTAAATACATGATTACACACCAAACTTTTGTATGAAGGTTTTGATAATGTGTTTACACTCCACAATCTTAAAATTCCTTTTTTCAAATTTTCCCAAATTGTATTTGCTCCATTTAAAAATTTGTTTTGATGTCTTTTTAATGTAAACTTCTGTCACTAGCAACTTTGCAAAACTACATCGTTCACATATGACCTTGGATTGATCTGAAATTTTGGTGTAACATGAAAAACTATGTTTATAATCATTTCTTCAAATTTTAGCTCAATTGACATCAAAAAATGAAAGATTTTGTTAGTTCTTTGAAATCATTTCAAATTGGAACCTAAACACAAAATGACTTACAAATCACTTTCAAAAACTTCAAACTCTTTGAGATTTTGGGAGACACATTAAATATGTGTCTTCCACATTTGACCAAAAATTCAGTTCTATTGATGATGACCACAAAGAGTTATCACTTTAAATGAAAATTAACTTCAAAACTGAGGTTGAAACTTTAGATGCTTGGATCTTTCTCAATAAATATCCAATGATATGAAATTTCTATCACATATATAGTCCTTTATGATTTATAAGATCCCAAAGTTGTAGATCCAAAAATGCTCAAACAAAGGATTTATGACCAAATAACTAAATCTAACACATAGTCTTCAAAAGCTTATAGTTCTCACAAAACATATCATTTTCTTTTGGAAATTTGAAAATATAAACCTTTTATAGTCTTCTATAATCTCTTCAAGTTTCACTTGAAAATATTTTCAAAATAGATCTACATTTAGATTTAAAATGTTGACTTCCACAATCTTTGACGTGTTGATATCCTCTCACCTTTTTTCTTTTATTTCTTTTCACATTCTTTCATTTCCTCTTTTATTTTTTTCATTTGACAAACTCCTATGATATTACTACAAACTTTCAAGCTTTATTTGTACAAATTTTCTAGCTCTAATTTTTTTTAAACTTCCTCATCAAATAACCGAAGTTCTAATACCATGTTGATAAATAGGAAATTTAGTCAAATGCAAACATATATATTTATTGAAAGGAAACTAAAACATGATGTTCACAACATGGAACATAACAACAAAAACTCCTCAAGGGTCTTATAAAATGAAATACACAAACTTGTGCAATTAAAAAAAAACAAACCATCAACACCAATGTATTTAATTGTCACAACCCTAGCCTTGCGCTTACGACCATGGCAAGGGCTTGTGAAGGTGTGGGCCAAGAGGGAAGCCCAGGAGTCACATTTCATGTTCTTGGGAGTGTAAGAGAATGTGAGGGAATGAACTTTCACACTCCCAAGTGAGTTCCCATTTTAGGAGTTGGAGTCTCGATGGATTTCTGAATCTTTAGGGAGCAATTGTAGGAGTCAAAACCCATTGGATTGAAGAGTTATTTATATTATGCAAAGCTATTGAAACTTAGATGTCTAAAATGGGTTCACATGAGCCATTTGGACACTCAAAACATAAGTTATTGCCAATTTGATTCCCGACCACTAAAAGTCGATAATCGACCTGATTTCCTTGCATATAGGTGGCATGAGACATATTTTTGGAAAACTTTCGACGAGGGCTACGACTTTGCTTTAGACCTCATCTCAATCAGAGGTTTGCACGCAAAGTTATAGGGCTCCAAAGTCGCATGAGTCCCAACTTTGGGAATTTGGGACTCCCATTTGGGATTCCCAGGACAAAATGCCATTTGGATATGGGCTTTGTTGAGAGGCACATAATATACTATAAGGGGGAAGGTGGTGGTTTCCCCCAAGTTCGGGCTGTGGTAAGTCTTGTGAGTTTAAGTTTGCATGTGGCTCATCCTAACACCAAAAGTGTTTCAACTATGCATTAACCAATTCGTTGTTTGGTTTTGTGTAGGTTTGTGTGAGTGATTAAGTGCTTGTCATTCTTCCTAGTCTCGTCCTGGTGTTCCAGCACGCCCTTCTACCCCCAAAGTGTTGCGAATCAGGGAGCGTGCCGTAACTCCTTACTTTTCCACTATCTTCATTTTAGACTTGCATTTGAGTCTATCAAGAAGCTTGGGAGCGCGTCATTAACTAAAAGACTAAACCAGAAATAACCAAACTAATATAAGTAAGGAAAGTAATTCAACCTTGTGTAAGTAACTTAATTACTTTCCTACTCTAGTATCTAATGAAACCTAATTAGTTGAGTTTGAATTTTCAATAATTTTCATAATGTCCTTACAACCTCCCCCTCATAATCTTTAAACATATTGTTGTTATACTACAACCTTATCAACTTTTTACTTCACAACCCTATACTTTGCATAAATTAAACCAATCATCACCACAACAAATCAAGGTTTAATTTATTAATGTAGTTGACCAAAAACTACCCAAGATGGATAAAACTTAAAAAGACATCATAGTCATTTTGGACAAGTTTTTAACAATGTATAATGCAATTAGGTTTTTTATTTACTAGGCCCATGGTAGCACTTTTGATGTTGGTTCTTTTGCTCGGTGGTTTTTTTTACTAGTGGGTTTTTTTAGACAAATACAACAAATCAAAATGGTGGTCACTTTTGATTAGCCATTTATTTAACATGTGGCAACATATCATGTCAATGTTTTGTTATGTGGTAAAAAGGTAGGTTAGTAGGTACCTACACCCTCCTTACAACCATAGGTTTACAATGTACATGTACATCATATATTATATACATCACCAATTATACAAATTCAAATACATATACATGATTTGTCCAAATTTGAACCCAAGACTTCATGGAGGCATCCTAATGCTTTTGCCACCAAATTATAAAACTTTTTGTTTACAAAACATGTGCAATATTTCATTTTACCTTTTTAATTACAAAATCATTAGGAAATCCCCAAGTTGATGTACTTTTCCATTTCAAATTTTTTAAAATTGAAGCAAATAAAAAATAAGATTGTAACTTATTAAAAATTTACTCAATAAAATCAATATATTTTATAAATGTTCAAATGAGTTATAAGAAAATGCTTTTGAAAAATATAAATTGTCAAAAAAATTCAACATGTAAAATTATGATTCTTTCATTTCGAACTCTATTCATTATGTGATTATATTAAGTAGGTCATAGGAAATGGGTAGGTTGATAGGTGGGTAGAAAAGGTATGTATGTAGGTTGAAGATAGGTAAACTTAGGTAGATAGGTATGTTGTAAGACATTGTAGGTAGGATATATAAGGTAGGTTATGGGTAAGTAAATAGGTAAGTAAAAAGGTTAAGTAATTATAAGTAGGAAGGTTGGAGGTAAGTAAACTTGGCCAAATTAAATGGTTGGTAGGTAAGTATGTTGTAGGATGATTGATAAAAAGTAAGTAAGGTAGGTTATAGGATGTATGACATCAATTTGTAGGTGGTATATAAGAGGTAGGATGTAGATTATAAGTAGGTAAGTTGTATGATAATAGGAGGTATGAAGATGTAGGTAAGTAGGTTGTAGAATGGTAAGTGGGAGGTATGATGGTAAATTATAAATAAGAGATAAATAGGTTGTAGGATGGAAGTTGGATGACCTAGGTAGAGAAGCTTAAGTTACCCACCTACCTTGTTGGCCTATTAGTTAGCATGAGATCTTTAATTTGACCATAATATCATTGGTCATTTTGACCATAGATGTCATTTTTTATTGTTCAATTTGATTAGATGTCCCACTTGATTAAAAAATCATTGGCCATTTTGACTAAGGGCATGTCATTTGTTTTTGTCCAAGTTGATTAAATGCCCACTTGATTAAAAAATCATTGGCCATTTTGATTAGGGGTGTCATTTTTTTATTCAACTTGATTGAATGTCACACTCCATAAACAATTATTGACCATTTTGACCAAGGTGGTCATTTTTTTGTTCAATTTGGCTAGATGTTCAGTTTGATACATAATGAAACATCACTTTAGTCAAGTTGACGGTCAAAAAATACAAATGTCATTCAAGCTTCAACCGTTTAGTTAAAAAATTCTTATGTTGTTGAATTTGTATAATCCAAACACTTTGCCCCTAATAATGCCCCTAATGTTCTCTTTGACATGTTGGCATACTTCATAGTAATGAAACATAACATGACAACACAATGAATAATTAAAAATATTTCAAAGAGGAAACATGTAATGGATATTGCTTGCAAGCATACCCAAACTTGAATTAAAATCTATGTTCCATTAGTTCATTGTGCATTTGTTTAGTGCATGCTTCCAACTTAATTTCTACATGTACACAACTTCATAGTAATTAAAAAAAATAAAAAAATTGCAACTAGGAGCATGAACATGATGGCCATGGGGATTAGGCCAATGAAAAAAAATTCATTATGAAAGCATAATCATGAGAGCAAAACTATGATAGTGATGTCCTTTGAGATTTGAACAAAAAATAACACTATGATTAGAAAAACACAATCACAACATTATGACAACCCAAACCTAAATAGACAATAATACCACAAATAAAAAAAAAAAATACATTGAACAACATGGCAACTAGCCTAAAAGTAAACATTGTGGACAAGAAGAACAAGATCATGAAACACTCTAACATCTCATACCTAAACAAATAATAATACTAAAAAGAAGAAGAATAAGACCATGAACCACATGACAACCAACTTGAGAAAAGAAAAACACCACGATCAAAGGAACAAGATCATGAATACTAGGGCAATTGGAACTTGAACAAAAAAGAAATACATAAATAGGAATAACAAGATCACAAACCATGCCAACTAGGACCTAAGTAAAAAGAAAAACACCACTATTGGAAGGGCTTTGGTTCATTAGAATGGACCAAAAACAAATAAATATTTTCAAAGTTTGGTATTCAATTCATGAAATATAGATTCAAAATTAAGTTTTAAAAAATTCTATGTTGGTACTTTGACAAACTTAAATACTAAATATTATTAATATTATTAGTTAAATATTATTAAAAATAATATCAAATTTATATTTTGCATTATGTTTTCATATGTTGAACTTGTCATGTTCCCAATTTTAATTATCAAAATTTCCATAATTAATATTAATTTATTTGAAATTTCTATATTAAATTTGACAATGGACATTCATGGACAATATTTTATGATACTTTAAATGGAAATAAGGTAAAAAGAACTTGTGGCATGCTCTTTAATTTTTCACATTAAGGAAAGAAGGATATGTAAAAACTTTAAGATGGGGACTAGGATGATGTGACAAATTCATGAGCTCTTCATATACAAGTAACTTGCACAAGCTAAACAATAATAATGATTAAGGGAAATGGGACCAACTTTGGGTCATGGACTCGTTTTGGACTCATCACACTCCCATGCCCTAAGCTTTGGACCTTGTCATGGGGATTACATTGAAATGACTTTTTGTGTTGGTTATGAGTTTCATAAATTTGTGGGTTCATAACTTGTTTATATGAGCTTTGATTGAAGAATTTCCAATTACAAATTTATAGCCCTTAACAAGATCTTTGCAACAATTTGTTGCACACTTCCATGAAGGGTCATTTGACCTTTGTTTCTTAGGTTTTCATGTTTAAGACTCAAGTTGTCAATATAATTTTCAAAAAATAAATAAAATTATGTGCAATTTAACTTGTAGCTCCAAATGAAGAATGTGAGTTTACTTTTGATATGTATGTTTTGAGAGCTTTTCAATGGTAAAAAAAACTTTTGATTTGCAAAAGGTGTACCCTTGCGCTTTTGTCCCAAATCTTTGGGCCATTTTTGAACTCCAATTCCCAAAGTGAGAGTTCATCTCAAAAGTCTTAAAAATGTTTCATTTTCATTCTCACAATGTTTTAGACCTCTTTCTTGCCTTAGTTTATTCTAAAACCATTTTTTCTTTCCTATGCCCTAGTTTTGGTCATAAATCCAAGGATAAGGTCATGATAAAAATGGTGCACAAACAAAATCAAAGAATACACTTAAATGATTCACCATGACCCAAACTTGAGAGGAGTTAATCCTCTCCTCCCTATAATATATTTTATAAATTGTAATGAAAATTGCATAAAAATGACACAACTTTTGGAGATTTCCAAATGGGAGTTTTGAAATCCCCAAATTATGAATTTTGTGGGCTCATAACTCATTCATATGGAGTTTGATTGAGGAGCTCTTTGAAGCAAATGTTGTAGCCATTGAAAAAGCCAGTTCAATGATGTATTGTTTGTTCCAATAGGACTTCTCCAATTTCGGGCAATTTGAACTTTTTGTTGAACATTTTGATGGTCAAAATTTAATTTGTTAGTTCGATTCTTAATTAAAAAAAAAATCATAACTTGTATTTTAAATTTTGGACTTTAATTCCCAAACCTTTAAATATTTATTGTGACATCATACAACTCAAATTGTTAAAGTGGAAATTCATTTGGGAATGTTGGGACTCATTTTTGTACACTTGAATTTGTCATGATTATGATTATGATGACACTTCAATAATTGGATGATTCATCATCACATTAAATCTATAAAATTTGTCATTATTGTCAAATATTTTTTTAACTTTGACACAATATCAAGATGAAAATTTCATAATTTATCATTTTTATTCCAAAGTTAATTTTGATTTTTTTTGAAACACCAAACTAAATAAGTATTATGGTAATATTGGTTATAAATGTTGTAGAATTAAGGAAGAAGAAAACACCATGGCTTTTGGGTTTCTTTTTCAAAATTTTAATGTCAATTGAATGTCGATCATCTAAAACAACATAGAGCCATTTTTACATCATGGATCAAAAATTTGAGGCATCCTCCTATATTTTTGAATTTCTAGCAAAAGTTTTCAATTTTTTCAAAACAATTCAAAAGAATGGGGGAAAAAAAATCAAATATCTTAAATGTAAAAATCTTAAGAGATCTTTTTTATATTTATGACATGTAGGTCAAAATCGGCAAAACAATTCCAGAAATTTCCAAAGGCCCTTCAAAACATCAATTTCTAGAATATAAAAATAAAAATCTTTAGGCATCCTTGTAAAATTTCTGACTACTACCGAGTGTTTTTTTTTTGTGGCAAATTATTTTCCAATTTTTTTTTCCCTGCCAACTATTCCTTTAAAAAATGCCCAAAAAAAAAAAATTCAAAAAATTGTCATGTTTCTACACATTGTTCAACGCAAGTAGCTAGGATATGAAAGGATTTTAATAAATTTATACTTTCATACCTAGGTTATAGCCAAATGTGGCTAAATCTCCTTGTGGATGATTTGCTAGTGCAGCAAAATCAAAAGATTGGGAAAATAAAATAAAAAATAAAATAAAATAAAAAACTGCTTTTAATAAGAAGGTCAAAATGTGGCGACATAATTTAAAAAAAAAAAAGGCTTAAAAAACCCCCAAAAAATCAAAAGGTTAATGATTTTATCACTGTTTTGAAAAAGAAAATGCAAGCATGCGAAAATTCACCACCAACTAACCAACCAACCAAATAATTAAAAAAAAATCACTTCATGGATTTAAATCGACCTATTTGGCAAAAAAATCACTTCATGGACTTAAATCGACCTATTTGGCAAAAAAATCACTTCATGGATTTAAAATCTACCTATTTGGCAAAAAAATCACTTCATGGATTTAAAATCTACCTATTTGGCAAAAAAATCACTTCATGGATTTAAAATCTACCTATTTGGCAAAAAAATCATTGCACCTAAAGAATTAAAATAAATTAAAAAAGAAAAAAGAAAAAAAGAAAAAAAAGGGCAGTTCCCCAGACATTTAGTTCTAATGTCTAAAGAGAGAGAGTCTCTTGTGTGCGAGTCTCTTCTGTTTTGTCTGTCTTGTCTCCGCCTCCATCACTTCCCGCTACATTTGGTAAACCTAACCCGAACCGAACCCGAACGTAAATGGGAGGTGAGGGGGGAGGAGACAGACACACAAACAAACAAAGAGAGAGAGAGAGAGAGAGAGAGCAGACAGACAAGAGACATCATCACGGAAACTGCAATTTCCAGCTCTCATCTATTTGCAATCCCAATTTTAGTTTTATGAGTTGGGTTGAAAAAAAAAGAAAA
>Ga0209208_10013707_pt1 | contig 10081 bp, 9 predicted proteins | sample S1TSphfallax_3_FD_187694 | JGI IMG/M metagenome (GOLD analysis project Ga0209208, IMG submission 187694) | Host-associated microbial communities from peat moss isolated from Minnesota, USA - S1T2_Fd - Sphagnum fallax MG (SPAdes) (version 2) | ecosystem: Host-associated > Plants > Peat moss >... | reverse complement strand
GGAGGATGGCAGCTATCTGCTGGAGACGCCGGCCGAGCGCGGACGGATCGAGGTGGAGGATGTGCCCTTCATCGCGGTTGAGCTGGATTGGACCGGGCATGGCAAGGCGCAGATGCTCACCTTCCGGACCAATGTGGACCAGTGCATTACCGCGGGACGGGAGCACCCGATCAGAATCCGGCATGATTTGCTGAATTGCGAGCCCACGCCGTATCTTCATGTGCGAGATGGCAAAGGGCAGTTTCCGATCGAGGCGCGGATCAACCGCGCGACCTATTATGAGCTGGTGGCGCTGGCCGAGCCTGGCACGCTGTATGGCCGCAAGGTGCTCGGCGTTTGGAGCGATGGCGTGTTTTTCTCGCTGGGGGATTTGCCGTCCTGTTCTGACTGCACCTGAGCCGGCGACGGCGCGGTTAAGGGCGACATGAACGCGGCCGAGCTGAGGGCAAAGTTGCCGCGGGGCTTGGCGCGCCATGCGCTGGCTGCCGGCGGGCACCGCCCGTCCGCCGTGCTGGTTGGGTTGGAGCCGGGGCACGGGGTTTGGCTGACGCGCCGGGCACCTTGGCTGCGCAGCCATGCCGGACAGGTATCTTTTCCTGGTGGGAAGATTGAGGCGTATGACGGCTCCCCCGAGGCGGCGGCTTTGCGCGAGGCGGCCGAGGAGATCGGCCTGGACCCGGCAAGCGCCGAGGTGTTGGGTTGCATGGATGATTTTATCACCGGGACTGGGTTCCATATCTCGCCGGTGGTCGCGTTGCTGCCTGAAGGGGTGGCGTTTGTCGCCTCGCCCGGCGAGGTGCAGGAGGTGTTTTGCCTGCCGTTTTCGACCTTGCTCGATAAGCGGTTTCCGGTGCGGCGGCGGGCGTTTTGGCGGGGGGGTGAGCGGACATTCTGGGTCTGGCCGCATCCGGATCATCCGGTTTGGGGGGCGACGGCCAAGATATTGTTGAATTTGGCGGTGCTGTTGCGCGGTGCGCCGTGATCGAGGGCCCAGGCGTGGCGGCGGTGTGGGATGCGCTGCCGGAGGCGCGGATTGTGGGTGGCGCTGTGCGCGACCATCTGGCCGGGCTGGCGATCTCCGATGTGGATTTTGCAGTGCCGTTGACGCCGGAGGCGGTGATCGCGCGGTTGGAGCGGGCGGGGCTGAAGGTTGTGCCGACCGGGCTGAGCCATGGGACGGTGACGGCAATGGCGGCTGGGAAGGGCTTTGAGGTGACGACGCTGCGGCGCGATGTGGCGACCGATGGCCGCCACGCCGTGGTCGCGTTCACCGATGATTGGGCGGTGGATGCGAGCCGCCGGGATTTCACCATCAACGCCATGTCAGCGACGCGGGATGGAACGGTGTTTGATTATTTTGGCGGGCGGGAGGATTTGGCCACCGGGCGCGTGCGGTTTGTGGGGGTGGCGCGGGCCAGGATCGCTGAGGATTATTTGCGGATTTTGCGGTATTTCCGGTTTTTTGCGCGCTACGGGATGGCCGCGCCGGATGACGAGGCGATTGCCGGTATTCGGGCGTTGCACGCGGGGATTGCCCAACTCTCGGCCGAGCGGGTTTGGGCCGAGTTGAAGCGGATTTTGGCGGCTTGCGACCCGCGGCACGCGCTGGTTTTGATGCAGGAGACAGGCGTTTTGCCTTTGATTGTGCCTGGAGCGAGGGTGGAGCGGGTGGCGGCGTTGGTGGAAGGTGGCGCGCCCGGCTCAGCGTTGTTGCGGGCGGCGGCGTTGATTGGGCCGGATGTTGAGGCGTTTGCCGAGCGGTCGAAGCTGAGCGGTGCCGAGCGGGAGATGCTAGAGGCCTTGGGTGTGATGAATAGCCTGACTCCGGATTGCGATGATGCGCGGCTGCGGCGCGCGCTGGCGCGGGAGCCGGCCGAGATTTTGGTGATGCGGAGCTGGCTGGCGGGTGATGGATCGGCTGGATGGGATGATCTGCGGCGGCGTATTGCAGGTGTTGAGCGGCCGGTGTTTCCGCTGTTGGGGCGCGACGTGACGGGCCTTGGTGTGCCGCCGGGGCCGCTTGTTGGGGAGATTTTGCGCGAGGTGGAGGCTTGGTGGATGGCGGGCGGGTGTGCGGCGGATGCGCGAGGCTGTTTGGATTACGCGGCGCGTATAAGTGATCGGGAACTTGGCGCCTGAGATTTTTGATTTGTTGTGGCCGGGATTTTGTAAGGGCTCCGAACCACAGGATAAAAAAGTTTTTTGCTTCTTTTTTTAAAAAAGAAGCCCTTTCTTAAATCGCGATACGGACACCTAACTCGACGACGCGGTCGCTTGGGATGCGGAAGAATTCGGTCGCCGATACGGCGTTGCGGGCCATGAAGAGGAACATCCAGCGGCGGATGAAGCGGAGTTTGGGGACCGAGGCCGGTACGACCGTTTCGCGCCCGACGAAGTAGCTGGTTTGCATGGGTTTGAATTCGATGCCTTGCGCGGAGAGGCTTTCCAGGGCGCGCGGGACGTTCGGGCTTTCCATGAAGCCATAGAACAATGTGACCTTGTAGATGCCGGGGGCGGCTTCGTCGGCGAGGGCGCGGTCGCCGGGGTCGGCTTGCGGCGTGTCGAGTGTGCGGACGGTGACGAAGAACACCTGTTCGTGCAGGACCTTGTTGTGTTTGAGGTTGTGCAGCAGGGCGTTGGGCACGAAATCGAGATTGCCGGTCATGAAGACCGCGGTGCCGGGGACACGGACGATGCGTGATTGCGGCAGGCGCGCCAGGAACGACGCCAGAGGCAGGCTGTCTTGCGTCCAGCGGGCGAGGATGAGGCCGCGGCCGCGCTTCCAGGTGGTCATGATAAGGACAACGGTGAGGCCGATGACCAGCGGGACCCAGCCGCCGTCGAAAATTTTGACGGTGTTGGAGGCGAAGAAGGCGAGATCGACGATGCCGAAGAAGCCGAAGACGCAGATGGCGGCGGGGCGCGACCAGTTGAACTGGCGGCGGAAGACGACCACGGCCAGGAATATTGTGCAGATGAAGGTGCCGGTAACGGCGATGCCGTAGGCCCAGGCCAGGGCGTCGCTGGTTTTGAAGGCAAGGACCAGCAGGATGACGCCGATCGCGAGCATGGCGTTGATTTGCGGGACGTAGATCTGGCCTTCCTCGGTCTTGCTGGTGTGACGGACTTCCATGCGGGGGAACAGCCCCAGCTGGATGCATTGGCGGGCCATTGAGAAGGCGCCGGTGATGACGGCCTGGCTCGCGATGATGGTGGCGAGTGTGGAGAGGATGACCAGCGGCAGCTCGAGCGCATGGGGGGCGAGCTTGAAGAACGGGTTGTCGGCGGCGGTTGGGTCGGCGATGACCAGCGCGCCTTGGCCGAAATAGTTGAGGAGCAGGCAGGGCAGGACGAAATAGGTCCAGGCGGCGCGGATCGGGCGGCGGCCGAAATGGCTCATATCGGCGTAGAGTGCCTCGGCGCCGGTGACGGCCAGAACGACGGCACCGAGCGAGAGGAAAGCGAGCAGCACGTGATGGGCGATAAAGCGGGCGGCGAAGCTTGGCAGCAATGCTTCGAGCACGAAGGGGTGGTGCCAGATTTCGAGCGCGCCGATGACGCCGATGGTTACGAACCAAATCAACATGACCGGGCCGAAGGCGCGGCCCATGCTGCCGGTGCCGCGGCTCTGGCAGAGGAAGAGCACGACGATGACGGCGAGGGAGATCGGGTCCACGGCGGGTTGCAGGCCAGGGGAGACGACCTCCAGCCCGGCGACGGCGGAGAGCACCGAGATCGCCGGGGTGATCATCCCGTCACCGAAGAACAGCCCGGCACCGACGATGCCGACAATGCCGAGGATGGCGCGGGTACGGTCCGATTTTGCGACGCGCTGGGCGAGCGCCATGAGTGCCAGAATGCCGCCTTCACCGTGGTTATCGGCGCGCATAACAAAGGTGACGTATTTGAGTGTGACGGTGATGATGAGCGCCCAGAAGATCAGCGAGAGCACGCCCAGAATGTCGTCATATTTCAAACCGCTGCTGGTGAAATAGGCGAGGCTGGCTTGCAGGGCGTAGAGCGGGCTGGTGCCGATATCGCCATAGACGATACCCAGCACCCCGACCAGCGTGGCGAGGCGCAGCTTTGAGGTCCGCCCGGTCTCAGCTTGAATGGACAAAGTCAGCTAGACCTATGATTCGCCATGGGAGCGAGGCTTTACCCGGTTGCCGGGTGAGCGGCAAGCGCGATCATCAAGGGGCGGGCTTTTGGCCGATTGGCGGGGTGCCGGCATCGGTCCCGGCCAGAATTTCAGCGATGTGGCGGACCTCGATTTTGCTGTTTTCGCGCGATAAGCGGCCGGCGATGTTGAGCAGGCAGCCGAGATCGCCGGCCAGCAGCATGGTGGCCTCGGTGGCTTCGATATCGGTGGTTTTGTCGCTGACCATGCGGGTCGAGATGTCGGGATATTTGATACAAAACGTGCCGCCGAAGCCGCAGCAGAGTTCGGGTTCGGCCATTTCCTGAAGGGCGAGGCCGGGGACCGCGGCGAGCAGAGCGCGGGGCTGCGTTTTGATGCCGAGCTCGCGCAGTCCGGCGCAGGAATCGTGGTAGGTCACGGCGGTCTGGAGCGCCGGGGGGGTGGGCTCGAAATGCATGACGTCCACCAGGAAGGATGTCAGCTCGTAGGTTTTGGCGGCGATGGCGTCCGCCTTTGCGCGCAGGTTCGGGTCCTCGTCGAACAAATGGGGCAGATGCTTTGCCAGCATTCCGGCGCAGGAGCCGGAGGGGACCACGATATAGTCGAAGGCGGCGAAGGCGGTGATGATGCCGCGGGCCAGGGTGCGGGCGGTGTCCCGGTCGCCGGCATTGTAGGCGGGTTGGCCGCAGCAGGTCTGGGTGCGGGGGATTTCCACCGTGCAGCCGGCTGCCTCGAGCAGTTTGATGCTGGCGAAGCCGATCGAGGGCCGATGCAGATCAACCAGGCAGGTGATGAAAAGACCGATACGGGGTTTCTTGGTCATGTTGTGCCTGCGCTGCGGGGAAGGAGGAGGTAGAGATGACCGGGCTGGTGCATTTGTCCGGCGATGGCCTCGGCTTGCGGACCGGCGCCGAAGAACAGATCCGCGGCGCTGGCGCCATGGATGCCGCCGCCGGTATCCTGCGCAATGGTCAGGCTTTGCAGCGGGGCGCCGGTTAGGGGATCGGTCGTGTCGATGAATACCGGCATGCCCAAGGGAATGACCGCGGAATCTACCGCCAGCGAACGGCCGGCGGTGAGCGGTACGCCGAGCGTGCCGGGCGCGCCCTCATCGTCCGGCAGGTCCCCGAGTGGGCGGAGATACACGTAGCGGGCGTTTTGCTCCATAATGAAGGGGGCTTCCGCGGGGTGGCTCTTAAGCCAGGCGGAGATGCTCTGAAAGCTCACATCGCCGGCGGAGAGGTCGCCGTCCGCCACCAGGATTCGTCCGATCGGGGTGTAGGGTTGGCCGTTCTGGCCGTCGAACCCGACGCGCAGCGTGCGGCCATCGGGCAGCAGGATGCGGCCCGCCCCCTGGATTTGCAGCATAAAGGCGTCCACCGGATTGGACAGATAGGCGGTTACGGGGGCTTTGCGGTAGAGCGCATTATGATCGATTGCGGCGCGGGGCAGGGCGGCCAGTTCGGGATCGGCTGGTTTGGCGTAGAGCGGGACGCGATCGGCGCTCGTGAGGTTTTTCGAGCCCGGGTATTCGGGCTCGAAATAGCCGGTGATGGTGGCTGAGCCGCCGATCTGGTAGGCGGCGAAATAGGTTGCGAAGAAGGATTGGGCGGCGGCGCCATCGCCGGGTGTGATGGTTATGGCGGCCGCGCACGGGGCTTGCCAGAGACCAGCCTGGCCGGCGAGGGTGGCGATGACGCCGGCGCCGCCGAGTTGCTGGTCAGGCGGCATAAGGGCGATGGCTTTGCAGCCGCGGACAAAAGCGGTGAGGGCCGCGGCGGCATCGTCCGCCGACCAGCCGGGTAGAGCGGATACGGGGAGCGTGCTGAGCGTTTCGCCGCCGGCGAGCATGGGCTGTGGCTGGCCGGATGGCTGCACGGTACAGCCGGCCAGGGCGAGCGCTAAGGCAGCGACGGCGATGACGCGGCGCATGTTCAGCCGCTGCGGGCCGCGGCGAGGCGCCAGATGGGGTCCTTGCTTTTCAGATTGCGCTCGAATGTCCAGAGATCGACGATGTCGGCGGTGGAATCGCCGCTATGGAGTGTGTCGCCCTGTGCGTTCTGTGTGGTGGTTGTCTGGTCGGAGATGAAGCGGACGATGATCGCGGCCTGGTCTCCGAGCAACTGGGCATCCTCAATGGTGGCGGAGATAATGGATTTGATCTCGGTCTGGTGACGCTCATTGGCTGATTCACGGGCGCTGATGGCGGCATCGAAGGTTTGAAACACTGTGTCGGTCAATAGCGGCCGCAGGGCTGCGCGGTCTCCGGCCGCGAAGGCGAGGACGATGGTTCTGAAGCCGGCTTCGGCCGATTGCAGGAAGGCGGGAGGATCGAAATCGGCGGCACGGTTGACGATCTGCATGAGGCGCGTGCCGAGATCTGAGCTTGGATCTGGGACCTGGCGTCCGGAAATCGCGTTCAAGCCACGGCGCTCCAGCGTGGGGACAGCATCGGCGCCTGAAAACGGGGCGGGGCGCAGGGGGGGACGCTCAAACCCGACGCGTTTGCCCAGCACGCTGCGCAGCCGCAACACCAGAAACAACGCGATACCGGCGAAAATGACCAGAGAGATTGGAAACCCGCCGATTGTTTGAAGTGCGTTCACCGGCACTGTACACCCCCTAGCCAATTTGAGCCTAAGGTAGGACATACGTCCGGGCGGCCGACCGGGCAACACCAGCTAGACGTTAAGGACTTCTCATGTTTCTGCTCCGCCATGGGCAAAGCCAATTTAATTTGATTTTTAGTGAGACCCGGCGGGACCCTGGGATTGCGGATCCGGAGTTGACGCCGCTCGGCCGGGAGCAGGCGGAGCAAGCGAGCGCGCGGCTGGCCAGTGCGAAGCTGACGCGGGTGATCATCTCGCCCTATACGCGGGCGCTGCAGACGGCCGAGCCGATTTTGGCGGTGCATGGGATCCGCGCCGAGATCATGCATGAGGTGCGCGAACGGGCGGCGTTCAGCTGTGATATCGGCCGGCACCCGGATGAGTTGGCGGCCCGTTTTCCGCAGCATGAGTTTGGCCATCTGCCGGCGAAATGGTGGCCGGATGGGATTGAAACGGCGGAAGAAACGATCGCGCGGGCCGATGCCTTCCGGCGGGTTATGGCAGAACGGGCGGATAGCGCGACCACGTTGCTCGTGAGCCATTGGGCCTTTATCCTGGCGCTGACGGGAGTCTCGGTTAGCAATGGCGAGGTGGTGGCGTATGACCCGGCGACCAAAGCGCCTGAGCGCATCATTTGGCGGCCGTAGAGGGGAGAGGAGATGAGCTTGCTGGGTGAAGACGAGGCGCAACCCTTTACCGTGCTTAACCCCGGCGGCGCCAGCCGGTTCATGCTGACGGCTGATCATGCCGGGCGGGCGGTGCCGCGGGCGTTAGGGGATTTGGGGGTGGCGCCGGCGGATATGGACCGGCATATTGCCTGGGATATCGGCATTGCGGCGGTGACGCGTGGATTGGCGGCGCGGTTGGATGCACCAGCGATTTTGCAGACATATTCCCGGCTCGTTATCGATTGTAATAGACGGCCGGATGTGGCGAGCGCATTTCCGGAAGTGAGCGAGGCGACGCGGATTCCGGGAAATTTGGGATTGAGCGGGCAGGCCAAGGCGGCGCGGCAGGCGGCGATATTTGATCCGTATCATCAGCAGATTACCCGCATGCTGGACGAGCGGCGCGGCCGCAGGGTGGTTTACGTGGCGATGCATAGTTTTACGCCGGTGTTCCACGGCATTGCGCGGCCGATGGAGGTTGCCGTGTTATACCATCGCGCGCCCCGGTTTTCGCAGATTGTGGCGGGCAAGCTGCGTGCCGAGCCTGGGTTGGTGGTGGCGGAGAACGAGCCCTATCGGGTCTCAGATGCGACAGATTATGGTGTGCCGGTGCATGCCGAAGCCAGGGGGCTGGATTATTTGGAGCTGGAGATCAGGCAGGATCTGATTGCTGATGCCGTGGGGCAGGGGACATGGGTTGAGCGGCTCGCGCGGGTATTGCCGGCCGCGCTCGGGGAGCTTGAGCGGCTTGATGATGCGATGGTGGTGCCGTGAAGGATTTTGGTTTGCGGCGTGATGTGCCGATTATACCGGGCCAGGCGGCGATGCTGGTGATCGATGTGCAAAACTACACGATGGAGGATGGCGGCGAGTATGCTGGCATGCCGCCCGCCGAGGTGACGGCGCGTTATGGATATTTCTTCCAGGAGATGCGCCAGCGCGCGATTCCCAACATGCAGAGATTGCTGGCGGCCGGGCGCGCGGCGGGCATTGAGGTGATTTATACCGTGATCGCCAGCCTGACCGAGGATGGGCGGGATTTGAGCCTTGATTACAAGATCTCCGGGCTGTTTTGTCCGAAATCATCGCGCGATGCGCAGGTGCTTGACGAGGTGGCGCCGCGTGGTGATGACATCGTTCTCACGAAAACCTCGTCCTCTGTCTTCATCTCGACCAATTTGCATTATGTGCTGGGAAATTTGGGCATTAAGCAACTGATCATCATGGGGGCTTTGACTGACCAATGCGTTGATTCGGCGGTGCGGGATGCCTGTGATCTCGGTTATTTGGTCACGCTGGTGACCGATGCCTGTGCGACCCAGAGCCAAGTGAGGCATGAGACGTCGCTGGCCAATAATCGCGGCTACTGCCGGCAGGTGGAGTGTGCGAATTTGGTCGCTGAAATAGCCCCAGCGTAATTGATGATATTAGATGCGCGTCGAAGCCACGAAACCGGTGTTTGACCTTTGAAACGGACTGTGCCGGCGGCGAGCGTGGCGGGTAACAGCCAGATTGTGGTGTTTGTTGACCGGATTGATGAAGCGGGGGTTGGCGGCTGGGCGGCCGACCTTGCGGCACCGGAACCTGGTATGCGTGTTCGGGTTCTCATCGATGATTTGATTGTCGACGTGCTGACATGCGATCTGCAGCGCGAAGACGCCAAGCTGCTCCCCCTGCGCGTTAGCCGGATTGGGTTTTATTACAATATTCCGGGCAGGTATCGGGATGGGCTGCGTCATCGCCTGAGATTTGATACGATTGATGGCCGGAGACTGACGATTCTTGGGCGCTCAGGCGCCGCCATGGCGGAATATAGTTTTTGCCTGCTGGCGCCGAACCGCATTGAGGGGATGGTCGATGGCATGGTGGATGGGGTGCTGCAAGGCTGGGCTTTGAACGTGAATGACGTTGCCAAGACGAAGCTGGGTGGCGTGCGTATTCTGGTTTCAACCGGCGGTGAGCCGATTGAGGAATTCACCGCCGATATCTACCGGGCCGACGTTGCGCAGGCGCTTGCCTGCGACGCGGCATGCGGCTTCGTGTTCTCACCACCGCCGACGCTGCGCATGCGCACGCGCACCGAGTTCCGGTTCTTTGCGATGCCGGAGCGTTTGGAGCTGCGCGGCAGCCCGATTGAGGTGGCGTTTCCCGCCGATAACGAGCGTGAGCGGATTAACCTATTGCTGGAGCGTACGGCCGAGCTATTTACGATGGCGTATCATCTTAGCCGGGAGCTGAAGGCAGCACTGCCGGCTGAGCGCTATTTACTGAGTGATTATGAGCGTTGGGCCAAAATATCCCTGCCGTTGGCGGCGGGGCGGGCGGCGCGGCGATATGGGGCGCTGCCGGAGAACCGGCCCCTGGTTTCGGTTATTTGCCCGGTATTTCGACCGGAGATTGGGGCATTTTTGGCCGCGATCGACTCGATTCGGTCGCAGAGTTATGAGAACTGGCAGCTGATTCTGGTGGATGATGGGAGCCGGAATGCGCAGCTGGATGCGGTGCTGGCCGCGCTGACCGCGGCGGATCCACGGATGAGGCTAGTGCGGCGCGCCAGGAACGGGGGAATTTCACGCGCGACCAATGCCGGGCTGCAAGAGGCCGCGGGTGACCTTGTGGCGTTTTTTGACCATGACGATATGCTGGAGAGCTGTGCGTTAGAG
>Ga0209208_10013706_pt1 | contig 10082 bp, 6 predicted proteins | sample S1TSphfallax_3_FD_187694 | JGI IMG/M metagenome (GOLD analysis project Ga0209208, IMG submission 187694) | Host-associated microbial communities from peat moss isolated from Minnesota, USA - S1T2_Fd - Sphagnum fallax MG (SPAdes) (version 2) | ecosystem: Host-associated > Plants > Peat moss >... | reverse complement strand
TCATGAGTCCTAGCAACCAGGCTATATATCAGCTTGATTATTCTCTCATGTGTACCTCACTAACTTTACCTGCCACCTTGCAAATTCTTTCAATGGCTTTACAAAATTCCCCCGTCTCTTGTGATCAACCTCCAGCTAAGATCACAAGAAAAGGAAGGATGCCAGAGGGAGCATCAAGATCCGTGACTAAGATCAACAGTTAAGTATGCTTTGTATATAAATATCCCACAAATGGGATGCCTCATTGTTAGGTCATTTGGGTGTTGACCTTAAAAAACAATCTATATTTTTCAAGTCTGTCCTATAGTTGAGCTGGTGATAAAGCATCTTATTTACTTTGGAAGTGTAACAAAAAATTTGTTTTGCAAGGCAAGTTTGTGTAGAAAAATTATAAGTTTCAAGCAGGTTTAATAAGCCTTTTGTATATTAGTTTCCGGTGCATCAACACTTTGATCCATTATCTGGAATGATCATTGGTTTTGGTTGTCAGTGTTTGTAATGATTTCAATTTGGTCTATTTGATTTTTAAATCCTTTTAGACCTTAATGACTTTTGGAACATAGGAAACATAATTGAAAACATGGGAACCTGGGAAGACCTTCAGAAATAGACTAACTAACTACATATAATTTTCTTCTAAACAAAATGGTTTGTTCAATTACTTTTTGAATACATGAAAATGTGAGAAAGCCGGCATATCAATTGATATGTGTGAAGTAAGACAAATTGTTCTCACAATGTATCAACTTTTTGCACATTTGGGGGGACCATGCATGAACAAATGATATATGGATTGTGTCACACCTGTTATAGTAGGTGCTTGGTCAAGGTGTGTTGATTAAAGAATGTAAAGAACCTAAAAAATTTGGGTGAACACTAGTCAAATTTTCTCTCATTTGAGAAAACTTAATTTGTCATATGATTCTGCACAAGTTAAACATTTTGTTCAAGTACAAAGCGTATGCAGGCAAACATGAGAAAATATATATTAGCACATTCCAATGTACTCTAGAAACCTTTCAAAACTACTTTCCATTCACAAATAGGAAACAAGATCTTGGCTCCAAGATTTAGGTCCCTATCAAATGGATTTTGTTATATTGCAAGCTTTATATCTAGCAAATCGTGCATGAGTGAATCCCCAAATTTCATTTCAACAAAAGCTCTTGGAAAAGTAAATAAAGGTTCACTAGACCTTGGGCAAAAACAGCAAAATACAAACTCTTGGGGAGAAGCAATAAAGACAACTTAATATGTGAGAAAACAATAAAACAGAAAATTTGCTTAATTATTTGATGCTGGAAATTTTCAACTGTGCAAAATAACTATTTCAAAATAAACTTTGACTTTTAAGGTTTATTGAAAAATGAAAATTTTGCAGAGTCTCTTTTTGCTTATTATTGGCACCATGAGGTTCTTAAATTTTTTTGCATTGGTAGTATGCGCTTGTCAACATTACATAATGTCTTGTACCATGTTACATGGACACTCTCCTCCCATTTATTAAGTCTATGGAAAAGAAAAATCTGAATCGTGAGGAGATTAGCACATGTCCACCGGTAGTAATATAATGACCTATAAATTATATAATTTGGAGAAATTTCAAGCTTTGAATGGTAGGAAATTGAGTTTGGACTTTGGACCTGCAAACATGCATAAGACACAATGTTCTTCAAAAGGGGTCCTATATATATATATATGATTGATTCAAGTGGTCAATCACAATGACCACCCCAATGTGATGGTATTTAATTGATCCTTGTTATACAATGTCCGATATTCCAAATAACTTGAGCATTACTTTAGATGTGGTAATTGCTCGTAAATACAAGTGTTGGCCAGTTATTGCTTTTTGGCAATAATAGTGTGGGTACTTTACCCCCCACCCCCCAAAAAAAGAGAGCCATCCATTATTAATCATTATCAATTTATTTGATTATTTTGAGTAATAATCATCAATTATCAAATTTCCAATTGAGAATCACTAGTTATATGGTTGTTTATATATAGGTTATATGGCTTTTACTTTTTAAATTTTATTTATTTGTCTTTTTATCATAAAAATATTCACCATTTTAAGATTGATAGCCTACTTAGATGATAATTAAGTCATCTAAGTAGATTGTTAACTTTTTTAATTCAATAACAAGTGGATAGGTTACTAATTGGTTATCAAAAAAATCAATAACCAACTATAGGTTATCAATAATTGGATTGATAAACAACCAACAATGGTAGAGATGCACATACAGAATGTGGGTGGATGTGCTTTTAGAAAAGTAGAAAAGTGCAGTGGATGCACTAAAACCTTATCAATTCTATTACATGGTTTCTATTTTTTTTCCAACATGACAGACCCTAATTGTTGACTCCATTACCTTTTGTTTCAAAGATTTGATGGTTTCAAGTGGTTTTTAAGGAATGAAAAACATGATGCTTCCTGTCAGACTATGCATTTCCCACTATGCATTTCCCATCTCCTTTCACTTTGGGTGGCATACTTTCTTTGATCAATGGTTAAGACCTTTCATAATTGATACATATTCATGACCTATGTATATATATATATTTGAAGTTTAGCAATGACAACGCAGGTCTCAATGTAAGGTTAGTGTTTGTCAACAAGGTGTTTTAACTAATGTTTTAGTGATAGTTAGTATTTTTTAAAAGAAATTGCTTATCATTCTTCACACTTACATGTCTTTTTGGCTGTAGGTAGGTTAGGCACCACCAAGGGCAAACCTTTGTTCATGTGAGGGTTCAAAGAGTTTTTCAACCTACCATCAATTCATTTTGTTATAGATAGCACATAAATCCACATTTAGAAACTTGTTGGTGCGCCATTTGTTGCAAATCATTTCACCTACAAATTCAAATCTCACAACATGCAACTATAAGTTGTTGAACACCAAAATCACTTCCAAAAGTTGTTTATAGGATTATCAAGTTCCATATATCAAAGATTCTAGAATTTTATGATTTTTTATTTACCATAATGCAACATGCCATTTTATGTTCAACCCTAAACATGTATCTCAAAATAGCATTTGCCCATACATCACTCACCCATACATCACTAAGGGTAATGGCACCCATTTTTACCTCAACTCATGATCCATAAACAAAATGTAACCTTCTAACCTAATTTTAAATTGTTTTAAAATAACACCTTTCTAAAGAATGAAATGTAGTTGAAAATGCATGTAGAATACTCAATCTAAAACATTTTTAAAAAATTTGCTCAAAATCAATCTTCACAACGTTTTTTGTCATGATATTGTTATTTGTTATTGCATGTTGTACAATCTAATTTTAAATGAGAGGGATGTAAATGTAAATGGTTTAATGGTTTAGTTTGAATAAGAAGGTCAACTAGACCAAGAAGGTGCAACAAAAATACACCAAAACAATGCAATGTTGAAATCAATGAGACTTACTAAATACATTCTAGTAATGTTGTTTTTTTTTTAAATGGTAATTTCCTTGAAACAAAATTGGTTTTCTAATATAGATGGTATTTTTTTCTAAATTTGAAAAATGTTGTTGCATAAAACTTTAAACTTTTATTGGATATGACAAAAAGGAACATGCTTATGTGAAAGTTAACACATAAAATATTTCTAAATTGAAGAAAGCACAATAAAATCATAAAGGTTCAATTAATTATGAACTTTACAATCTTGATGTAATGTAGGGTCACAAATTATAAAATCATGCATATAGCCTTTTTATTTCACAATGTGTTTATTCCATATATATGAAATTTTTAAATATTACATGATTGAAGTATAAGACCTTAAAGTTCATTTAATGAACAAAACATGGTCTATGACATTTTTTTGTTCCATGACATCAAATATGTAACACCTAAAATGTTGTGCAAAACCATATAGGCATTAAAAATGTTGATTTTTTAAAATCGCCTTTTAGAAAGGAGTCTAAATGATTTTTTAGCATGGTGGTCCTAAATCAAATTTTAAAAAAATTGAGGGTCACATGATCAATTTCAAGCTAGATTCAAATGCATAAGATCAATGAATTCTCAAAATGGATTTTCATTTGCCATTTTTGGTCCATTTTAATATGATTGAGCATCAACAAAAAGTAATTGCAATTTTCATTTTCAACCAACTACAACTTGGGCTCTACATTGCCACACACCGCCAATGAAAATTTTCCCTCATACTATGTTCCCATATGATTATCAATAATTCATCATTATTTATGTCAATGTCAAATTTAATTTGAATTAATTCAAATGTCATGGACATGAAAAGGCATGTGTTAATTTGCCTTTCATATCCATGTTGGGGAGTAAAGAAAGGGTTGAAATAGTTATAAAGATAAGAGATAGTTATCAAGAAAGGAGTGAGGTAGTTATAAGGATAAAGGTACTTATTAGGAAGGAAGTGAGGTAGTTATTCTTGGAAATGTCTCTAGAATTGTCCAAGGACAACCATACAAAGGATTATGAAAAATCATTAAAGAGCCTAACAAAAATTATAAAAAATCCCCCATATACCATTTCCTTGAAATTCTCATCACTAGAATCAAAATTACCAATTTCATAGTAATGAACAACATTTGCACATGTGGATAATCCAAATTAACAAATGTTGGATAATTAAATAGTTGGAGACTATGGCATATTAATTAAAGTAATAAACACATTTTAGTAGGTAGATGTATTTTTATTTAATTTGGATGCATTTGTGGTATGTACATGCAACATAATGAATATGAATTTCATAGCTTATAATAAACAAAATTATTGTTAATCATACTATGCAAAAGATTTGTTTGGAACTTTTGAATAGTCATTTGAATTAATTCTATAACTCATACTATATAGCACAAATGCAAAAAAAAATTAATGTTTCAAAAGTTTCTATGTGTTCAATGATCATTTCAATCCTACTGATTCCATAACAAGTTCATCTTCATATAGGTACCTTTAAATGCCTCCAATCATTTAGATTTCATAAAATTTGATTTTTGTTGCTCATGTTTCATAGATTTACCTATGTTTTAATAAATGTCTAACTAAATAAATCTAGTCATCATGTCACACATGTATGTAATTGGAAAGTCAACAACATTGTATTGACAAAAGGGCATCTTATCCTTTTAACTTTAAGAATTTTAATAACATTGGATGCTAAAGGATTGAATGTACTGTAATTTTTTTTATCTTTTTCATGACCATTTGGTAGTTAGTCAACTACAAATAGTTAATGCTTAGTTGTTAACAATCTACCCAAGCCCTCGTTACAAGCTATCCCATAACTTGATAAACAAAGTTGTTATTAAAGCCCAAAGTCCAAGCAACAAACTAAGTCTTGCCTCATTGAAACTTAACAAACTCACCATTAAAAAGAAATGATCTTCATTAATTTGCCAAAGCTATGGCAAAGACTTTTGGTGCATGCTAAACTTTTAAGTTAGCTCAATGTGAACGCTTCCCTATCCAAAAATGCAATGCCATCTTGAATTAAGTGTCCCTCTTTTAAATTCAAATGATTACATAGTATAATATATTATTATGAATAGTAAGTAGAATGACAAATATTCCAAATTGCAAGGAATCATTTAATATTTTTTCCCAAAAAAAAAATTCAAATTTTGAATTAACATAATATCCATGATGACATCTATTAATGTATGTTATAAAAACATGGGGATAATATGAAGAGGATATTTTTAATTTCATATTTTGAAAATGTCCCAACAAATTTCATCATTGTCTATTGCCAAATTTGCATCATTGAATACATCAATTGAATACACAATTTACATTTGTTTATGATTTGGAAAGAATGTGATGCAATATATTTCATTCTAATAAAATACTTGTCTTCAAAATGTCATTATCCTCCAAAAAGTCCAACATTTAATGAATACAATGTAAAACATTTGGCCTTTAGTGGTTTTGAATTGAAAAAATTGGAGCTAAACCTTTGGCAATTCAAGACAAGTGTCAAGCTTTTGAACATGGATTGAAATATGATCGTGAATTTTCATATATTATAATGTTTATGTGATGTTTGATAGGTTGGTGAATTTTTATTTCTTAACTTTAGGACTTTCTTGTCACATTAATTCATCTAAAAATTGTAAACACATGTTGATCATAAAAATGAAATATGAGTTCCGAAAAAGGCAGAGCAAGCCTCTCTAAGGTTTGTTTTTCTTCTTCTAGCAGTTTTACCACTACTATAGTTGTTTTGTTGTTAACGTTAGGGGATCCCCCATTCCAAAATGTGACAGGGCTAGGCCTGTTAGATTCAAAGTCGTATGCCAATGGCTGTGATGTTAATAGATTTACTATTTTAACATTGTTATTGGACATTACAGGCTGAGCTATCAAAGTAAAAACTTAGGGGAAAGTTGATTCTATTAAGGAATATTTTTTGGGTAATTGAAAACTATATGAGTAAAAATATATGGTCCCATGTATTGTAGATGGATAAAAACTATAATTCCAAATTTTTAAACATGATTATGTTTATTTTCAAAATTCAATCTAATTGATGTAGGGTATGCGTTAATAATAGGCAATAAAAAATATTAGAAAGAATATAGCATATGTATTAAAACTTATAATAAATATTAATTGTCAATAGTTTCAATTAGTAGTCCATTGCTTAGAGGTTATAATTTATTCTAAAGGTTATGAATAGAAGAAATAACATTTATGAAGTGATATTTATTTGGTCAAAGCAAGGAGTTGATGAAGGCCCAAATATAATACCTTGGTGGTCCATTTACTTGGGTTGAAATGCATGCTCTAAGGAGTCATTTTCATTTTATTCCCAACGGTGTGCAAAAAAATATAGAGTGCAACTTATGAAAATAATAAAAATAATAATAACAATATATTTCAATGTAAATAGGGTGTTTATAGTTCATGAAAAGACTGTATTCTAGAATGTGCCTAGAATATATTTAAAGTATGTCATTATTTCATAACAAACTAAAAAATACTCTTTCATTTTAAGTGTTTCCTAAAATATACCAAGAGCAATTCTCCCAAAGTGCATGTTTCATCATTTTGATTTTAGAACCTAAACACCTCCTATTTTGGTATTTTTTCCCAATTGAAACAAAACAAAATTCCATTGTTTGTAATGCCTTTTTGGGTACTAAACATGGTCTTCATCGTTTGAAATATGATTTGTTATATTGAAATGTTTATTGAAACATGTCTAGAATTTGAGCATTTCATGCATAATACTTTTGTAGTCACACACAATTAACTTCCTCTTTTCATAAACTTCATACCTTTCAACTAAAACTAAAAGTTATCATGTTAGGCAATATCACAAGCGACTCTAGTCAAGTTGCGCATTTGGGAAATAACCTTCATACATGTAACAAACAGTCATTTCCAAAAAAAACCTAGTAAATTGGTAATATGTGGTATTGATTTAACAACAAAATTGATAATACGTGGGTTTTAATATTTTCAAAAGTTTTGATATTGATCATATCCTTTGTGATCCGAAAATTAATACACTAGAAAAAACTTATTTGATGATAGTGAAAAATAAAACTAACTAACATTATAATTACCTAATTTTAATGGAAAAAATCTTTCAACATAGAGTCAATCACACATTCCTTCACCATCAAGGGGAGTGACACTTATCATGAATTTTAATTGAATCCATTTGAGATGAGGTTAATTCACTTTGTAGTGTAAGAGGGGATCATGGATAATCTCATCATTTTTTTTGCAAAATGTTGCCAACTTTTTTAACCTCCACAAAATGAAGTTAATGACCAATTTTTGACTTGTAACAAATTGGTTTTTTGTTTTAATACCAATCCATTCTAAGGACCTTCACTTGTATTTCATTTCATTCCATGTAAGTCACTAACTTTTAAACAACCCATGCATCTAAAGAATCTAATACCTTTGTAAGTGGAGTGCCCAAAGCAAAGGCAATCTTGCAAGCACATTTCAAAATTCCCATTCAAGAGAAGATGTTGGAGGATTTCTTGAAGACTTTCATAATTAACCTTATGGAGTCCATGACTTATAATTTTTCAAGCACCTATAATCAATTTCTTTAGTTAAGGAAAAGAGGGTAGGGTTTTCTTTTTGAAAAAAAATTCAAATATGTGAAATTGCAATCATTCACCAAAGGAATGAACCAAAGTTGGCTAGAAATTAAACAAAATAGTAGGAAAATTTGGGAATCCTACCCAGTTCTAATGACCTACAAGAATTCAATGTTTAATTTTAGCAACTTTTAACTTTTTTCCCTCAAAATCTAACAATTTTGCATTTTTTTTCAAAAAAACCCATTGTAAAATTCACATTGAATTTTTTTTTGTTGCCAGCATGTGGAAATTTTCCAAAAAGAAATATTGGAAAAGGGGGATTTGAACTTAGCACACTAACAAGAACTCAATTAAGGTCCTTAGAGTGTCTTGGCCCATAGGAATAAGAACTCATGTACCTTACATTTGGATGAAATGAAATAGTTGAATGGTGTGAAAGTGTTTTTTTTGCACTATATGCCTAGGGTAGTGACAACAACAAACGTTACACTAAATGAAAATAAATATTTTCAATTCATTAATGGTAATGATTGGTGAAATTTTAATAAACACATGAAATAAAAGTGTATTTTTTATATGGTATGAAATAATAATTTTAAAAGAATATTATATTAAAATATAAAATATTCTAAATATATTTTAGGTATATTTTTCATAATCAATTCTAAGCACCCTATTTAAATTTAAAGGAATGATAAAATTTAATCTTTTCCCAATTAATTGCACCTTCTGTTTTTTGCATGCTACTTGGAAAAAGACGAAAGTGATTTTGAACCTAGCTTTCATTTTAAGGAAATTCTTAATTAATAATATTGGAGTTTGGGCTTTGGGATTAAAATGTTTTTGAACCTCCTTCAAACATGGGTAAGGTAAGGGTATCTCCCTTAACTTTAGTTTGGGTGCATGAACATTTTGCTCTTTGAACACATTTTTTTTAGTCCTTTTAATTGGTCACACAAAGAAGAAGTGAGACTCTAACACATCATAATGTACCACATCAAAGCAAGGAAAACATGATTGGCCCATAGTGCTCTACTTCCTAGAATAATTAATTTTTTTGTCTAGGTTATCAACTTGATTTTGAAAATGTGAAATAAAGGGGTGAAATTGATTCTTCTTGGAGCACAAATCCTACTTGTAGCCTCAGGTAAGAGACCCAATTCATCTTTGAGATCCATGCTATCGCTCCATCTTGACCCAAGTGCAAGATGTTGTTAGATGCCCAATTGTAGCCCAAGTGATAGTTGATTTGCTCTAATATCTTTGCACTAGGCAACAAGTTCAAAAGAGGACCATCAAACAAGGTTCTACATAAGCATAAATTGAATTTCTTAGTCCCATTGTGAATCTTCAAATGGCCACAAGTTTTTACTATAAAATCTATATGGCAATGTGAACCCAGCCCATTGTAGCTTGCATTGAAACCTTTTTTAATTTTATGCATGGATCATTTGATTTAAACATAATTTGATTTTTCAAATTTTATTTCAAAGGTTTCAAAATTCCACTTGAATTCCAATTCCCAAAGTGAAAATGTGTTTAGGAGTTTTGGGGTTATTTCTTTGCATTCTCACACAATCCTTCTCACCTTGAAAGTGTGTTTGAACCAATGTTGGTAAGGTTGGGTTGAGAATTAAAAAAAGAACCATTAGGTTGAGTTGAGGTCCATTGTTTTTGCAAAATGGATGACTCATTGTGTCTAAGTTTAGGGAATATTTTCAAAAACTAAGAATCATTGGTTTTAGGGCCAAATCCAATTTTTTGGATTGCTAACTACTTGGATTGATGGTTTTGGGCTTTGTGATGCTCATTAGTTTTGGGTCCAAGGCAAAGCTAGTTTTAGACTCTTATGTTTGACAATTTTGAGATCAAGTTGAGGGCCACTTATGAGTTTTACGGTTTCTAAAAAAAAAATGGAAACTATAATAATTTTGAATTGTATTCTTGAAATGATTTTCTAAAATTTTGACATTAAAAAAGTAAGGGTATGTTTTCATGATCTTGTAGTCACCCAC
>Ga0209208_10013705_pt1 | contig 10082 bp, 7 predicted proteins | sample S1TSphfallax_3_FD_187694 | JGI IMG/M metagenome (GOLD analysis project Ga0209208, IMG submission 187694) | Host-associated microbial communities from peat moss isolated from Minnesota, USA - S1T2_Fd - Sphagnum fallax MG (SPAdes) (version 2) | ecosystem: Host-associated > Plants > Peat moss >... | reverse complement strand
TGGTGACTATTGGTGGTTATTCTATTAATGGCTATTGGTGACTATTGGTGGTTATTCTATTAATGGCTATTGGTGACTATTGGTGGTTATTCTATTAATGGCTATTGGTGACTATTGGTGGTTATTCTATTAATGGCTATTGGTGACTATTGGTGGTTATTCTATTAATGGCTATTGGTGACTATTGGTGGTTATTCTATTAATGGCTATTGGTGACTATTGGTGGTTATTCTATTAATGGCTATTGGTGACTATTGGTGGTTATTCCATTAATGGCTATTGGTGGCTATTGGTGGTTATTCTATTAACGACTATTGGTGGCTATTCTATTAACGACTATTGGTAGTTATTCTATTAATGGCTATTTGTGGTTTTTTATAATTATTTTATTAATGGTTATTGGTAGCTATTTTATTGATGGCTATTAATAGTTATTTTATTGGTGGCTATTGGTTGTTATTTTATTAATGGCTATTGGTGGTTATTTTATTAATGGCTATTGGTGGTTATTCTATTTATGGCTATTAATGAATATTTTATTATGGATATTGGTGGTTATTAATGACTATTATATTAATGGTTATTGGTGAATATTTTATTGTGGATATTGGTGGTTATTAATGTTATTATATTAATGGTTATTGGTGACTATTATATTAATGGTTATTAATGATTATTTTATTAATGGTTATTATATTATAAATTATTGTTGGATATTATATGTTATAATATCATATGCTATTGGTAATTATTATATTGTAGGGTATTTTAAATTGTTTTTCATAGGTTATTATTTTATATTCTAAGATATTTTACCTTAAGTGATTATATTTTAATTTAGATTCTTTTAAGTTATTATACTTAGGATAAAATAATTTATAATAACATAAAATATAATGACCTTGAATAACTTGAAGTATAACTTGAAATAACATATATTAATTTAAAATAAAATAACCTAAGGTATAACTTAAAGTTAATTGAATAATTTAATTTAAAATAACTTAAAAGTTTATAATAAACTAGTTAAAATGCATTAAGGTAAAATAACGTATAATAGTTTAGGGTACAATAATTTATAATAGCCTATAATAACATAAAATATAAGTTAGAATAACTAAAATAACTTAAAATAACATATGGTATATCATAAAGTAGCATAAATATAATATTTTTAAAAACATAAAAATAAACCTATTTACTATAGTAAATTATTATAATGAATTATGTTAACTAGTAATGAAACATGATGTTTACATAGTGATATTATAATGAAATAACTTCACCATGGTGAAATCAGTAAAATGCATTAAACTTATTTTATTTTTAAGGTCCCATAGTGATTTAAGTTAATAAATTGCACCCCATTTATGTAGTAATGAAAATACTATGAAATGGTTTATGGGAAACATGATGTTATATACTAACCTATGTGTTACATGAAATGCAATGTAATTCATTGACAATGGGTTGTGTACGAAGATCAACTTCTCATTGAGTTTTTAGAATTTAAGTTAATTCTCTAATTAGGCAGACAATGTAAAACACATGTTCAACCCTGCATATAGGTAATTATACATTTTTAAAAAGTTGGCACATTTTGTGCATTTGTATGTTTGCTTGGATTGTCCATTAATGTTTTTTCATTGATGTGTTCTGGCACCATATCAAAAACTTGATGGAATTTATTTGGTGAAGGGTTGTTGCCTTCTGGATTTTTTTGAATTAAAGGAAAACTTTTATGTATATTTTGTGTAACTAATTGTTAGTAGAAGGGCGTGATCTCTACATGTTGGTTATGACAATGGCAACAATGAGGCAACCAACTTCATGTTTTTTGCTCCTAGATCTTTTTTTGCTTTGATGTTGTTATATTATTAACAATTGTAGAACATTTTGAAAAATATTTCAAAGTTATGCAAACAATCGATATTATCAAGTTCTAGTATTGAATTATATAGGACCTTGGTTTAGTGTTATCTTCAAAATGCAAATTGTTGTGAAGTTCATTACATGAATCATCATGCCAAAGTTCATAACATTATTTAGGCCATGTACAGAAGTGGACATGGGTTGTGCATAGGTTGATTGGGGCAAACAAAGGTTTATCAAGGAGTTGTATAAGTTTGGGTATACATGAATTTGCTCCTAAATAAGAATTTGTGGAACAAATTCAATATTATTCATTCTTTTTTATGAACTTAATTGGCCATTTGTGCTTATGGATGTAATTTGCATTCAATATTATGGTTACATGTGAATATAGGGAGATTGAATTGGACACAAAAAAAAGCTAGTTGCAAATTACAATTTAGTTCCGAATTACATCTTCCTTCTCTTTCTTTTGGAATTGTAATGCAGTCTTATAGACCTAACCAACTAGTTATGCAATTTGTGGATGGTAGCCCACTATAGTGCATGAAAGAGGACTTTAAGGTCCACAATAATGGATTACAGTCCACGAAGTGAACTTTATGGGACCCATGAGAGTGGATTGCAATCCATAAAAGAGGAGTAATGAGGTTAATTAGAGTGGACTAGACTCCATTTCAAGGATTCGTGAGGCTAACTAAGACACACATTAACTATGTTAATTATTATGTCATGCATATAATACATTTCCTACTATATAAAAAATCTAACATTTGTTTAGAGATGTGAAATATATGGCTAATAGAAGAAAAGACATTACTTCAAGTGTTGATTGTTTTCGTGTTGTCAGAATTTTCCAAAAGGAAAAATGGTTAGTTCCAAACCCATAGCCCCTTGGAGAATTTTGTTATCTTGATGTTTTTTTTAAAGCCTCAATTTTGCAAACCTTTGTTACATAGTCATTCAACCCATCATAATTACTATTACCATCGCCTAGTTTGTTCATACTCACATAATGCTTGCACACTATGAACAACAATTCCAATCATGAAAATCACTTACTATCAATTTAAGTTAGACTATTAAAACTAGCCAGAAATAATAGTTTCAAAAAGCAAATGAGACATGAACTTAACATAGACAACTACACATCCTACTGAAGATGTTCTACCAAATAATTGAAAGAACCTAAAACTTTTGTCATATAATGTTCATCAAAATGGATTCACCCAATTTTTGGTCTAAAAGATAACCAAATGCAATAATGTGATTCAATGACATTGGAAAAAAAACTTCACAAACACATTTACCTCAATTACATTTGGACATGAACAATTGTGCTAGTTCCATTTAAATCAACCAAAGAATATGAAACAAAAATAAATAAAGAACATGATCCTTGTGACTGTTAATCACAAATCTAGATTGCACAATCACTTCATTACCTTCCAATATATAAAGTTATCACTCCCCCATCGACTTGACCAACACTGGACATTCGGAGTACAAAAAGTATTCCATAATATGTTCCTTTTAGGATAAAAAAATTGTACAAAAACCTACATATTGTCACTTTTTTAGAAACAACAAGAAGACTTCCAATCATGATATCAACTAACATTATAAAAGAAATAGTCTTATGAAAACCACATTTATGGGTTCTCTAAGAAGATTCAAACCATATTACATAAACAATAGTGCAAATGGCTCTTGCTTTGCATGAGAACAAGCAAGAAAGGATTGATGGAAATCACATAATCTATACCCATGAAAAACCACTAACTTGCAAATAACATACAAAAATAAAAGTGTAACATAGTAATGTTTGCTAAGTAAATAAGCCCCTCTTGCAAAATGTCGTACCTTTACATTTGATAGTCTTGTGTGGTAGAATTGCAAGGCATAAACAAAATTCATAATTGAATTTTTGTGGATGTACAACAATAGGAAGAAATTTTTTATCACAACAAAAAAAAAACAACTACTACTTCCAAAAGAAAGTTCATAAAGGTCTAGAACTTGTCATCATCTTTTTAGCATTGTGTTTTGCAAGTTTTAGTTCATGTTGTTAATGTTCATGCCGCTTCTTGGCACTCTCAAGCTTTTTTTTATGAACATCTGGTGAGAACCTCAAGGCCTTCACAACTTCATTATGAGTTTTGAGACAAAATGCAATCAGAAAATGGAATGCCTATTGAAGCTTTTGCTAAATTAAACCAGAGGTGGAAGTTTTAGATTGTTGATAGAATGCTATAATGCAAAATCAAAAGCCACCTAACACTTAGGGACATTCCTTATGTTGAAGGTCATTTAAAATGGCAACTCCCCACAAATGATTGCCCATCCACCCCATTTTTTTCTAAATATTCCTAACATGTGTCAAATATGTCACCAGACTCTTTTGATTACATCCAACCTTTACTATGATCAATACTAACATTAATGCCTCCATCCCAAATGGCTTTTGTCACAATATTTTCAACATCAACAATAATAATAGTTGAATCCAAGTTCAATTTTGATGCAACATCCCGTGATGAAATACAAGAATATCAAATACTAATGTTGCAAAGGCAAGTCTTGATGACATTGTATAGTAGGCACATAATCATATTGTGAGTTTTGTAAGCATAAAACACATTTACATTCTTATCATCAACTGCACAGAAGAGTTCTAGATCTCCAATACACACATCCAGCAATGAAACCCATTGCAAAGGTTACATTTGAAGTCAACATCCTCAAAGAAGGAAAAGCATGGTCAACCAAAAAATGAAGAAAATTATTCATGGCCATGGATTGACACACATACATTGGTGAGCTCAAAGTAGGGTAGGAGAACTTTGTGCATCCCCTCTTGCATGAAAGTTGTGCATTCTAGAATATCCCTTAAAGGAAAATGAACAATAGTTGCCCACTTGGTAAATACATTGGATTTGAAAACCTGTGGCAGTTGATGGAGCCTTGCAAGCAGGTTGCAACAAACATTCGTTAACATTGATATACTCAAGTTGAATGGTTTGAATTTTCCCCAAGTAATACAATATTATCACAACTACACAAAGCCAAAATTGCCAATTTCATCATCTTCATAAGTTCAAAAGAAATAATCACCTAAAGGTCATTAACCCTAAGATTGCTATCAAAATCTTGCAAAATATATAAAAAATAAAGGAATATTTCCCTTTTGCATACTTGTTGATTGGAGTGAAAATTGTAACGTAAGGTCTTTGATCAGAATTTATTTACGTGGTCATACAGGCTGTAGTGCAAATAATTCCATAACAACAAATTCAATAAAGTTTGGAATGTTCCACCACAAAAAGACTTCAATTGGTAATCCATGCATGTTCTTTAATAAAAGGCCCCAATATAAAATATAAAACCAAAGACAAGATATTGACCACATTTTTGTTGTTGCATAAGCTTACAATTCAACCAAAATTTATTGTGATGCAATCATCTTGTCTTGACATGCCAATTGCATGAAAAGCTTAATATCATACTCAAGTTTTACATCCTTGGAAACTAGGAAGGTTAATAACTCTACTCTAGGATTACAAACATTGAACCAATACATTAACATCATGCTACACTCATAGGGATGTAATGCACATACATGCATTAATACAAAAGTTCATAAAGGCAAATGCACCTACCTTAATTCATCATGTTGTAGAGTTGTTGCCTAATGCAAGTAAGCAATGTCCTAATTCTTAAAAAAAACACTCATGAAGTTTATTTGTCAATTAGTAAACACAAATTAAATGTTGATAAAGGATCAACTCCAGAATTCCAAAAGCACACTACATATAATTTGTTGCTTGTGTTGCAATATTTTAATTTCTGCTAATGAACATACTTTTGCCTATTTCACCAAACCCACCAACTTAGTTTTTTTTAAACTATCATGTCCTTGACCAAAGTTAAGTACCAAGACACAATGGTTCCAAATAGACTTGATATTAATAATTAGGATAATTCCACTATGATATTCAAATTGATCTTACTATTCTAGTCACCAACCAAACAACCTATGCAAGCTTATGAAATAATTAGGAAAGGAAAAAAATAGTATGCAAAAGTGGGTGAAGAGACAAACATCTTCCAAGTGCTTTGAATCAGTCAAGAAAATGATGACCACCAAGTATGAGAAGTTTTCTAGTTCAGGAAAAAATGATTGTTTGTTTCTAGTTTAGGAAAAAATGTTGTGACTATGCCACAAATGGAGGTGTATCCATTTCCATGCTTGCTTCACATAGTTCAACCTGAAAAATTTATAAGCGGTTAGATAATTATTGCCACAACACCTTATATAGTCATTTTCCCCTTTCAATACACATCAAACAAATTTGTTGCCATACCTTAGCCATAAGGCTAGGATGCTCCAAGATTTGGTACCCAATTTCCATATGGGCATAAAGACAACATATTGTATACAACAAAGTTACCTTGATTGCTATTGTTCAATAACTTGGAGCATCATAACACATGTTCTTATAAAAACCTAAAATTCTATTTGGGTAAGGGCCATGGTCCATGATTTTCTTACCATCCAGTAGATATGAGCTCAATTGTGCCAATCATAATTACTTATGGTTGTTTTAGAAATCTCTTAACTCTATTACTTGCACATCAAAACATAATGGTGAACATTCAAACATAGGCAATTCAATACTGAAAGAAATAAAATAATCAAACTTGATCCTAGAATATAATGCAAGTTCAATGTATTCTAAACTTCTACCTCTTGTAAAACATTGGATAATGAATATCCAGCAACTTGAAATGTAGCAAATTACAGATTACCACCAAAAAAAGGTGAAGGAAAACAATATCAAGTGGTCCAACATCTATGCCATGGTTGCACTAGATAATTAGCCAAGGTCCAAAACATACATGTTTAATGCAATGTAACACTTCAAGCAAGACAATACATACAACCCATGGTTTCACTGCCCTTGAACAAATTGCACTCAAAAATCCAAATAATGTGTAGGCACATGCTATTAAACATGCCTAATCATGAACAATATTACCATGCACCCTTGAAACAAACAAAATAGATAACCTTATGATTGCACACAAATGTGCTTTTGAAGGAGCAACATTAACTAAAATCTTTACATTAAAAAATCATAATTTAGTGAATATACATGTGGCAATTGCATGAATTTAAACACCAAAAATAGCGTATAAAATTCACCCTCATTACCTTCCTTGCACAAAGAATGATTTCCAAAAATATGCTCACTAACTTCTCCAATATGCCATTTGGTTAACATATATTCTCACCTTATTAGCAACTAAAACTTATTGTCCAATAGGAAGCTTTTGTCCACCTAGCCCCAAAATTAAATGCACCCAAGTTAAAACAAATAAATAGTTTTGCTTATATGTAACTACATAGAACATATGGATTTCAGAAGTCAATAAAAAAATGGTAGGTCCCACCTCATCATTTGCACCTACTATGACATTTCTAACCCTTTCTAAGACCCTTATCAATGGCTTGAGCTATCCTAACAACTTGCTTGGTAGTTTTTGTTGTAAAAACACATTTAGCCACATGTTTAACAACCTTTTTTCCACATTATGAAACTGTTGGTTCTTTATATACCAGAATTTGACAAATCTAATATGGGATGTTCCTTTGCATATTAGTTTGCTTCTTCTTTATTTGCATTTGTCTCCTCCATTGAAGCAAGCCTTTCTACATCACTTTCTTCTATTGCATGGTTTTCATCAAGCTCAAGAAAGTTGCCATGTTCTTAAAATGCCAACACCTTTTTGTTTGAACCTCTTGGGACCACTTGAACCTTTTCTTCTACAGCCACAACTAGTGCATCCACAACTATTTTTAAAGGAGATGGAAGTGGTTGTGAGTCATGGCTTGGCCTTCCAACAGGTGCATGTTTTGGTGATGACACCTCACCATCACATTGTTGTTTGATAACACATTGAGAGTCTGGTGCTAACCAATGAACATTCCCAACACTGGGATTAACATGATTTTGTCATAGGTGTGGAGTGGAAAAGCTTATGCTTGTCTCAAAAAAGGTATTTGACAAATCTACAATTGACAATCAATAAACATCACCCTATAATATAGTTAGTATCAAACAATTTGTAATTATCAAAATATATCACAAGGAACAACTTAAGTCCTTCAAACCATCTAGTCCATGCATATATGTATGAATTTCTATTATCGACAAAAAAATCCATGTAGTTGGGTATGCTCCAAATTTGCATGAACATCAAATAAGTCCATTTCATGGATTCTACAACAATTAAGTCCACAATTTCCATGAAGCTTCTGAAAATAGTGGAGTAAAATTAAACACATGGTGGGTGGAATACACAAATGTACACTATACATGGACAAAGTGGAGAAATGATGGACTTGAACTCCATCCAAGTAATCGCATACAAAGCTAGATTTGAATTTAGTGAACTCTGAATACACAAAAATGCCTATGCTAAGTACTTTGAATCCAAAGAATCCACTACAAAGAACTACAATTGACTTGATTATACACAAAGTCCACAATTACACAACATGAATAATCAAAGTGGGAAATGATTGATTTGAACTCCATCAAAATACACACATAGAAACCTGGACTTTAACCATGCACTAATCAAAGTACACAAATTCTTCATGGCTAACTATAGTGAATCCAAATAATCCATTTAAGAGAACTCTTATGGAATGGATATATTCGAAATCCATAAAAACTGAAATTGTAATCCACAAAAGTCCCTGCCAACCTATAGAGTACAACACAAAGTCACATTAGATTTAATATTTGAACATGAAGTTCACAAAAATACATATGGTTCCCAAATTCTCTTACAACTTTGCAATCCAATAGAATCAAATTCCATGTACTAGATTGCTGTCGCAACCCCACTTTGAGGCAAGTGTGAGAATGAGACTCGCACTCCCAAAAAAGTGGGACTTGGAGTCCTCTGAGACTCTCGAAATTTCAGAACTCAATTACAAGGGTCAAAACACCTCGCCTTGAGGTGTTCTTTATACCATTGGAAAGGTATTGAAGTGTAAATGTCGAAAATGGCCTTGCATGAGCCATTCGGACATTTGCAGCACAAGTTATGGTCGAAAGAAGGGCCGGGAGTCAAACTGATAGTTTGACTCCCGACCACTAAAAGTCGGGAATCGACCCGACCCCGGTGTGTGCAGGAGGAGTGCGACACACTGTTGGAAAGCTCTCGAGGAGAGCTACAAGTTTGCTATAGACCTCCTCTCAATCAGAGGTCTGAGCTAGGAGTTATGAGCTCCCAAAGTCCCCGGGAGTCCAAACCAGGACAATTTCGAGACTCCTCCTTGGGAGTCCCGGGAATAAAAGCCATTCGGATGCGGGTGCGGTGGAGCAATGCAAAGAATACTATATGGGGGAAGGTGGTGGCTTCCCTCGAATCCGGGCCGTGGTGAGTCAAGTGAGTCCGTGTTGCCCGTGGCTTGTCCCAACACCAAGAGTGATTCCGAATGTGAACTAACCAACTTGTTGGTTGGTTTTTGATGCAAGACCGAGTAACTGAATAGTTGTCCCTCTTCCTAGTCTAATCCTGAAGCTTTCAGCACGCCCCTCTCACCCCCTTTTAGTGTTGGAAGCTAGGAGCAGCACCAAGTTCCAACTACTTTCGCTCTTTATCATAGTTGGACTCTTTTGAGTCTAGCAAGGAACTTGGGGGCGTGTCAATTGCAAAAATTTGACCACATTAAACTGCATCATGAAATCCCATAGTACAACACTTCTATGAACATATGGATCTCAAGTTAAAAGTGCAGTGCTAAACCTTAACTATCCATATGGGTTCTAGAAGCACATGGATGTTTTGTGTCCATATCTTTGTCTTATTTCCTTTCCAAACAACCCATACATTGAAGTCTGAAACTACATAGATTACACAAAAAATTTCAAGATTTACATTTTTTGAACAAACACAAAGAGAACAAAAAAAAAACAACATGAAATAAAAACTTGTGATTAGAAGGAAACTCACATCTAATGTTCATCTTATTGTGCTTCAAATCATTATAATATTGATGACTATATTTTCATTTATGCGCACTTTGACTGTCCACCTTCTCCTTTGGTTTTGAAATCCTAGAACCTTGCTACCAATTTGGATGCATCTCCTTATTGCAATCCTTCACTAAACACTTGGTGGAAACAGAAAAA
>Ga0209208_10013704_pt1 | contig 10083 bp, 12 predicted proteins | sample S1TSphfallax_3_FD_187694 | JGI IMG/M metagenome (GOLD analysis project Ga0209208, IMG submission 187694) | Host-associated microbial communities from peat moss isolated from Minnesota, USA - S1T2_Fd - Sphagnum fallax MG (SPAdes) (version 2) | ecosystem: Host-associated > Plants > Peat moss >... | reverse complement strand
TTTTAGATTATTTTAAAGTTATTATGCTTAGGATAAAATAAGTTATAATAACATTAAGTAGAATGACCTTGAATAATTTAAAGTATAACTTGAAATAACATATATTAATTTTAAATAAAATAACCTAAGGTATAACCTAAAATATAAGTTAGAATAACTAAAGTAGCTTAAAATAATATAAGGTATATCATAAAGTAACATAGATAGAATTTTTTAAAAATATAAAAATAAACATATTTGTTATAGTAAATTGTACTAGTGAATTATGTTAACCAAAAATGAAACATGATGTCTACATAGTGATATTATGATGAAATAACTTTCATTAGGTGAAATCAGTAAAATGTAGTAAAATTATTTCACTTTTAAGGTTTTATAGTGATTTAAGCTAGTAAATTACACCCCACTTTGGTAGTAGTGGATTCACATTGCATTTTTATCAATTGATTGAAACAAACAATGATTAAATTTCATCCTCAAACTATTTGAACATGCCCACCCAAAAGAAAATTCAAATTTTGAAAACTTTTGGAAGATGGAAAAGAGGAGGAACATCCACCGTCAAATGACAAATAAAACCAAAAGAAAGTGTGACATTTGATGATGGTTTAACCAAGAGAGATTTGGTGTCAGACATGGCACTTGCATGAACATATAGTCAATCCAAGTTAAATAACTGACAACCTCTACTAGTCCATGTGTATCATTGGCTTTTCACTTAAAGTTTCCACTTTCATTAAGGTCATCTAATTGTGGAATGAGACAAGAAGCTCATCAATTTCTAAACATCATGTGTGCAATGTAGTTCCTTTCTATAATAGAAGTGCTCTTATTTGCTAACTTTGCATATTCTAGATTGAGTTTTGGACAAAAGAGAAAGCTTTTCCCAGTGTACAAATCCTTCCCAACCAAACAGAACATTGCCCATAATGTTATGTTATGATAACTTTTGTCATCAACCATTTACTACAAATTACCATTGTAATATTAAAAAATGAAAACAGTCCACCTATTTCCCATCCCCACAACCCTTTATTTTATTCATGCACCCCTTGAAATATAAAAACATACCTATTTTATTAACGGGTCCTTTGTAGAGATAAACAAATGTGGTAAAAAAAGATCTGTGCAAAAACATGAAAGATCTAATATGCATATATGTTTCAACTTCAAACATAATGAGTTATATATATGGCTCTAGATAAATATTAGGTCAATTTTCAAAAATTAAAAACAGATCAGCAAATTGTATTGCCAAAGAAAGGAGAGAAAGTGACCAACCAAAACACCAATTTAGTTCCTTTACTCTAAACAAGTACATAAAGTAGCTTTCCTACTTGAAAAAGGCCCAAAAGAAAATACAACTTAAAGTTACACTAAAACAACATAAGCACAATAGAGAAAATTCCTCATGTTAGATAAATTCAAGGCGTAACTAAAAATCAGAATTGAGTGTTTCATGATCCATCCTAGAGACCAAGAAAGTGGCAAATATTTGATACAAAAAAGTCACAAATAAAGTTTTAGACGAAAGGTTTGAAGTCTCTCACTAGATGCATCATAAACTAAGTCAAGAAGACAAAGAAAACCTTGAAATCCGCATCTTTCTTCCTTCCTTGCATGAGATTTATGAAAAAACTCATCTTTTGTAATGTTGCATTATTATCATTGCTAAAATTGGGACTGGCTATTGTTGCCAGAGTACTAACATTTGAACATTGCCAAACACACTACCAAAAACCAAATAAGGACACAGAAGAGACACACATACTTGAAGAGGGGAATGTAATATGAACAATACTGAGTTTACTCCTCCCCAACCTGCACACACAAAAACACCACACAAAAATTAAAGAAGATTACTATTATTGTTTTTTGGTGTCATTTTTTGACTCGAAAAAAAACTTTATTACACAAGAAAGAATCTCGTCAAGGAACATCAATCAATTGTTGCATGGCCAACACAAACATAATTGGTCAATTTTCCATCAATTTTGCAATTATATCCGGTAGAACAAAAATAAGAAAACAAAGAGCGAAAAGCAAAGAGGACTTACTAAAAAAGATGAAATCCACAACTTGAGTAAAAAGAACTAAGAAAAAACATTCTTCAAAATAATATCCTTGAAATCACAAAATTAAAACCAAATCATAATCCAATAATATTTGCAATTTTGTCATGTTGCTTCAACTTCCACTTCAAAGTTGGTCATCAATAACCTACAACACATATAATTGGCAATTTTAGAACTTAAGAATCAAGATTTATATCGAGATTTTTTAAACAATCAAAACAACTAATTAATCAAAAAATTGTCTTTCAACATTCAATGTTGTGTGGAATCAAATCCTTCCCAATAGGTTGCTACCACCATTTTGAAAGTTGTTGCAAGGTGTGGCAACACAATGTTGGCTGCAAGATAGCCTTTTACAATGGACCTTATAGATCCAACGAAATGGTTGTGACATCGCCAAAAAAACTCGTGAACAAGTAATGGCTATTGGAAAGCCATGGCAAAAGATGGCTTTTACAACAAGGAAACAAAGCAATTCCCTAATGGTGGGGGGAGATTGTGTGCTTTAATGGAGATTTCCCCATTGCAAGTGGCGGCAATGGACATCAAGTGTTAGATGCAAAAGCTGTTAGCCCTGAAACAAACCATTACATTTTTGACAATTCTTTTTTATTTTATTTTATTTCCCTTTATGGAGTTCATTCACTATCGTTGGATTTCAAAATTTGGCAAAATTTCACCAAAAGAAAAAACGTTGTTTGAGAGATCTCAATGTGACAAACAAATAAACAAAAACAATCTCATAGATAGATATACATCAATTCCTCTTTGTGCAAATTGGGGTTATAAATGGTTGCAACATCAACATTCATTTTTCCAAATTTTTACTTATTTATTTGTTTGTGGAACTTGAAGTTGATAACTTCAAATGCATATTAATGTGCCTTTTGTCCTACTTGAAGAAATGGAGATGATCCATATGATTAATATGGCATCAAATCTTGTTTATTATTGTAATTCTTTATTTCCCTTCAATTGTTTGCTTTCAAACTTGTTAAACATTTAATGAGTTGCACCCAATAAATGTAGTCTCTAAGCTTGTAAATCCATTGGGATATAGATGGTTTGACCATATAAAATTTGCATCCACCAACTTTGAAAATTTGTTATGAATTGGATCCTACCTATGTTACTAATGATATTCATTTTCATGTAATATACATATGTTTTTACCTTCGGGTACGCAATGGCTATTACTCTCATATGATTTATTTGGGAATTTTTTTTTAATGACAAGATGCTACAAGGATACACATTTCATCAACTTTTTTTTTCCGCTAAATTTAACAAGGTGGCTTGAATGTTTTTCAAAGTGGCTAAAAATATGTGTTTTCTTGGTTTTCTAATCACCAAATATCTATAGCTCTATTTGAAATATTACCAGATTTCTCTATTGAGTTCTGCATGTAGCTAAAAAAATGTGAAAGAAGCTCAAACATTTTTATTTTCATAGCCTTTTTATAGCCAAATTTGGCTAAATTGTATTATGGATGACTACTAGTTCATCTACATCACAAATATGAAAAAAAAAAACCTTCATGCCGATCCTGAATCTTAAACCCTTGGTTTCACTTTCATGAAGCATTGGGAGAAAATTTGTAGTGGACGTGGAGGGCACTTTATATCCATGAATTTCCCTTTTAGAAATTGGGAGGGATATTAAGCCTACTTCTCAAGGGTGGGAGGGAAATTATGCCTACTTATTAGGTGTAAGAACCCTCCCACTATTGAGGAGTAGGTGCAATATCCCTCCCACTCCAACACCTCGGGATCTATGTAGGCTTGGTTCATGATAAATTATGCCTCATGATCTATGTAAGCTTGATTCATGATAAATTAGGCCTCGTGACCTACATAGGTTTGGTTCATGATAAATTATGCCTCATGATCTACATGGGTTTGGTTCATGATAAATTACGCCTCATGATCTATGTAAGCTTGATTCATGATAAATTATGCCTCATGATCTACATGGGTTTGGTTCATGATAAATTATGCCTCATGATCTATGTAAGCTTGATTCATGATAAATTATGCCTCATGATCTATGTAAGCTTGAATCACGATAAATTACACCTCATGATCTACACGGGTTTGGTTCATGATAAATTATGCCTCATGATCTATGTAAGCTTGATTCATGATAAATTATGCCTCATGATCTATGTAAGCTTGAATCATGATAAATTACGCCTCATGATCTACATGGGTTTGGTTCATGATAAATTTTGCTTTGTGTTTTTATGATAGGTAATGCCCATGGGTGAGGGACATCCCCAAAATGCCGGGCTGGACCCAGCCACCACCTCGTCCTAGGCCCCTTATTTTGAGAATGCCCCCATCCTAGGGCTTTACCCTACACGTTTTAGGGTTTAAGCTTTTGCAACCCCAGTGAGAGCTCCTTAAACCCTGAATCTTAGACTCTTGCTTTGGCTCTTGCATTAGGTTTGAAGTGCGTGCTGTGAAAGAGGAAGAAATTCAGTAGCTGGTGAAGCTCAAAATTGCAATTCTGGTAGAAGAAGAAGAAGAAGAAGAAGAAGAAGAGGAGGAGGAGGAGGAGGACGAGTAGGAGAGAGACAGAGGGAAACCCTAATTTCTTTCTGTGGTCTGGACTTTTGATATTTAGATTTGATTCTGATGATATGAGTTCTTTGCAGAGAGGAAGATGGCAAGATTGCAGCTGCTGCAAGTGGCGAGTTTTTTGAGGCATGTTGACCTGTGTTTTGGAGCAGTGAAGACTTTGAAATCATGCAGTTTGCCATCATGGAGCACACACTTGGGTCGAAACTCGTTTCAGTATTTGGGTGCCTCCTCCACACAACTGGTAATTGCTGTCCTTTCTTTCTTTTGTTGCAGAAACTCATGAAGTACCCAGTCCCATCTGTTTCACAAAATAAAATGTACAATCGTGGAAACATCAAATTTCCTTGTTATATTTGTTGGCCTCTGTGCAGAACTTAATTCAATAAGGTCAGGTCCTCTCTTGCTCTTTTGTAGCCTTTCTGGAGGGCAGACAACTGCAACACGAGATTGGTTCCATTTTTTAATGCTGTCAAGGAGTTACCTGGTCAAATACGCAGTGTTTGCTCCATGAGCACCTGTTCAAAGTGGGCAAGAAATCATGCTGCTGGAGAGCTTGAAAACTTTAGGGAGTTTGTTGACAATGTTGACCCAGACCTATATATGCGGAGAAGATATGACCAAAACAGTGCAAGTGGCACAGAAAGTGAGGATGATGAAGGACTTGGTCGTTTCAAGGGAGCTGTTCGGCATGACGTGTGCAGTTTTAGTGAAATGGAAGGTGTGGATGATGAAGGTGGTACTTACACTTCTGGAAGAAATGATGAATATGACTCAGATAGTTCCAATGAAACAGAAAGTGATGATGGTGAAGGTCAGGTTTCTTTGGGGTTTCCTCATCAATATGGTGCAGGTAGTTCTGGTGAAACAGAAAGTGACAGTGATGAATGGCAGGCCCCTTGTCAGGGACTTGATCGTTTACAGCAGCTAAAACCTAATGCTGATGGAAAGTATGAGAAGCTCATTGACATTCTGTGCGATCCTCTTGTGCTTGAGGCAGCATATGAGCACATCAAGACTCGGTGCTCACCAGACCAGAGACTGCAACTCCAAGTGGAGGATCCAGGGTGTAGTTGGTTTGAGATTGCTGCAGAACAACTTCACTCAGGGACATATGTATTCAAACCTGTGAAACACATTGAAGTTCGAAGGGCAGCAAGGTCTCGTGCAACAAAGCAACTCTCAGTGATCCGACTGAGGGACCAGATTATACAAGAAGCCATGAGAACTATTTTGGAGTGGATCTATGAACCAATGTTCTCAGAACATGCCCATGGGTTCCGACCAGGCAAAGGTGTCCACTCAGCATTGAGATCCATAAAGAAAACATGGAGAGGGGTATCCTGGTTTTTACAGTTTGACGTCCAGAAGTCAGATGACACGACTTTGATTCAGCAACGGCTCATGAGAGTCCTCTCAGAGAGGATAGAGGACAAATGCTTCATGGATCTCTTGAAGCAGATGTTCAAAGTAGGAATTGTATGTGTGGACATTTTTGCAGATGAGGAGATTCCTCAAGGAAGCTGTCTGTCCCCGATTTTGGGGAACATTTACCTCATTGAACTAGATGAGGAGGTAGTCCAGATAATGAAGGAGTTTGACTCAGAATATGAAGGCCCACAAGGGGCAGACAAGGGTTCTGTAGGCAGAGAAGATAGGGGCAGAGACTAGGGAGATGGCAGTATGTACACTTGAGAGTTCTTGTTTTTTTTTACCAAACATGGGGTCATAATAGACCATGGGCCAACAACAAGGGTGGCAGCAAGGGGACATGCTGGGAATTTGAGTGCAAATTTTTCCATGGACTTTGTAAACACTGTGTGTGGTTTTTTGGTTTCAGCTGCTCTCTAGAACAAGCCTTTGAGTCATTGGTTCTGTGTGTGTTTGTGCAAGTGTTGGAACTGTTTTTGAGAGAGAATTGTGGTGAAGAATGGGAGTTTGGATTGTTGTTCTGGTGTGCGTGGGTTTTTGGGAGGAATTTTTGTGGGTGGTGGTTGCATAGAATAAAAGGAGAGTGTGTAGAATGGTTTCTGCCTTGGTGCAACCTTTGCATTTACTGCTGGGTGTGGTGGTGAGCTCACACCATGCTCAGCAGCTTCATGAGAGCAAAAAGAAGAAACCTGTTGTGGCACAAGGAAGAATTGGTATGTTGGTAAGATGAAGATGTGATCAAATTCTTGGCTCTTCTTTTTCTTCTTCTTCAGCCTCTTGTTGCTGAAGAAAAACAAGAGCAGCAACTGCAGTGTTTCAGTCCTTCTCTGGTATTCAGAGAGTGACGGCAATTGATTCCCTGGTTGTGGCTGTGGGTTGAGGTAGGGATTTCCACTCTGTAGTAGCTGCATTGCTTGCTGTGGGGCAGTCTGGTCAATGGATTTCAAAGCATCTGGTGGTGGCAGCCATGTTCAAGAGATTCACCAAGAAGGCCATCAAGGTCATCATGTTGTACAGGAGGAAGTGCTGCAGTTGGGGCACAACTTTCTTGGCATGGAGCAGATTTTCTTGGGCTTATCAGTGACTGCACTGGTATTGCTGCAAAGGTTTTGAAGTCCATGGTTGTAAACTTGAAAGATGCACCCATTGAGGTAGAAAAGATTATTGGATGAGGAAGCAGATTCATGGCTGTAGAGATTCCCTTCACCCCTCAGGCTAAGAGTGTGCTGGAGCTATCCTTGGAGGAAGCCTGGCAGCTTGGTCAGTTTGCATTGCATTTGTGAGCTTGTAGGTTTCTGAGTTGTTGCTGTACAGGTTTCTTTGTAGACTGTCCAGAGGTGCTGGAATTTGAGATGTACCAGGTTTTTAGAAGCTCAAGGTGTTGTTTGCAGGGCATAATTACATTGGAATGGAGCACTTGCTTCTGGGTTTGTTGCAAGAGGATGAGGGTGTTGCAGCATGGGTTCTGGAAAACCTTGGAGCAGGCTCGAGCGACATTTGCACACAGGCAGGCGCCAATCCTCATAAAATTTCATGATAGAGAAAAGGGCATACAACTTTGGAGCAAGTTCTATTACAAGTGCAATTGGGATCTCTCTCTGTCTCTCAGAGCTTCAGATTCCCCTGTAGCTGTGGTGCCTGCACCCTCCCTCAGTTTTCTGGTTGTTTTCATGGGATTGAATTGGGAGCAACAACAGGGGGATTCGCACAGAGAGGATGGGACCTAAGGAGGGAGGGATGGACGGATGGATTTGCAGGGAGTTTTGGTGCCAACTTTGTTAGCATTGCTGTTTGTTGCAGTTGCAGCAACCAGGAAAGTGGCATGGGATGGAAAGATCCTGATGCCTGAGGTGAGCTCGATGGGCCATGCTTTTTCCAGGATCAGCTGGTTACAGAAACTACCACAATCAGGCTGATGTGTGCCACACAGACCAGATACTGAAGAAAGGAGGCTTGAAGGATGAGAACACTATTGTGTTCATGTATGATGATATTGCACATAATTTGGAGAATTCAAATCCAGGCACCATCATGATGCTGATCTACTTCATCTGTGGCACAAGTACCATAAGGCTGCAGAGGGATCAATCAACAAGGAAAGCAAAAAGCAAGGGCAGAGTTGGTGAACACAATGGCCTAGATTGCATGCACCTTCACAACAGTGTCCAGCTGATCATTGGTAATCACCTTTGGCAGTGAGGCTGATCCTTCCAAACTGAGTGCTGTACATCCCACTGGGCATGTTCTAGTGGATGACTGGGACTGCCTCAAGAGCATGGTAAGGTTGTGAAATGCATAGTTCATAGAAGAGTTTGCAGTTGCACATTTGTGGAGCTGGAGTTTGTCTAAATTTATTTGACTAAAGCATCTGAGATCAAATCATTCTTGCTCCAGCTTTGTCTCTTGTAACTCAATTGGGTAGCTCTGTTCCAGGGCCCTGTTTGCTGTTTTTGGCTCATAAGGATTTTGTCATTTTGGATGCAGGTGTGCAAATTTGAGCCAAGCTGTGGACCACTCTCACAGTGTGGCATGAAGCAGATGTGTGCATTAGCAATTGTTTGCAATGCTGGTCTTGATGCCAATAAAAGGCTTCAGCAGCTGAGCAGGCCTGTAGTGGTCTTGCTCAGGTCTACGAAGCCCCCATCTCTGCAAGTATAGTAGCACTGCATAGAAAAATGCTGCACGTGGAAATGGATGTATGATCATCCTATTATACACCCATATAACCACACATGGCGTATAACCACAAAGAAGGTATAGAAATGTGAATTTCTGATTCTTTGATGCTACAGATCACCTTTGCTCTGGTTTTATTGTCTTGATGTATTGTGCTGTTTGTTGTTTGGGCACTACTTCAGTCAGTTCTTTCTCAGACCATTCTGCATATGCTGTGCTGCAGAAGGGAGAAGTTTACAGAAGCTGCAGGTGTGGCATTTCAACAAAGTTGCTCTTGAAAATGTTTCAGAATATAAGACAATTTACATAAGATGATAAGCCCTCTGTATATTCAAAGCCTAAATGCTTCCAATGGTCTGTACCTCTTGGATATAGTGAACTTGCAATGAATCTGAGTTGGGTATATTGGACAGAACCCGCAGGAAAAATGGGTACCCTTCTTCTATGCAGCTAGATAGAGTTAGGCTGGATCAGATCATCATCAATGCAGAAACAATGAATGGTCTTTTTTTTAAGATCTAGTTTCCAAGGCAAGTTGATGTGTGTATGATTATGAAATTGCTCCAGCTCACAATTTGTTTCTCTGTGCTCCTCTTTTCTGGTTGCCATTGGGGTTTGATCATTTGTTCATTTTCTTGTTCAGTTCTCAGGTCATTGCTGTTGCTTATTTATAGGTGTGATTTGTGGCATTTGTAATTCATCTTCCCAGAAATTTTGTGTAGGTGTGTAGGAATACACAATGAGAGGATTTTGAACTCTTTGTGATTTAGACATTGACCAGATGTGATCAGATTGCTCAATGCGAGGATTTTGAACTCTTGCCATTTGACATTTACAGTAAGTGAGCAGAGATGAGACCATTCATTGGGTCCTACATTTATTGGGTGCTTATTTTGATATGTAATTGCAATGGATGTACAATATCGTATTCATAGATATATGAACCTCCCAAAAATGGTGAGGGTTTGAATACAAAATTAGTCACCATAAACTTTTATGGAAGGATGCGCACATACATAGACACCATATGAAGAATATGGCAACCTGACTGACACTGTTTGACTAAAAATTCTGTGCTGTAAAAATGGAGTCATCCTAATGTTCTCAATTACAAGTAGCAATGTGCGATTGCTCTCTCTCAAATGTGCACACAACTGTTTTGCTTAATTCCCAGTACCTGCTGCAAATCCAAGTTCACAAAACCAGTGTTAGTCAGAAAGAGAATTAGCCTCTATGGACCATACACTACATCACGATAACACTTGGTTAACATTCGTCAAAACATGGGACTGCATGAAAACTACATTGTTCCTATGTAGCC
>Ga0209208_10013703_pt1 | contig 10084 bp, 4 predicted proteins | sample S1TSphfallax_3_FD_187694 | JGI IMG/M metagenome (GOLD analysis project Ga0209208, IMG submission 187694) | Host-associated microbial communities from peat moss isolated from Minnesota, USA - S1T2_Fd - Sphagnum fallax MG (SPAdes) (version 2) | ecosystem: Host-associated > Plants > Peat moss >... | reverse complement strand
TGGAGTAGCTTCGTCATGTTGATCGAAGACCATCTAATTAATCAGTTTCTATACCACATGTTGAACCCATAGCAACACCCATAGTTGTTTGGCAGGGAGTTAGTTATCCACAAGGCAGTTGGCCAGCGAGATTAATACTTAGTATAGTTAGGTGTGTCAAAACCAAAACTTACACCTTATAACCTGCATACGATTGATCAAACCATTACAAAACCCTTAGGTTTGATTAAAGATCTTAGAATTCTTATTCATGGAATTCCTTATGCAATGATTTTTATTGTAATTTGAAGTAGTGTGTTAGACTCTAGCTACTATATGTTGTTAGGTCATCCTTGGCTAAAGGATGTTAAAGTGTCTCATGATTGGGGCAACAACATTATTGTTATACAAAGAGCCAGTACAGTTTGAACCATATCTATTATTAAGAAACTTGAAGCACCAACCAAGCATCCAAAAGTAAGTGAATTATGACTTCCATTATGGAATATCTAACGAAGAAGATGATTTGATGTTTGCCATAGAACTAAGATTGTTTTCAATAGGAACTATAGTTGTCCTTACATCAGTTTGGTCAGATCAACCTATTAAGTTGATTACACAACATGTTTGAATCTAGTTGGATAGGTTAATAAACCTGCTAAACTTGTGTTTGAGCCGCCTATTTTGTCTGATGTACATGTTAAACTGGTACTTATATGACTTGTTAAGATAATTATACCCCTTAATACTTTCCAACAACGTTTATCAAAGACATTTTTTCCAACTTAAAGTGGGAAAAATGGAGATAGACAAAACGTTTGTTCGAATTATAATTTAAAACCTTCACATTACATGCTGGACTATCACTAAAGAAGAACAGTTGACTAAGATCAATTTAGGTTTTGAAGAAAACCTATAACAGGTTAAAATCAATGTAGATTTGGAACCTATTATCAGTTATTAACTAATTGAATTGTTAAAAGAGTTCAAGGACATCTTTGCCTAAACTTACAAAGATTTGAAGGGGATACCACCTGACATAGCTCAACATCGGATTGAGTTGGGACACATCAATACCACTTGCTCATCAAGCAAAGTACTAGTTAAATCCTAACTATGCAACCATTGTCAAACAAGATATTGACAAATTGTTTGTTATAGGTTTTATTAAACATGTTGAAAAGGCTACTTGGCTATCACTTATAGTTGTAATGCTTAAGAAAAATGGAAAACTCAAAATTTGTGTGGACTTCAAAAAGCTTAATGTAGGTACTAAAAAGGACCCATATCTATTACCTTTTACTAATGAGGTTATTAACACTATAACTGGACATGAGGTTTATACATTTCTAAATGGTTTTTCTGGATACCATTAAATTTCCATAACACAAGAAGATTAGTACAAAATGATGCGCTCCCAAGTCCCAAGTTAGGCCCAAGGTGGGCCTTGGCTTCTAAAACAGTAAAATTGTGGGGTCTTGAAGGCACACTCCCAGCTCTTAGCACTAAAAAGGGTAGAGGGGCGTGCTGAAGCTCTGGGATGGAACTAGGAAGAGGGACAAACTTTAGTTACTCACTCGAACCTGCATCAAACCAACCAACACTAGTAGAAATCAGCCAAAATGTAACCAGTCCATTTACGACTACAGGCGACTTGTAGTCATTTGCAACTAGATTTGGGAATATTGCGACTATAAGATCAAATTTCAACTATTTTGGTCATTCTCACAACTATGATGCAACTATTAGAAATTTCATCCTATTGGTTAGATTGATTTTACATTTATTTTCATCCATTAATAGGTTTCCTCCACCCCCCTCTAGATGTCCATGCATATGGGGACTGTTTGAAAACATCTGAAATTTGGATTGTCCTTTCAATCCCTCCACCAACCTATGGGATGGGCAACAAGTAAGAAATAAACAAAACTAAAGCAAATGATAAACCAAAAAGGTATAAGAGTTGTAAAGTACTCAGTGGTGGATAAAAATACCATCGACCAAATGTTGAAACAAGCAGGTTGCCTAAAATGCCATCTGTTTTTAGTTTCATTAGAAGCACAATAATGTCTTCTAGTTTTTCCAATAGTTTCTTGTTCATGACAATATCTATTTTTGACAGCAAAATGTAAAGCCTAATGATCTTAACTTTCAAAGGAAGAGGAAGTAACTCATAAGTATTTTCCACAGTGAAAGTTTCAACAATTGACCTTGCCTTTGCTTCAATTTGTGATCTATTGAGAGGTGTACACCTTTTTGTGATAAAGTTGTAGTAGAAAACAAAGACAAATTTGCATATGATTTGTTCTCCTTGTTGAGGCCTTTTCCATTATCCAATGTACCCTTTTGCAAATGTGGTTTCTTGAAAATTAGCAAGTTTGCGGCCAAACCTCCAAATTGCATAATTGATGACAAACCTTTAAAGGTGACCTCCCACATTACATTACCAAAATAGAAAAATGAAAATACACACCCAACTTACTTGTTTTTGCAATTTTAATAGATGAAAAATCTTCATCATTCCTCAATTCTTAAATCTCCTTCTCCTTAAAAAGTACGGGCCTTATAAGGGGCATCCCCATGGGTTGTTTATAGTTCTTTGGTCATGTTGTCCTTTTGGAGGAATGTTCTTTTGCATCTTCATTTGGATGTTTCAAATGGTTTGGTAGAGTTTTCCCATGCTTCTCCCTTAACCTAATAAGCTTTTTAGTTTCAAACTTTGTGATGATGGGGTACATTTTTAACAATTCCTTCCCGGTGTACTCAGGGCACAAGTTCATCATCTTATGGTAAAACAATGTATTTTTGTCTTTGAACATAGTCTTGTAGAACTTGCATTGGAATGAAGGCATGTTGCCAAATGTTGGTATGTCTAGCCACTTCACATCAAAGTGTGCTTCCAATGCCAACATTTCATACTCCTCCTCTAGGTACAATGCAACACAATGGTGTTTACTTTGATGCATTGTGGATTTGTAGATTTTGCTTTTGCCTTTCGGACTGTCAAAAATCTACAAATAACAAATAAATTGCTGCCCAAACCTTGAATTGAAACAACCATATCTACAAATGTTGTGAAGCTACAATAGTAGATTGATGCAACTACTAGAATAATTTTGCACATTATTCAAGTTAGAGCTTTGCATCATAATATCACAACATCACAAAAACCAAGCACCATTACATTTTCCAAACCTCCAATTACATTAATTGTTTTATGTATGTTTTTTATTTTCTTATTCTCCTTGTGCTTTATAATTCTTCTGACCTAAACCCAAAAAACAATTGACATTACACAAAGACAATAATAGTAAGCATGAATATCAACCAAGGTAATTTTAAACCCTAGATAGTTGTTTCTTTGTTCACCATGCTTACCAACACAGTCATGGACAACAACAAAAAAAGGAAGACTTACCCCTTCTACCCATCCTATTGTTGTTGTTTTAACAATTACGATGTATTTTTGTCAACCAAGTAATCGAATCATGTATGGGTCTTCTTGTGCAATTATGGGCAACACTTTTTGTAACAAATGTCTTCATTCCCCCTCCTCTTATGGATTCATTGCATTGTTGGTTTACATTGTTGGGCATTTTTATTTTATTACGTCAAACTAAAAGAGGTTTACAATAGTAGTGTTGCTAAGCTGCGCATTTACCATTGTAACCAAAAGAGGGTGGATGACAAAAAAACAAACCTGACTACCTGTATGGGCCTAAGTAGAGTTGTATTTTCTGAGATTCTGAAACAAACCACAACCCCTTACCCTTTCTCTCACTCTTCTTCATAGAATATTCTTGCATGCATTCGCTGATCTTTAAACAGAAACAACTCATGCACACACAAATCGGCAGAGCTGATTACAGAATCCACAGAACTTACGCCTTGCATTCACGAAAATGGCCAGAAAGTACTAGCTTCCTGACTCCAATGCATTCATCAAAATCAAACACCTATTAAGGTATAGCCTTTGAGGTCAGAGCTCTCAATGCTCACTCGATCCATTGAGCCGTTAACCCACTCCCCCTCAGAATGCAACAATGCAACCTGCTTCCACTCTTCTTGACTGAAGACCTAAGACCTAGAGACTCTTGAGTCCAAATGCATTCTGAAACACCTGATTCTGAACAGTAGATACCAGGCTCGCCTAGTGCCACTCAAAAGGACAGACTCTCATGTAAGAATGATCGGCAGACTTCTGGTTTCATGTCCTTTCTTCACTCACACTCTCTATACTCATTCTGTCCACCTTAAGGATACCCCTTTGGGTCTCTGGTACTCACTCCGACAACAGCTGACAACACAGATGCAAAAATTACTATAACTCCAAACTCCCCATCCCAAATGCTTACTTTCTTCAATATGCCCCACCTCAGTTCTACGGCTCGGATCCCTCAATTCCTCATCAAACCTCGGCACCAACGCTTCATATTTATTCCTTCAAGTCATTCACAACTACTCAGCCAAGTTGCTGGCGCAGCGGAGAATTGCAACCACCAGCCAAGTAGTACCAAAAACCAAAAACCCCCCCCTTGTCCTATCTTTTTTTTTAAGCTCCCAATCTATCTATATATATATTTCTCCGTCTATCTACCACCTTTGTCATCTCCACTACTGGTCTACCCATCCATGCCCAAAATAGCAACACTCTCCTCCAAACCTGAAGCTCTCCTCCTCTCCCCTTCTCAGCTGATCTGCTACCCGTTCATCCTCCAAGCTCTGCCCGCCGTTGTTCCTTCCACCTATCCTTCTTCAATGCAGCTTCCCTCCTCGCCAATCCATCGCGCCGCTTCATTCCTGTACTTCATAACACACAGACCAAGAGAATAGCCTCCCCATGCATTTCTTGCAGCAGTAATGAAGAGATTCCCGCTACAAAAAAATCACGGCTAATAAAACAAAACTAAACCTCAAAAACATGTTGTGTTCACATTAGTGTGGTGACCTACTGTTTGGCCACACTATGTCTATCGTAATGGCACTAGGTGTTGGACTCATTTGGTCAGTTGGAGTTGAAGACATCCTTGTTGTGTTCTCCCGCACAGGTGCCAAATCCATTATTGCAAAAGAACCTTAATCATAGACCTCAATAATGCAAAGAAAACTAAAGAAGGTCACTTCACCACTTAATGCAACACAATTTCCTTGTGAGCAAAACCTTAAGTTACCTTTGTACCCAAACAATTAATGTTGAAAACAATTAGTGATAGTACATAAGATCACGAAAATTGCAATCCTCAAACCCTAAACCTACTTCCTTTGTAGTGCAATGCTTGCAAAAACCAACAATGTCCTCAAAACTCCCATCCACCTATTTTTGGAAAATATTTGAAAGACATCTCTTTGCATTTCCACCCTCGTTTGCAGATTTACTGTTTGTGCTCACAACAGAACAAGCAATTTCTCATTACAACAAAACATGAAAGGTCTCTATCAATGGCAGAACAAGGAAACTTTTCGTCAACAAAAAAACACATAAAAGCTTAGTTGACAGCAGAACACCAACAATGATTGATATGTTTGGCGATGAGAGGGGCTCGCCTGTGTGACATGGAAGGCCTGGTGGTGGGGCATCGCGACCTGAAACGGGCACTGGAAAGAGCTTGATGGGAGGTATTTAGCGTCTCATGGGCGGCACACCGTGCACTCTTAAAAATAACACCCCTTTATCATCACAATCCCGAACACCTGCCCCACCTGTCATTTTTTGGAGTGTTAATGAACAGCACCTTACATGACATCAAAATGTATGCAGAAACACATATTACACACCGTCATGAACACACAAGGTGGACCTTGCGCCTTCTTTAGAGGAAAATGTTTAAACAGGTGAAGGGCCTTTAATGCAATCGGTACAAAAAGTATTCAAAACTGGTGTTTAACCCTGTCTGTGCACACAAGCGTCATAGGATTAGTTTCCTAATATGCAAATGGTGTTGAATAGGCTTATGTGTAGGTGTGCAAAAAAATAAGGCTTATGAAATCGCTGGATTTGGTGATCTGAATTTGTTTTTTTAGTTATCCTGAGTGAACTAACAGTTGAATATGTAATGGTAGGTTTGTGACAATTTTAGAGGACCAATGGAAATGCTAAAAAAGGATAGCCTCTTTTCATTGTTCAGAAGAATAGGGTTGTGTGTAGGCCTGAAGATTTTTTTAAGGCCAATGGGTTTGCTGCATTTGGTGTTCTGAATTTGTTTTTAAAGTTATCCTGAGTGAACTGCCAATCAATGTGTAACTGCTGTTTACAGATAGGGTTCTAGGGAAGTACTTGTGCACTTTATTTTTCTTCCTTTGCCCAACTGGCGGTTTGACAACAGCACAGAAACCGGTTCTGTTTTTGTTTGGGCAACATAGATACCCATAAACATATCATGTTATGGGTGTTTAAGGTGCTTGGACACCATGTTATGGGTACCAAAAAGTGCATATCATCCATCCAGAAATGTTTTTTTGAAAGTGTTTAACAGGCTAGGGGCAATGGGAAAATAAAATAGTGTCAGTACTTTTTGTGCTGATTGCATCCAAGACCCTTGGCCTCTTTAACATTTTGGGGTGCGTCAAAACAAGTGGCTAAACTACTGCAGGCCAAGGGGAAGAGGGGAGTTTCCTGAAATAATCGACCACTGCCTCGGGTGAGAGCCGAGGGCGGGCCAGAAATTTTTGGACGCCCTGCTCCAGGGATGTTTAGCTTTGCAAAGGCAAGCAGTGCAGGTCTACTCAGCCCAAACTCCAACGGCTACAATTGAGGGCACAATGTGCGGTGGGATAATTATGCGTAATCACCCGGGGTACCAAATTTCTCTTGTGGCACATGAATTCCTCAAGAACACGAAAAAGAAAAATGTCCTATTTCTTAGCATGGATTGACTTTACATGAATATGACTATAGAGAGAGCTTAACGAATATGAAGAGCAAGCCATCCTGGATATTGAGCAAAGAAAGCCTCCTGTCAGCCTCCTCTGGGAAATCCTTCTCTGCTAGCTAGGTGGATAATCCTTTGCCTTAGCTCCAGACTTGGCAGATTTTGGTACTAGTCGTGATCCTCCTTGCATGAGAGAGGAATTGCAAGATTTTGAATTTTGATCTTGTTTCTTTTCATCAAGGAGGATTTCTGGGGGTGGGGGGGGGGGTTCTCTTCTTTTGCATAGTGAAATCTAGATATGAAGAATCCTTTGCTACTTGCATGTTTAGTTGTTTTGTTGCATTGCTTGTTGGTGGTGTTTTCCTTCTTTTCAAGGAAATCCCGTTCTTTTCTCCTAGGAGCATGGCCATTGTCTGTGCTCGGCAATTTGTTGCAACTAGGTAGATCTCCACATCAAACATTGGCATGCATTGGCATGCATGGCTCAACAATATGGACCTTTCATGTATCTTCGGTTGGGTCTCATGCACAACATTGTCCTATCGTCTCCCGCCATGGCCAAAGAGGTTCTCAAGACCCATGATCATGTGTTCCGATATCGTCCATCTTTCATATGTAGTGAGGTCATGAATGACAATTGTAGTATTGCTTTGTCGTCAGGTGCCAACTGACAACATTTGTGCAAGATTTGCATGACTGAGTTGTTTTCTCCCAAGCGCTTGGAACCCTCCCAAGTTTTTACATCCCTTGAGACTAATTCAACCACGAAAAGCATCCACATGCAAGCGAAGGAGGGCAAAGTAGTGGACCTTTCGTTTCCATATCATGTCATTGACCAGCAATATATATTCTTTCTTCTCTGCGTGTTCCTCTTTGCAATGGATTTGTCCATTTGTTCTATATATAATAAACAATCTCCCATGATGCTCCTAATATGGTCCCTTTGAAAATGAAGATGGTTCTGGTTTTCCATTTTCAAAAATTGCTTTTGGTTTGCACCCATTTTTTTTGCAAAATAAAATAAAATAAAATTTCTGTTATATATACCCTTTTTTGGGAAGAAAATCACCAAATTTCAAAAAAAATTGCCTAATTTCTACTTGGATTTTATAGAGGGAGCATTTTTTTTGTTTCCAACTTTTTGGATAGGTTTTAGAAATCCATTGCCATTTAATGATAAATCCCTCTTGCAATGCTTGCATATGATGCAACATTAGAAATTTGAAAAAAGAAAGAAAGAAAGAAATTATTATATATATAAAGAAAAAAGAAAAAGAAAAAGAAAAACACTGCTTCTGAGTCCTGCAGAATTGCAGAATTGATCGAAACCTCCAAAATGAATCAAAGGCTGTGCTAATTTGTACAAAACCCAGTTTTGTTGACCCACATTTGGTGCACTTCTAGTCTTCTCTAATCCTTGCAAAATGGAGCCAGCTTTTCCTCTGCTCCATTCAAATATCCAATGGAAACTCACTGTTCAGTGTTTAGGCTGGTGGGTATCTATCTATGAAGCAAGGTAGTTTGCTTGTTTTGTTTTGTACCAATGAGACTAACCGAACTGGGATGCTTTAGACTGTGTTCTTGGTCTCTTTGGAAAGCTCTCAAATAGGAGGGCTGCATTGGCTTGGTTCCATGGTGTTTGGACTTGTGGCGCAAAAGTTCTTGAATATTGAAGGATTTTATCACTGAAAATTAAATTAAATCGTAACTGAAAATTTCAGAGATCTTGATGAGCAGGATTTAATGGAATTTATTTGATAAGATTTGGATTCAATATGTGAGGGATGTTGATTTTTAAATGATTTCTGCCAAAATACCAGGTTTTGGAAGGAAAAATCTTTTGAGAACGTGGTAACACTTGAAGGCTGACCATTCAATTCAAGGATAACTTCCTTTCCTATTTGGCTGTTCAAAAAATAGATACATGCATTGCAAAACAATGTTCAGATGTTGAGTTTCCCTATTTTGTAATGGGTTCACACTTGGGCGAACAGCACAGGCCACACTAGTACCTATTTGGATTAGGGTGTCTTTGTGCATGCGTAAAGCACTGCTTGGATTTTTCCTTTGTATTTTCAGCTCCCTTACATGCCTGAAGAAACCTGTTTTCAGCAAGCGGGATCTTCTGCGGTGTAAGGTAACAGCCAGGCTGTACTGGGATCTTCTTACCAATGGAAGGTACCAGCCGCAGATCTCAAATCACGGAAGGGCCTGTGCTCAGGCCCTTCTACATTACGTACCAGGGCCGTGCCCTGGCCCAGAGAGTGGGTGGCAGTGGTCAACCACCTCCCTTCCGTCGATTAAAACGAATCTCTGGTCTTATGGACAATGACGAGTCACATCAGAGTGAGCTATGTTCATTAGGGTGCGCAATATTGCACTCCTTCCTCTCCATCTTCGGCTGCAGGACCCTCCACCAAACAAAGATGGTGGTCATCAATCAGAACCTATCTTGTGGTCAAAGTCTTGTCTTCTACAACTTCCGTTTCTAACGCTGTTACAGCTTCCTCAGAACATTTTACAACCACGATGGCTTCTTGTAACCTGGCTCTCTTGGTCTCGATCTTGTCCCTATCGCCTTCATGAGTTTTTTCATCGGTGACGGATACAAGAGTGACACCCGCCACTGCCACTTCTTCATTGTCGTCCTCTGTCAAAACAGCTACATTCACGCCTTCGCTTCCATCTGCATCCCCTTCCCTCACCCTCTTCTTGTCATCTGCCATCTCTACAACAGCTTCTCCCCTTACACACCCCGACCCCGCACCCAAAAACCTCAAACATAAAAGAAAGACAACGAGCCCTAAATGCCCAAATGCCTTCAACTAAAAAAGAACTATATTTGAACCTCAAATACTTTTTATGAGTGCATTTGATGTTTCTTGGGTTCAACCACAGTCCCTCATTTGCGGGGAGTTGCATGTACTTTGTAGTGGGCAATCTACTCTGGGTGATTTATCAAATTCTTTATGTAAAAAATGTGATTCTTGCATCAGCTGATTTAGCCTCTGTGGCCAGAGGAGCCACTGCTCATGCTGTAGACCTTTTTGGAGGACTACCCATGGTGTGGAAAGAGTGTTTGCAACTGAGAAAATCAATTTGAGTTTGCAGCTCCAAATTTAAAAACTCTTTGGAATTCAAGGCTATTCATGCCCAGTATGATTCCACAGGTGAACTTCTCACGCTTGAGCCTGATTCAGGTAGAGATAGACTTGTCTTGCTGGATGAACCTGAGA
>Ga0209208_10013702_pt1 | contig 10084 bp, 14 predicted proteins | sample S1TSphfallax_3_FD_187694 | JGI IMG/M metagenome (GOLD analysis project Ga0209208, IMG submission 187694) | Host-associated microbial communities from peat moss isolated from Minnesota, USA - S1T2_Fd - Sphagnum fallax MG (SPAdes) (version 2) | ecosystem: Host-associated > Plants > Peat moss >... | reverse complement strand
TGCACAAGGTTGGAGAGCAACTATAGTAGTTGTACAGGTGGGAGCAGTGAAAATATATGTAGCAGCAGTGGAGGCGCTCAGGAAAAAGGAAAGAGGGAGTCAAAACAGGATGAGACTCAGTTTACCACCAAAATTGATGGTTTTCTGAGTTTCATCCCCTGTTGAATGCTAATGTACCTTTTTGCAAGTTTTTTTTGAATCTCACCTCATCGGGTAAACGAGCCCATCACTGATCGCCTGCCTATGACCAAACACTCATTCTCAATTCTTCTCCATTTGGAATGACTTAAAATGTTATAGAAGCACCTTCTCAAGCTCTACAAATCATCTTTCAAATGCAAAGCCAAAGGACTATCCTTAAAAAGCAGTAAAAAAAATGTGTGTTTTCGAATTGCAAAATGTGTTTTTTTCCATTTTTCTTCATTTTGACCTCTTCTACTTTCAATCCTCATAACTTTCTTATGTCTTATTCATTTTGAACGATTTAAAGTGCTATAAGAGCACCAGCTGAAGTTCTACAAATCATCTATGAAAACTAATAATAACGGAGCAACATACTAGGAACTTTTTGCGTGTTCGGTAACCAACCTTTGTAATGTTTGGTGATTTGTTTTTTGAGTTCTTGACACTCTCTGCTTTGGGGGTCATAACTTTCTCAATTTTATTCAATTTTTGATCATTTTTAGTGCTCCAGATGCGTCAATAGGAGGGGTTCAAGTTTTTTTTTGACACATAAAACAATGAAGCCCTCCCCTTGAATCTGGCCTGCCCTGAGTGCTGTAAGTGTTTGGTCATCGGTCAGTCTACCCGATGACCAAACTCAGGGTTCTGATGTTGTGTTTTCCTACTCTACGGATAACTCTATTGTGTAAGAAAGTTTTTGTTGCTGCAATTCCCATGGATTATATTTTTGAGTTTCCATTTGTTACATTTTTTTTTTGGGGTCACAAACACAAGTTGCTGGATCAAAAATTAATTAGTGAAAGGTTATGCAAGAGCCAAAACTTTTTTCTCCTAGTGTTGTGAGAAACTTATGCTAGAAAATTTAATTAATCACAAGTTTCAAAACGTGCAAGGCATAATGCGTCACTGCAGTATACAATACAAATGGGACTATTGAACCCATTTTGTTGAAATGATCAAATATCTCAAAGCTAGTCATGTAGGATATGAAAGGAGTTAAGAAGGGCAACGAGTTTCTAGGGGAGTGGAGAACAAGTGTGCACAAAGTCTTCAAGGACATGATTAATGCAAAGAGGAAACCACTCATCAAGGAGCATGCTTACCAATCTCTCTCAATAATCTTGCAAAGAAGCTAAGTTGGTCTTTCTCTGTTCCTTTTAACTCTCTTTCAATTGTGAAGAATCAATGCAAAAAAATCTAAAACCTTTGGAGTGTTGCACGCATGCACTAGAAAAAGCAAGAAAAAAAAATCTTAGTGCACGAGAGCAAACAGAATCAAAACACATAAAATTTGGACACTTCGTGGGCAACATACATAAAAGGACAAAACAACACGTCCGGTTTCAAAATGATCAATTTGCAATGTCAAAATTTTCCAAATGGGCTGTTTAATTTAATGTAAGAGAAAAACCGCCAAATCAGTATAATAGCAATGGAAAAATCAACAAACCATGACAGTACAAAGAAGGCCACTACACTACTAATACAAACTAATCAAATTTTAAATCCAATTAACCCACTCCTTAAACCCAGCTTGATAATTGCCACTACAGTCACAGGCATGTCATCAGGTGACTGCAAAATGGCCCACCTCCTCATTCATTGTCAAGAAAAATAGTAGCATTCTCAAAGATAAAATACCCTAACCTTAAATTTTCTCTGGCTGGTAGAAGAATATAATAGGACTTTGAGAGAGAGAGAGAGAGAGAGAGAGAGAGCATGCAAGAGAGTGCATGACAAAAGAGAAGAAGAAAGTCTCTAAATTCTTCTGCTTGACACTTTATGGTGGCACACTCCTCTTTTTTTTACCGAATGCAGTGGAAGTACCGCAACGCCTGCAGACCTGCGGCAATATACATACCAAGTCTCACATTTGTCAAACTTTGGTGTTTTTTCCTTTCCGCGCAGCTACTAGCTATGTCTCTCTTCTGCAAAAAAATTGGCAAGAGTTGCAGCAATGTCTTTGCCAACAAAAGGTTGCACCAAGAGAAAAAGGAAGCTTTGTTAAGTACCTTAGCTGCAGACCCAATGGGTTCACCACAGCCACTGCAAATCTGACGTCCACGACCAGCTCCTGTTGCATACTTCTTGCTACTAGCAGGTGCATTCGACACAACCAGCTGATTCAACATGTTGTATTCTTGCTTTGATGAGCTTGAATGAACAGAGTCTCCTGAAGGCTCTGCCACAGGTTTAACTGCTCTTGGATCCCATGACTCCATGTGGCTGGATAGCTCAGCTATGTCAACCATGAAGGGACTTTGAGGCTGCTGCTGCTGCCCTTGTTGCATTGGTGTCACAGCAGCAGCTGCCACCAACTGCATCCCACTGTCAGCATGTGCCTTGCTGGAAGTTTGTGATGCAACCTCCTCTCGGCTGCTGCTGCTGTTAGGATCTTCCTCCTCACTCACTTTATCAGAGAGAGGATGATCAGGTGCACAGAGTGTCATGAGGTGTTGTTGGTGTAGGTAGGTAGAGAGTGGCTTGCCAGCATCCTGTACCAGACGGACCATGCTCACACGCTCATCACGATCAGGCTGACTGTTAAGGTCAATTGCTGCTGCTGTTGCTGCTGCTTTACTGGGACCACCCTCATCTGCCCCACCACCAACATCATCACTCTGGTATACCAAGGGAGTGGTGGGATTTTCTTCACCAACAGCTCCTCCTCCTCCTCCTCCTCCCCCTGCTGATGTTTCTGGACGAGACGCAGCATCAAGTAATGAAGCAGAGTCAGAAATATCATCACGAGCCCAGCCACGCTTCTTGCGTGCTAGTTCTGACTCACGCTCAAACTGCCGTTTCTTTCGGCGCTGCATCATTGTCTTGAAGCGGCGTTTCACTGTGACACACACATTACAAGTGCAGGTGGCTTTGTGCTTTGGGCCCTTGCCACTTGGTGGTTGGATGCAAACAATGCAGCTACAGCCCGGTCTATGCCTTGGGTGCTTCGTGGTGCGCATTGGTGACACTGGACCAGTTGTTGCTGCTGCTGCCTGTGCCAAAGTATCTAAACCTGCTGCAGCTGCTGCTGCTGCTGCTGCTGTTGTGGTGATTATATCCCCCGCAACTGTAGGTACCAGCATCATTCTCATGCTGCCACTGCCACTGCCACTACCACCGCCCTGCTTCCCATCCTCTGCATCATGTCAGCCACCCCACCACCACCCAAGGTCTGTCACCCTCCAATCCACAACCCTAAAGCCCAACCCATCTCTGCACAAACACATTCCTCTCAGAAGTCATAGATGTAGATGGATATCTGAAAGACAAAAGACCAAGGAATAAGATGGAAATGTTTACTTGCCTTGTCCAGACACCTGTCTTAGAATCATTTCAAGTTTTTCATTGCTCACTTCTTGAGGTGCATTGCACTGTGCTCTGCACACATTCCAATCAACCTCAATTTGTCTGAGGATCTGTGCACAACATCTTCCAACTGTGGCTAAAGATGAAATGATCCTTGATTTTGATATGCTGATGTACAATCTGAACTTCATTATGCCTCCTCCTTGACCAATTTGTTAACAAAATTCTTTGATCACAACAAGATGGCACACAGCAGAGAGAGTGGATGCTAAAAGTTTGCTTCACCTTGTCAAGTCCCAAGTATTTTGACTACATGACCAGCGCAAAGGTACAAAAGCAGTGGCAGGCAAGCGTCGCCAGTTGCTACAATCATCACACTGTGCCCATTGTTCATGTTCCCTGCAATCAAATCCTCCACATTCCCTCTTAGAGTCAGAGGTGTATTCGGCATCCAAGCATGAGTGTCTTACTGTCTCCATTAGAGAAAAGTCACAAAACACACATTGTGCATCCTTCTCCAGTAGGAGAGTAAAAGCATTCTTCAGCTTACCCAGAAGGAGTGATGTTGGGGTAGGTTTTTTTGGCAAAAACAGGAGGCTCCTGCAGAGAACCATGCAGCCACAACATAATGCACAATCACTATTAAACCTCTGAAAAACAAAATCCAACATTATGCTCTTTATCTTGATGCACACTTCCATGGACAAAACCTGTATGTATCTCACAAACTATGTTGCTCTTGACAGTGATAGCAATCATCGAAATGCAGTCCTACTATGGCAGCAGCAACTCACAATTCTTCAGAAAATTCCTCATTATATGTTTGTATAATGCTCTCTGAGACTTAAAGATATGGCTCTAAAATCTTAAATGCTCTGACAACATGAAATTCACAATCATTAGCTGCTGCTGCTGCAGACTGTTTTTTTTCAAGGGTTTTTCTATGAGGCAAAACAAATACCGAATATTCTTCAAACTCATGACCATCAATGGTGATGGTGGTGGGAACAGCAGATGGAGGAGGCCGTAACAGCTCTTGTGCCTCTTCCCAGCTGCTCTTGAGAAGTAAAGCATCATCAGTGTCAAGGCGTAACCTCTTGCTCTTGGAACCAAGAGGGCGCCCACGTTTTCGATCCATCTGCTGCGTAGCTGCTGCTGCTGCTGCTAATGTAAGAGCACTGCTGTCTTTCAATTTTGCACTTGCTCCACCTTTACTACTAGCCCATCCATCTAAACTCTGCGGTGCTGCATAACTTGCACAAGGCAAGCCATTATTACTGGGAGGAGTAGTAGCAATGCCTGTTGCATCCTGAAAACCACACACCTGGAACCATTCATCATACTCTTCTGGTTGTTTTCCTGTTCTATGAAATGCATCATCAGACACAACGTGAAGCACACTCAAACCAACAGTGTAACAAATGTGGAGCTGTTTTTCTGTTGCTCAGGAACCCATAGAAGCTGCAAAATCAAAGATTTATTAAAAAACTGGCCATCAAGCTCAGGCTTGAGTTGTAGGCAAGTCCACAAACCTGAGAAGACAAAGATGAAGGAGCCCTGCGATATCCCATCACCAGCTTCCCATCTGCTTCCAGCCTGCTGAAGGTAACTGCATAAGACAAAAAACACATAAAAATTCAGTAGTGTGTGTTTCCCTTTCCTTGTCTCTTTCTATTTGGCACAATCTTTCCCATTTGTTCACTATCACCAGCTCCATATATAAGAAACACAAACTGCTTTTGTTCACATACCTGTGTCACCTGCTTGGAGGCGCATGGATTGAATGCAAGGAGTAACACCCTCAAGCACATACATACGACTGTTGTTGTTGGGCCAGAACCGAAACTGAAATACCCACTCCTTCCCTGTAACATCCTGGATCTTCAACGGCAATCCCTCAGGCTGGTGAATTGGCGGGAAATATGCCTGTAAACCCATTTTCCAAGCACACACCCATTTTTTTTTGTTTACCTGTCTGCCTGCCACCTCAGCAAAACAAATGCAAGTTCAAACCACCTTCCCATATTTCCACAGTCTCCCTTCAGCCATCCTAGCACACGCTAATTTTTCTGCCAGCTAAAAAAGCACCATGTGCACACACACACACACTCTCAATCAGAAAAGAGGTGCATCAGTGCATAGTAGTTCTGTACCTCAGCACAGGCCTTAGGAAGGACAAGGCGACCAATGCGGCCTGCATCACTTGCACTGAGCATCTTCTCAAAGAGTGGAGTGATCACCGTATTGCTGCTGAGCACTGGTAGTTAAGAATCACCAAGGTATAACCTACCACAAGCAGCAGCTTACAGAACACCATCCCTAACACAAATCTTCTTTGACATTATGAGAAAAAACAAGAAACAAAGCTTTGTATCAGAAAAAACCCAGAAAATCAACATGGAAAGAGGGTCACTAAGAAAGTCCACCCAAGAAGACATATATGAATGACATAGATCAGAATGTGGAGTAGACAGACTGGAAGGAGCACCAGGTGGGGAGGATACTCTCCAGAGGTGATCTGCTGGAGCTCCTGGTCTGTAATTCGAGGCCAGTAGCGAGGAAGAAGTTGATTTCGGCCTCTACCCTCACCTGGTGGGCGTGCCACACGGAGAGGTGCTTGTGGATCAAAGGCCGGTTCAAGGGTTACTGCTGCTGCTGCACCTGCAATTGTAGGTCGAGGTAACAGCTGCCGAACACGAGGTGGCCGATAAGAGCCCACTGTTGTTGATGCCTTCCCATGTCCTGCTGATTCCCCTGCTGCTCCTGTTTCTGAGCCTCCCCCCTGCTGGCCGCCTTCTCCAGTGACCTGTTTGACTGGGCTGGAACCTCCTGAAAGAGTCAACCCTGTAGGCATCTGATCTGTGCCTGATTTCGATGATGGGGAGGAGCTCTCCACATGACCTGGTGGTGACTCTGGTGGGCCCTTACCACCACCAGCAGTTGCAGCAGTCTCCCTGGTTTCCTTTGGACTACAAGCAGCAGCAACAGATTTCATACTGCTATCCAAATTGTTAGCATGCAGTTCCAAATTGGAGGGAAACCCCATCTCTTGATCCTGGAACTTGGCAGCTGGTCTCAAGCTTCTAGAACTCTCCATCAGTTGTTGCTCAATTTTGAGGTCGGGATCCCAAGGTGCAGCAAGCTGCTGCCCTCTAGCATTGTTAGCATGAGGTTCACAAGCAGCAGCAGAAGAAGAGGGTGGCTGCCATGGTTCAGACTGGCAAGCAACCAAAGCAGCAGCACCATAACCACCACCCTCGCCCCATCCTCTGAGAGCAGGATCCGCCACCTCTTTTCCATTTGCAGCATGTCCTAATGCTGTTGCCAAGAGTTGCTGCTGTCCATGTTTCTTCCCAGCCTGCTGATACAAAACTCCAACCATCCGCCCCCCCAATGACAACAACAAAAAGAACAAGACCCACCCTAAATGTTACTTGGGGGGAAAGGTGCATTACACAGCACAGCCAACTCAACTAACCAAATCTCACTGCGACTTCTTTCTTCTTCTGTTTCCATATCCATCAGAATCATGTGCATCAGATGCAGCATTTGTATTCTCCCAAAAGCCACCCCCCAACCCACCCCTCAGCCATTCTTTGGACTATAAAAGCTAGTAGTAGTACACCAACATACCAGTGAAGTAGAGGAAGCAATAACATCATCTTCTCGCACACAGCCACTGCACTCTACACCTCCTTTATCAAGCAAAACCAGTCCATAAACTGATGCTATGCACCCACAATGCACACGCTGCAATAGCCCCAAAAAAAACCCCCCATATCCAATGTTACATCTCAATCAATTCCATCCATCCAACATCTTCCTCCTCCTCCTCCTCGCTGCCCCCTCAACACCTTTCTGCAGGCAGCATTCTTCTTCTTCTTCTTGAATACATCAACACTTCTACTTCTGAACATCTTCTTCTTCTTCTTTCACATCCCTCTCCCTCCCCCATTGGGAGGCATCTGCATCCTGAAGTGGAAAAAAAACCATCAGAAATGCAAAAGAGGGTTTGAGGAGGATGGATGGGTGGAATTTTATTTTTTTGGCTACGAAAGACCAAACCTTTTTGCATGAGTTGCATGTCCTCCAACCTGCATCATCACTATGGAATGTCTCACAGAAACGCGACTGCTCGTATGCTAATCTGCAAGCCACAAAACAACACCCATATGCACATCACATGCATCCATCCCCCTCTCATCAACAATGACTCAGCTGCAAGCATCATGAATGCATGCATGGCTCCCCAAACCCAAACTCTAGAACCAAGCAAACAAAAAATGCAGAGAGAAAAACATGAAACCCTTGCACACACAGAGAGACACAGAGAGAGCTGCCTGCTCAATCGATCCATAGGAGACTAACAGAATTTTCTCATCAAAGAACAAACAATTCATTGGATCGACTCACTCTGTGGTTTCCAAAGACTCTCGACTTCTCTCTCTCTCTCGCTGTCTCTCTCTCTCTCAGACACATAGACAGGAACAGAGTGGGAGGAGAAAGTGGGACATACAATATACATACCCACAGGAATCGCAGAGATCCGCGGTATGGCCAGCACGCAACAGCCATCCAGGTCGCCAGTTGGTGGAGCTGCTGGTCCCGCACTTGACATTCCAGCAGACTTTAGTACGCACCGCCGCACTTTCCTGCACTCCGCCCTGCACCACTTCCAATCCTAGTCCCGCGTCTCTCATCTTCTTCTCCTTCTCCTCCTCCTCCTCCTGCTTCTTCTTTTGCTGCTGTGGCGTCTTCGCCTTCTTCTTGTTCTTGTTCGTCGGCTTCTAATAATATGCTTCTCCTCCTTCTTTCCTATTGCCCCGCAGCCCCCCGTGCAGCAGCAGGATCAGCAACTTCCTCTTCTCACTGAGTCGAGTCAACCCCTTTTTTTCATGTCTAGATTCTCTACTTTCTCCACAACAAAAAAAAACACACAAAAACAAGCTGCTTGCTTGCTTGCTTCATTCCTTCCATCTACACCACAACAACACACAACAACAAACACAAGTACTACGGAGAGAGAAAGAGAATTTGGCATCAGCATCAGTGTCGTCGTCATGTACCTTTTGGGAACTGTCATTGGAAGAAGAACATTGGATGGTGTTGAAACAGCAGCAGCAGCACAAAACAGCAACCACGACAAAGACGAGGACGATGACAACGACTCCCCAAAACACAAAGCCATCTCCATCATCATCATCATCATCTAGATATAATAATAATCCATACAAACCTGATCGTCACACACGCACACCCACAACACCATGATCTCTTCTTCTTCTTCTTCTTCTTCTACGACAGACGACAAAGACGAAGACGACAGCCTCTAGTAGACTAGTCTGTTCTGCTTATAACAAGAGTTTGCACTAAAGATTTGATATTTTTTGGCTACTTTGATGCATGACCAAAAAAGCAGACTAAATTTGCAGAGATTTTGATTTGGCAAAGGTTTGCTAATTTGGAGACTTTTAAGAGAGATTCAGAAAGAGTGAGTGAAAAACAAAACTGCTAAGGACAGGGAGAGAGAGTACACATACAATACACTATTACGTCATACATGTATGAAGAAGAAGAAACAACAACAACAACAACAAACAACAATAACCCAGTGCCCCACCCAAAAAGAGAGAGAGAGAGAGAGAGAGAGAGAGAGATGCTGCCACTGTGACAAACAAGAATGAATCTTCTTCAAACCTTTGTGTATCTTTTTTCTTTTTCTCTATCAAATCTAAGTTATAATAATAAGAAACCCACAAAACTCTGAGCTTTGAGCCTACTTTCTCTCTCTCTCTCTCTCTCAGAACTCTGTGTGTGTAGTGTGTAGTGTGTACTCTTTGTGTGTGTCTGTGTCTGTTTCTGTTGTGTGTGTTTGTGGAAGTTTGGTGTGGAGGGAGGGGATTGAGAGAGCTTTGAATGATCAACAACCCTAGTGATTTGCTTTGCTTTGCTTTGCTTGTGGACATGACAATAATTTTTTGCAAAGATTTTTCTTCAATAAACTTACATGCAATAAGAATATTTTTGTGCAAAGCAAAATTTGATGAAGCAAAAATCAAACACACAATTAGCAACAAGAAGAAGAAGCTTGATGATGATGATGATGATTTGTTTATTTATTTTAATGGTGGTGATGATGATGATGATGAAGATGAAGATGATGCAATTTTTTTTCTTCTTCTGATTATGATGATAATGATGATGATCAACAGTACTAATGAGGGACTTTGATCAAAGAGGTTGAAGAAGAGGGATGACTGGCACTGGTTTTCTTTTGGGAGATCTATCTCTAGGAAGAAGATTTAGCCAAATCTAGCTACAAACCAGATTTGAAGCACAAAATTGTAATCACGCTTCTACATTTTTTGCTACACACCAAAAACCAAAGAAAAAATCTAGCTATTTTTTTATTTTATTTTTCCCTTCACTTCTGACTGACAATTGAAACCCTCAGTTCATTTTTGGGTTTTTAATTTTTCTTTTTTCTTTTTTGAGAAATTTCTCCTGTGAAAACAAGGCTGCAACTTTTGGATTTTTTTTTCCAAAATTAAAAAAAAACACTAATTTGGGTGAGAGAAAAAAAGATACATTT
>Ga0209208_10013701_pt1 | contig 10084 bp, 4 predicted proteins | sample S1TSphfallax_3_FD_187694 | JGI IMG/M metagenome (GOLD analysis project Ga0209208, IMG submission 187694) | Host-associated microbial communities from peat moss isolated from Minnesota, USA - S1T2_Fd - Sphagnum fallax MG (SPAdes) (version 2) | ecosystem: Host-associated > Plants > Peat moss >... | reverse complement strand
AATGAACAAAGTTTCAATTTCACACCAAAGGTGCCAATAGAATTTGACACATCCATAGTTGATGCATCAGTGCCCTCAACCAATCCATGTAGTCCATGTCCATTGCATATACCTAATCAATTCGATGACCAAGAAACATAAACAAAATTTAACAAATCCAACGATCTAAAGTTGAATGCAAACCCAAAGAAAGAAGCAACATTTAATAAACTTGATGTTGCAAAGTTAGATGCCAAACCAAATTGTACATTTGGCAAAGGAAAAAAACCAAAACAAATAGTTTAAATTTGGGAAGTGTTAGAACAAGCATTGTGACACTTTGTGCACAAGCAATGAATACAAAAATGATGAATCCTTTGTAGGATCTTTAATGTTCATCAACATCAAAAAAAATTACTTTAATCCTTGAACTTAAAACAAAACAAGATTGCAAGGTAAATGAATTATGACCTACCTTAATCATTTTTTTTAGGTTACACCATCCCAAGAGTTAACTTTCAACCTCTAGGCTCCAACAAAGTTATATTACCTTTAATTCAAAAGAACATTCATTGTCATTGCTACCACCCTTTGCAATATACATTGACCATCAATTTCCTATGCATGCACATGTCACAATGTTCTCTTTGTAAACTCAACCGCTCAAACATTGAGCACAAGGAATATCCATTAAAAAAATATCAATGTTCAATTTGAAGTTTAAACACAACAACCTATTACAACTCATAAACATAATTTACATACTACCTTGAGCTTCAATGTTTTTACTATGTAAAATCTAACAAATGATGGCAAAAATCTATAGGAGGAGATGAAGCATATGGCAATGAAGTTATTTTCAATGTTGCCCTATGATGATGATGGTTGACCAAGGTAGGTGGAAAATGATGAAAATAGGTTGTTATCTCACATTGTGGCAATTTCGATGGTGGCCTTCATTTGAAACAAGATGGATCTAGGCTATGCATGACATGGTTGGCATTTTGCACCTTAGGAAGGTCAAATCTTAGTGATTTTTATTGCCCCAAGCTAATGGATGCACATGTGTAGATTTTGGGTGGACCAATCCAATTGGTGGGTTGTTTTGAAGTCTACCCATCTACTTGTTGGTTTTTTTTCAAAATATGTATGTTGGGTAATTGATTTAATCAATGCCTCTATATCATTTTATTTTTTTGGGTTGTCATTTCCCTTTTTGTATCACAAGGTTTCATATCACTATGGAATTTTTTAAATGAAATTTGTTGGATAAACATACAAATAATTAACTTTAATTTTGATTTAAAAGATTATGCAAGAATTGATTAAAATAAATTATGTCAATTTTAAAATTGTAATATAAAATTAATGTTTGGGATATGAATTTTTTTAATTAATTTGATATTATTTTTAAAAATTCAATAAGGTTTTGATGAAGATTTAGTAACAAAAATCATAGTGAAATTAATTTATATTTGATTAAATTGTTTGTATTGTTGTATTTTATGTTATAAAATTTTATTATTGCCCTAAAGTAGTAGACATGCATGTATGATTTTAGCTTTTACCAAGCACGAATGGGGGCAAACATTACTAGTTTCACTCCATTTTGTTTAATGGGCTTTCGCCAATCCTTTTTTAACATTTTGATGAATTTTTACCACAGAAAAAAAATGTGACCAACCAATTCACAACTTTTTTGTTTGTTCATTGATAACCCCTTTTGATCACTTGACACTCAATTATACAATGTGCACACTTGGAATCAGTGGCAAAAAATATGGGATAAAAAATTCAATTGCAAATGCAACCAATGTAGTTGCAACCTACATGCAAATAACCATATTAGCCTAGTTTACTTACTAGCTAAATTAACTATATTATAAGTATTAAAACCTAATAAGTAATAATAATATAATGATAATATTATTAATTGGTTAATAAATATTAATTTAAATATTAATAATTATAATAAAAATTTAATAGTTATGATTGTTTACAATAATTAATGATCAATTATATTACATTATTATTACTTAATTTAAATTAATAAATAAAGTAAGTTAGTAACTAACCTAGACTAGGGTACTTATAGGCAAACTAATATAACATATTAACTATAAATATATTACCATAATTAATAATATAGTTAAATTTTAAATTATGGTTATTGAAGAATAATAATAATAATAATAATAATAATAAATATTGAATAATAATAGTCAAGTCATTATTAAATAATAATATTGATAATTATAAATATATATTTAATTATTTTAGAATAATTATATGTTATTAATTATAATGATAAAAATATAATAAAAAATTGGGCTAAAATTATTTTAAAATAATTTAATGATAAATTAATTATGGGTCAATTAACCATAGTTAAATGAACTACAAGGTTAAACTTACTAATTAATTCAGCCATGTTTAATTTAGTCATGTTAATTTAGCCATTATTAGTTTAATTTAACCTCCTAGCTAATTTTAAAAAAAAATTAGTTCAACTATAATTAATTTAAACCAAAGTCAGTTTACCCATGGTTAGTTTAGCCAAATTGAATTTGGCCTCATAATTAGTTTTGTTATGGTTAGTTTAGCCTTAGTACTAAAACTATAAGACTACTATACATAACCTAAGTCAATATATTTAGTATATTAATGTAGGCATGTATTAGTTTAAGTCATGATTTTTATGACACATATCCATTTTGTACACTATTAGTTGCACGTTAGTTGTACATAGAACCAATGTAATTACAAATTCACCTGGTTGCATGTGATTGGATAGTGATTAGTTACAAATGAAAAGATTTCTACTAGTGAAATATTTGGTGCTTAAGGGAGTTCTCCAAACATATATCACTTAGTTATAATTATCTTTAATGAACAATAGTGAACTCAACAAACTTATCCTTAGTCTTAAAGATTACATCCTCTTTAATGGTGATTGTTGTTTTAACCAGTGTTGGCCAGTTTTAAGTTTTTGGAGAACCTTCAATTTTGGGTCATGTTAATTCCATAGTTTGGATAGGCCCAAAGTTCTAAGTTGAGGTGAAACCATTCAAAATAAGGAACATGAGTACTAAACTTTGAATTCTTTCCCATGGTTTGGTAATTCCAAATCATATTATTTGAACTTAGTTTGTTCTAAGGTTGGATTTAAATTGGGATAAAATATGACATGGGAAAAATATTGAACATGGTTTGTAACTATGTTTTTTACCTGATGTTTATTTTGGTGGTGAAATGTTGTTGAAATTATAGTATGGAATGGGTTTAGTTACCATTGCACACAACATTTGGAGGTAATTAATTTATTCTACTTTGTGATGTATATCAATTAATTGGAAGTTCAACCTTCTCCATTGGAGTCTTTCATGTGAATGTTCCATCATCTCATTGGTTCAAAAATAATTCCTCTTTCTAACTATGTTTGTGAGCATTTTTGTGACAAGAATAGGGATACTTATTGAAATATAATTGTTATATGATTAGGGAACAATTTTTCTTCTCACATTGTTGTGAACATTTGGATTTTTTCCCCTAATTCAATGGTTTAAAAAAATAGAAATCACCAAAATTCATATATAAACAATTGTCAAATTTCTGTGCATAATTTAAATATGTAACACCTGCACCCAAAAAAAGGTTTAGAAGTTCCTTTTCATATTTTTTAATAGCCAAATTTTGCTAAATTGGCTTACTAATGATTAACACTTTGGATACATCATAAATTTCAAAAGAAAACATACGGGAACAAGTCCCATTTTTTTCTTGAAACTTAAGGAATATAATGACACCAATTTAATGTGCATAAGAGCATTTCAATCATTCCTTGCACACAATGATTTCATAGCGCATCTAAATTTGGCCTCCACCAAAACCTTATGTAATTGTACTTTTCAACGATAAATCATGCAATTAGCATCATGAAAATCCTACTAGGTCTTGCATCATATTGCACAATGCCAAGCTTAGCATTTCTTCTTTAGGTAAGCAATCTTGCATGTGGGCAAAATTGCCATCCTCATGTGTGATCTTTGTACTTCACATTTGTCACCATGACATTGTAAGATGTAAATGTTAAAAGAATGAGGAAGAGAAAAAAATTGTGCTAGGGAAAAAGTAAAGCTTTATAAGAACAAACTTTATATCATGAGAAAAAATCTTTTGTTATGCAACAATTCAATTTGTAATTATATGTGATTAATCATCAATTGCACTATGTTTTGTCATTTTTACAACTAGTCATCATTTTTTTTAATCTATTACTTTTCTTATGGTTATGGTGGAACTAATTTGTAAATATTAAAGGTTTTCCATCTTTCCATGTTGATTAATTTTTTGGGTTCTTCATCCAAGCAAAAATCCTTTATGTCATATTAATTGCAAAAATAGTCACAAGATGTGATTTACCTATACCTTTGAAATATATTAATGTGTTTTCAAATATATTAGGAACATATTTATAGATTCATGTATTTATGTTGTATTGAAGGCATGTTAAGTATACTTTTTATATATATTGTGGGTTGGTTAAATAAGTTGGGTAAATAGGCAAATAAATTGGTATGTAAGTAGGTAAATAGTTAGGTAGGGCTACATACTAATTAAATATTATATTTAATATGTAATAATTAATTATTTAATATTTATTTTCAAAAATAAATAAATAATATTTAAATAACTCATTATTATTATTAGTAGTAGTAGGGAATAATAAAATAATAGGGAGGTGGTTAAATAATTACTTAGTGGCTAATGGACTAATTAGCTAGTTAAACTAATTCACTAGTTAATTATTTATTTACATACTTAATATAATTTACAAAATTAACAAAGGGAAATTTTTTTTTGGCATAAGTATTTTAATTATAACATAATTTGCAATTAATTTTAGGTTACAATCGAAAAATATGTTTTGTCCTCCATTTTTGTCCTATAAACTATATAAAAAATGTGTTTTTTTTACATTTTAATATTAAAAACCATGCGCCATTTGGGTTGAACCAATCAAAGAGGTTTAATTTTAAATGCTAAACCCAAAATAAAATAAAAATATTTACATTCTTATCCCTTAGCTTACCTACATACCTACTTGGTCTTGTTTATTTAAATATTGATTTAAATTCATTTTGGCCAACATTCATTTTAGTTTTCATGAATTTTAGCCAAATTATGTCACATGGAAAAATCTTGTTATGGAAAGAAAAAATGACACATGGAAAAATCCCATTATATCAAATTATGCCAAGGGGCATATTTCCATTTATTAATGTTGTGACATTTGTATGTCATTTAAAATAAACAATGAGGATTCAATTTATATAATTTTTTTAATTACTAAAACAATATTATGTTAACAAGTGGCAATTAATGAATGGGTTACATGTTATTTACAAAAATGGGGATTAATTAGAAGTTGCATATGGATAATCAATAGATGTGAACATATGTGTTAACTGTACACATCATTCATGTGTATTGTGTTGATATCGTGGTGAATCATCATTTGCAACTAGATGTTGAGTTTGATTTCGCTTATGTAATTGATAAATTTTTACTTGTTGATGTTCATTGCAACTTATCTATAGTCATAAATTGCAATTGCAATTAACATTTTTCTTTTAATTCATTTCTCAAACTCCAATTATCTAGGTGAAAACAAACTAATAATAATTAAAAAGATTGTTAAAAAACCAAAAAATTACAAACTATATTAGATATGTTTTTGTTTTAACATTTCAAAGTTATGGTAATCATTTCAAATTGCGTCAAATGACTAACATGAACATTGATGAATTTAAATTAAATATTCATTTTATTTAAGTACAAGATTTTTGAACTTGAATAATAGTTATGTGGAAAGTAATCAATTTTATAAAAGACTAAGTTAAGGACTTTTGAATGATTTTTTTTATGAGAATTGTTTTTTGAGATGATAATAACCTACTATTCACACTTTAAAAACATTCACAATTAAAAAGTTGTGAAATTTGAAAGTTTTAGAAATTCAAAATATGTTTCAAAATCTTAAAATTTCAAAAAAAAAATTTGCCACATGTAAATAAGATATAAGTACATGACATGTAAAACAAAGTTACAATTTTTTATTAAAAAAACTAATGCCTAAAATATTTAGCATATTTTGATATGATTTAAAATTATAATCATTTTTCAAAATAAAAATGGATTTTCACCATTTAAAAAAGTTCACATATATTCAACAATGATCAAAACACAACATGTGATGTATTAAAGCAACTATAAGCATATATTTAACAACAAGTTGCATTAAAAAATTCATCCATAAATTGTTTTTATGAGAAAATAAAAAGATTATAAAAAGACAAGTAATTTTTTTATAAAGTAATATTGTTGGCTCACATTAACATGTTTTCACCCTTGCTAAAAATGTGCAAAAAAATAAAACATTACATGAACACATAACTTTACAACAATATACTTGTTATGGACAACACCCAACTAAGAGCTTGAAGACAAAATAGAGTTTGATAAAACATGATGTCTTCAAATTTTGTGGTGATTATGAGGTTGTTCTTGCATTGATTGACAATGGTGTTTATAGTGCAAATGTTTTTTTAAAAACTTTTGAATTGCACAAGTCCAAGCACCTAAGTGAAACATCCCAAGCTCCAACCTTCAACTTTAGATGAATGATTTGTGAAATGTAAATTGTTAAATGTTGAAAGCAAAACTTGTCATAATGACATGTCTTGCTCATGAACCTCACATTATGCTTCAAAGTAATATTCATCCTCAATTGAACACTTCAATTGAACACTTTAATGTGAAAGTTCATGGTGAGATCCATTAAGTAATTGCTTTTGTATTGCATTAATCGAAAGAATTTCCTACATATAATAAATTTATCCTTAACATCATGCCCTATTTGGATGGGCGTTTATTCTTCTCTATTGTTCAAAATGCCTACTTTGTGATCATCCCCAAAATAACCCAATTGGAGGTGAACATCAAAACAAAAGATGAACCCACCAAAAATTTGATTGTGGCATCAACTTGGTTATTGCCTAGGCTAGAGTTGGCTTCAATGGACTCATCCATATTTTCCCACTCTTCCAAATTCTAACCATAAAATTAAAATCAAAGAATTTATTAAAAAAAATTTAAAAATTCAAAATTAAAAAACAAAATTCGACAACAAATAAAGTGTTGTTCCTTTCACTTTCACTCCTCCAAATTGGAACAAAACAAACAATTTCACACCCGCATTCAAGGTCAATGTATTCTTTAAGGGAATATTATACCCAAAATACCTACATTGTTATTGCCTTTTTCTTCTTTTATAGAAAATTTTATTGTTTCATACATCATCTTGGTTGTTGCAAGTCAGGGGTTTTTGATTTAGAAAAACGTTGGATTTTTCTATGTTTTGAGCATAAAGGGATACAACCCCTTTAAATTTTACTTGGGAAAAAAATGGGGGGGGAGTTAAGCTTTACATTAAGAAAAACATTACGAATTACGATGTTCGTGATAATGTAATTTTTCCACCTTGCATTTGGTAAATTTGTATATATGGCATGTAAATCTGGTGTAAGTGTAAATCAGTTACATTTGCATATCCAAATTTTTTACACTTACACTTATCCTGTTGCAGTGTATATAATTTTTTTACACTTACATGAGGCTAGTATAAATATTTGTCAAATACACTTACACGGCCCTGTGTAAATGTGATTTGGGGTGTGTAAGTGTAAATACTAGAATTATTTGTAAACTCCACCCTATTTTTGGGCCTCCCTTCACCCCAAACCCTTCTTTCAGGGGGTATCCATAAAGCAAGGAAATTTTATCAAATGTGGGAATGAAATGCTGAAAATCAGCATTTAATGCACAATGTTCAAGACTAATTATAGTCGCTTTTACAAGTAGGAGCAGTGAAAATATATGCAGCAACAGTGCAGGCACTGAAGAAAAAGGAAAGACAGGGTCAAACTCAATTCACCCACGAAAAACTGAGGTCCCCCAACCCTTGAATGCTAATCTTTTTATTTTTTTGAATCTCACCCTATTTATGATCAAACTCAGGCTTCTAGTGTTGTTTTCCTTATTTTGTAGATAATTTTATTATATATCTTTAATGACCAGACCTTCTTGCAAAGGCATATGAATTAGTTGTGGGGTATATTTTGATGGTTTTTTTTTTTTGCAATCAGTCATTTATCTGCCTTATCTTCAAAAAAATTATGAAATCTCCGCTCCTCCAGTAAAATTCACATAGCCATCTAAAATCAGATAAATATATATTTTTTATATTTACATTTTTTATCGAACCATGTATAATTATATAACAACATTTAATTTTACAGTATAAAATAAATTTCATTATAGGATTTACACTTACATGGAGTGTAAAGTCCCAAACCCTTTACACACACAACACTGGTTCAAACTAGTGTTGGGCATGTATATCGTTCTCAACACACATTCCATGTAAACATAAATGCCTAATTTCAAATGTATCAATGCAAATTTGTGTGAATCCATTTCATGTCATGTAAAACCATGTAAGCGTAAATCATTTACACTTACACACATGTAAATCCATGCAAATCCATATAATTTTTTGAAAAGGAAAAATTCATGTAAAAATTGTCAAAATGGGGCCTATTGAATAGTTTCAAAATGTTTTTAGTGGTGGCCAATGAAAATGACTCTTTGGAGCAAAAAAAATGGTTTGCAATAGTTCTAATTAAATTAATTATTATGAATCACAATAGCATTCAAGTTCTTTTTAAAGTCTAGGCCAAAAATGGTGATCAACAAAATTAAGGATGAAATTTTTTGCTCAAGCAATGAAGTGATACAACATGCACCCAATATGCACCCAAGAACAAACACATCCATCATTGAACCCAAATCTTTTCATTTCTTGTTTATTTTGAGTGATCTTCATGGCTATGGGTGCACCAAGTGGAGGTCTACAATATCTCCTTGAACTCTAGAGGCCATTGAACAGTGAAGAAATACATGATTTGTTGAAATCTTTAAAATGTTTGATAAAAAAAGTAAAACCCCTTAGTTTCAAACGCCATATCTTTTATTTCTTATATGTTTTGAGTGATTGGAAAGTTATGGGTGTGCCAAAAAGATCTCTACAAAAGCTTTTTGAACCCCCAAAAAACAAAACGATGTCTAATATTTTAACCTTCAAATCAAAAATTGTTTTGACACACCCATCACCAAACACTAACCCATTGTATTTCAAGGAAATTGAACTTCCCTATTTTTTGTCCTTTTTTAATGATTTTCATGGCCATGGATGTGCAAAGTGAAAATCTTTAGTACCTCTTTGAACATCAAAGGCAATGGATCAATGTTCAAGAAAATCACGCTTTCTGAAACACTAAGAGTTCATTTACTTGCTTATCTACCCGTTTCCCCAATAGTAACATATGCTTTGCCCAAAAATGTTGGCTTGTATTGTATATAGCTGGGCTAAAGGGAAGCACTTTCATAATTCACCTTATTGATAGAAAAAATTATAATTATAAAATATTAAAAGGATTTTATTTTTTTGTGAAGGACCAATCAACAGCGTTCATTGCAAAAAAAAAATTGATCTTTGGGATGCACTCACAATTGATTAATATGGATTGCAAATAGATATATAGTCAGGAAAGGGTATATAATGTATAAGCTTATGTATACTCACCCCAAAACATCAACATGGGGTTATGTAAGTGTAAATGAAAAACAATTACATTTCCCCATGTAAGTGTGAATAAAATTATTTTCATGCCAAGTAGGTTATTACATTTATTCACACAACATGGGTTCAAATAAAAAAAAATCAATGAATGGTGTTTTTTTTCTTTTTATTAATTTTTGAATTGTGTTAAAAGGCTTTCTTAATATTGTATACAAAGAACCTTTAAAACTAACCTACATGTTCGATCGTATGTTATAATATTACTTTTATCATTTCGACAACAAATTGTCAAATAATTAATTAAATTTCAAATCTTTGACACCTAAAATTTTCAGCACGAAATGATTATATAAAATAATAAATAGGGCCTTGTCAATGTTATGGAACAATTTAATGTGTTTA
>Ga0209208_10013700_pt1 | contig 10085 bp, 3 predicted proteins | sample S1TSphfallax_3_FD_187694 | JGI IMG/M metagenome (GOLD analysis project Ga0209208, IMG submission 187694) | Host-associated microbial communities from peat moss isolated from Minnesota, USA - S1T2_Fd - Sphagnum fallax MG (SPAdes) (version 2) | ecosystem: Host-associated > Plants > Peat moss >... | reverse complement strand
TTCCCCCAAGCACAACCCCCCCCCCAACCCCTATTTATATCGTAATAATAAGAGGCTTAAAATGGCCCAATGTATGACCCTGCCTAATTCAATAACCTCTTTAATTCAATACCGACCCCCTGGTCCCAGCAATATTATTTTAGACGGGTTCTACTATATGACTACACCCATTAATATTGGGTGGATATCACATTTTTTAATATATGTCAATTTAAATTTTTTAGATTAGGTTTTAATAATTATATTAAATCTTACTTTATTTTAATTATTCTCATTTAAAAGATCCAACAAGGACATCAATTTTTTTTTAAAAAAAGGTACAATATTTATAAAATAATATAAATTACATATTCAAGATAGTTACCACTACTTATATAACAAAATCCAATAATTTTCATCTATATATACAAGGGATGAAATTAAATGTCCACAAGTTCATTTTGTTCAAACTAACCTTCATAATTTTAACACAATGAAATGCAAAACAAAACACAAACAAAGAACACAAAGATGTTGTGAAAATAAAAAAAAGGTGGGGCCTCGTTAAAGATACATTTTTACATTCCAATTATCATACACATGCAAAAAGTATTGTTGTTGGATTTTTGTATTTTCCCATTATTACAAATACTACATATCCATCTTATATATAAAAGCAACAGTGTCTATCTAGTGTCTGTCTGTGTGGGCAATGCCTGGAAGATTCTTCCAGTCACTGCCCGTTCCCTGTGGAGCTTCCCCAAATGTAACTTCCCCAGATGTAACTGACTCTAGAGAAAAAAGAAATTAGGGGCAATCTGATTTTTTGAGGCAAAAGATTTGGTAGACTAGAAAAAAAAATTTAGGCCTTGGACAGCCTAGAATCATTTATTTTTATTTTTTTTGTATTGACCAAGACTACCTTTTTTTTTTTTTAGCTACTGTCCGTCCCAATTAAGGGGATGGATGAAATGTCTGTCTGGCTCGATGACGGGATGGATTTAGGGGAAGACCAAAAAAAAATATTTAGGCCTTGGATAGCCCATAATCATTTTTTTTTTTTTTGTATTGACCAAGACTACTTTTTTTTTTTTTTGTATTGACCAAGACTACTTTTTTTTTCTTTTAGCTACTGTCCGTCCCAATTAAGGGGATGGATGAAATGTCCATCTGGCTTGATGACGGGACGGATTTTAGGGAAGCTTTTTTTCTTTTAGCTACTGTCCGTCCCGGTTAAGGGGATGGATGAAACCAAGTTTAAAGAAACCGGGGGACTTCACAATGGCCGAAGGTCACGGACACCCACTAGTAATAATAAAGGCAACAACTTCTATATTGTGTTAAAGTTCATGTGAATTATAGCTATCTTGGTTCTTTTTACATATGTGCAAACCAATATGTGTTTAAACAAGAAAACAATGTTATGTGTGCACATAAGAATTCATCCACACTACACATACACACATGTGTAGACAAATGTTTCCATCATCTATTATTATTCCATATTACAATAATAAAAATGTCATTATCTTAACTTGAAAAATCACATTGATTTCCATGTCCTCATCTTCCAATGCATGGCTCTCTTTGTTGCAACCCTAGCCTTGGGCTTGCGACCAAGGCAAAGGCTTGGGAGGTTGCAAGCCAAAAAGGGAAGGTTGGGAGTGAAGGAAAGTGTGAGGGAATGAACCCTCACACTCCCAAGGGAACTTCCATTTTGGGAGTTGGAGTCCCGGTGGACTCCTAAATCTTCACAAAACGATTGCAAGGGTTAAAACCCAATGGATTGAAGAGTTTTTTATACCATTGGAAAGTTCTTGGAATGTAGATGTGTAAAATGGGCTTGCATGACCCATCTGAACATTTGAAACACAAGTTTTGGCCAAAAGACAGGCTAAAAGTCAAATTGACAATTTAACTCCTGACCACTAAAAGTTGGGAATCGCCCCAATTTCCTTGCGTGCAGGTGACGTACGATATACTGTTGAAAAGTTCTTGACAAAAACTATAACTTTTCTTCAAACCTCATCTCAATTAGAGGTTTGTACATAAAGTTATGGGGCCCCAAAGTCGGAGGAGACCCAATTGTGAGAATTTCAGGACTCCCACTTGGGAGTCTCGAGACAAAATGACATTTGGGTGTTGGCCTCGTGGCCAACCATAGAGTATAATGTAAGGGGGAAGGTGGTGGCTTCCTCCAAGTCCGGGCCGTGGTGATTCTTGTGAGTTTGAGTTTGCCCGTGGTTCGTCCTAGCACCAAAAATGCTCCAAGTATGCACTAACCAACTTATTGTTTAGTTTTTTTGTGCAAGCATGTGTGAGTGATTGATTGCTTGTCATTTTTCCTAGTCCTATTTTAAAGCTCCAGCACACCGCTCTACCCCCAAAGTGCTACAAGTCAAGGAATGTGTCCTCAATTCCTTACTCTTCCGTTGTTTTCACTTCAGATTCACATTTGAGTTTATCAAGGAGCTTGGGAGCGTGTCATTTCGGGATTCCCACTTGGGAGTCCTGGGACAAAATGACATTTGGGTGTTGGCCCTGTGGCCAACCACAAAATATACTATAAGGGGGAAGGTGGTGGCTTCCCCCAAGTCCAGGCTGTGATGAGTTTTATAAGTTCGAATTTGCCCATGGTTCATCCTAGCACCAGAAATGCTCTAACTATGCACTAACCAACTTGTTATTTGGTTTTGTGTAGGTTTGTGTGAGTGAGTGATTGCTTGTCATTCTTCCTAATCCCATCCCGAAGCTCTAGCACGCCCTTTTACCCCCAAAGTGCTACAAGCCAAGGAGCATGTCCGCAATTCTTTACCTTTCTGTTATTTTCACCTCAAACTCACATTTGAATCTATCAAGGAGATTAGGAGCGCGACAATCTTAATTTTCTCCACTACTTTATTGATTGATCCTCTTTCCATTTCTCTCGCTGAAGCTCCATACTTCTGCATTTTTTCCTTTTCCCCTCTTTACATTATTTTTCGATTCCTTTCAAGATCCTTTCTTTTGTCTCATCATCCTGCTTTCAACTCTCACCATCTTTTAATTAAGTTAAGTGATTATAACTAATTAGTAACCATCTATGAAAAGCCTTGTCTATCTCCTCTAGTTTGGCTATCATCAAATCCGCTATCCTTTAATTCAATTATTCTCACAAGTGAATGCCAAAACTTCAAAAAGTCACAATTTTTTCAAAATGACTCCAAATCGAACATTTGACAATTCTATCTTATGGCCCTTGAAATGTATTTTATGGTTTGTCATGCTTGCCATTTTGTCAAGATTATCGGTTTGTCTTGCTAGTCTGTCATTTTGATAAGCATTTTTGGTACATATCTTTTGATAAACACTTTGGTTAGTCTTTTTAATAGTATATTGGTTATGTAATATAATTAACTTTGTTGGCTAAATTATAATGTTTGATTTATTATTTTCTTTTAAAATACCAATAATTCCTTCACTTAACACGCCTTTTTATACTTATGGAAAGAAGTTGAAAGCGTAACGATTAGGGTTTGAAGTAACAATTGTTTAAAACTTAAAACTTTTTTCTTTCAAATCTAACTGTTTTTACCAAATATTTAGATTTAGGGTTTATCCTAATAGGATTTCAGATTTGTGAAATTTGGATTTAAATGTTAATATTATATGATCAAATCTCATGGTTTAGTGGACATAATATTGGATTAGATATCACAATTTATAACATTTGACAAACATAAAGTGTGATATCGAGCTTAATATATGAGTTTCATATCTACAAATTTTAGATATCCACTAAACATTGGTTATCATTGGTGTTTGGTGGCTATCAATTTTTTTGATACCCATTGGATCTAGTTTTCACAAAAGAACTTACAAAAGGTTTTTATTTTCACTTTAATATATATATATTTAAAAACATTGGGATAAGGTGTCAATATATATATTTAAAAAATTGAATTTCACCTCACTATTAAAGTTATGAAAATTGACGTGACACGCATCAATTGCGTCCATCAAAATGAAAACATGAAATTTTCTCCTTACACTTGGCTTAGCCCCTTCATATGGCCACCAAAAACAAATTTGGTCATTATAGGATTGGTGATCAAATCCATTTTTGGTCACCATATATAACATAATCAAAAGGTTTGAATTACCAATCCTATGGTGACTGAAAAGGTTTTAATCGTCAATCCTATGGCAATTGAAAAAGCTTTCAATCACTAATCTTGTGGTTATTGAAAAAGTTACCATCCAATGATTAGACCTTTTTGAATTACAATCGAAATTCATTTTTGGTCGCCATATGTAAGGTGATTGAAAGGTTTTAGTTGCCAAGAATTTGTGATTACAATTTTTTGTCATTGGTGTTTGAATTTTCGGTCACCTTTAGTTGCAAAAAAAACATCTATCAAGAGCTTTTAAAAAACTTATTGCATGCCCTTTTCAAAATTCAATTGTCAACAATTGAAAATTTTCAATCACCAATCTTGTGGTGATTGAAAAAAGTTTCAATCACCACCCAATGATCAAGCCTTCTTGGATGGCGACTGAAACCCATTTTTGGCCACCATACGTAAGCCAACCAAAATTTTTCAATCACCCACAATTTGACAATCAAAACCTTTTTTGGTTACTAGCAATTAAAATATTGTATTGGTAGCAATTGAATTTCAATCACCAATAGTTGTTTATAATAGTGCTCATTGAGAGCTTTTCCAAAAATATATTGGATACCCCTTTTCAAAATTGAATTGCTGATGATCGAAGATGGTTTAGATTAGCATCCTCAATGGTCATGTTTTGCAGATGATGATTAAAACCCTTTTTAATCGTCAACCATTGTAATTTTTAAGGGGGCATGCAATATGTTTTTGAAAAAGTTAATGATGAGAGAACTACTTTTGACAATTTGCAATTTTTTTTTGTTGATGATGCTTGAATTTGTAATCACCTTTTGTTGTCGATTATTACTCTCATCTAAAACTTTCTATAAACATGCCATAGTACTTTGGCAGATAAGCGCCAAATAATTCATTTAATTTTTTCTAATTCAGCGCACGAGTTTTTAATTCTGAAATATTTAACAATAAAAACTCAGTTCATTGTAAGGTATCATTGTTTGAAATAATCTGAATTGATTTAGTTTTCACAGGGATTTGTACTTAGTGTAATCCTTTCAAAACAGCCGAGGACATAGCACCAGAACCCTGAGTTTGGTCATACGTCGGGTGAGATTCGAAAAAAACTTGCAAAAAGTACATTAGCATTCAAATGGGGGTGGAAACTCAAAACACCATCAGTTTTGGGGTAAACCGAGTTTCATCTTTCCTTCCTTTTTCTCGAACGCCTCCATTGCTCCTGCAGAGATATTCTCACTCCTCTTACAATTAGTATAATTAGTCTCGAACCTTGTGCATTAAATGTACAACCTTGTGCATAAAACCTTGTACGTAACATCCTGAAAACTTGACCTGGATAATGGGATTTTGTTTCATTGGTGCCTCAATATTAATTTTTTTTTCCTTGAGCAGGTTTTCACCATCTAGTTCTCACAGAAGTGAGCATTGACGATCAGATCTTTATTGAATGTTATACTCAAATTGATACCCACTCGACACTGGTTATCGCCAATGTTAGATGGCTATCAAAATGCCTCCGAGTATCACCCAGTTATTTCTATTTGAAAGTGATAGCATGAATGAAACCCTGATCATTGGTTCTCACATCACTTGTATGAGAATGGGATGAATGAGAATTGAATCTACAAAAATAAGTTTAAATATTGGGACCCGGGTGAGATACATCTCTTTACGAAGTTTAATGCACAACCATTAAACAAGGTTGTGCATTTAATGCACAAGGTTCGAACTAATTATAATAATTGTACTGGCAGGAGCAGTGAAAATATATGTAGCAGCAGTGGAGGCTCTCAGGAAGAGGGAAAGATAGGATGAAACTCAGTTTTCTGTGTTTCAAACCCCCTTATGCTAATGTACTGTTTTTGCAAGTTTATTTTTGAATCTCACCCCATGTATGACCAAACTTAAGTTTCGCGTGCTGTGTTTTCCTTGATTTACAGATGATTATGATTTTTTTGTTTTTAAGAAAAGAAATAAAATCAATAATTTGTTTGTAATTTTGGAGAACCAATATTGTGAGAACAGATTAATCTTTTTTATAAAAATATTGATACTTTGACCCAGTCTGTAAGTTTTTTAAGAAAATAAAAAGTGAGAACCAGAACCTTTTGTAATTTACTTTGTGAGAACCGGATCCAGCGAGTATAAAAATATGATCACTGCCCAACACTGCTCATCACCATCTTAAGAGCCTGGGTACGTATTAGCTCTCTATTTGACATACTAACTGCAAGTGCATTGACAGCAAGTATCAATCTGATCTCTGTAAAGGACTTGTAATTTCGAGTCTTAGGAGTTAGGCCAACAACCATGAATTCCCAAGTACAAAAGTGTAAGGAAGGAAGCACCTACGAACTCATGGATTTCAAAATTAGTCCAAACAATGAGAATGCGTGCCTGTGTCAATGTCAGATACCTTAGTAACTGGCTTGGCTGGTATCTTACAGTTCACCTTACCGATCAAAGACAACACACCGAGGGGAAGGCACTTCTGAAAAATCAGTTGTGGGTGGTACCCATTTTAGTGGGTAAGAATTGTCAGTTCCGAGTCATCGCAGTAGTAAGACATCTGAACTAGAACTGATTTTCAGTACGAGAAGAACCAGTAACCTGGAATTGAATTATTGATTCTATTATTTGTGTTTGGAATTGGAACTGGAACTGCAGCCAAAACCAGGATACAGTTTTAAACATTAATAGGGATTGGAACCAATGGCCACCCAACAGTTGGACCACCAGTCTCAGCAGTCCCCATTCGTAAGAACTGGATCTCAATTGGAATTCATTTTCAGAACCAGAATGAGAACTGGAATCAGAATTTAGTCTTTTTGAAGAACTGGATTTGGAATTGCATCCCCCCTCCAAATCCACCCAATACTGGTAAAGATTCAAATCAAAGGTGCCCCCCTTTGGCACAGCGGTTTCTTTCTGAGGTTGTTCTGAGGCAAATAAGGGAAGGGTTCTTAAGCCTACTCCTTAGGAGTGGGACTGATCTTATGCCTATAGGTGTCATGTCCCTTCACTTTTCTGGAGGGATCTTCACAAAGCTAATGTGTCCTCAAGATATGTCAGGAAATTTTTCCGAGTACTTTATGTGTTGGGTAATGCATGAGGAGAAGGTGTTCCAGAAAGAAGAGCCCACCTCAGGCGGGCTCCATTTCTGGGAATGCCTTGCTCCAAAGGTGTTACCGTTCAAAAAGATTGACCATCAGATCAAGCTTTATAGACGGCCAAGATGTGCTGCCCACTACAGCGGACTCTTCTGCTTGTACACAGGGTTTTCAGATGGGGTAGCAAATGGGCCCTCTACATACACTAGTGTAATTCTTGGAAGGCTTGAGGCTGCATGCATTATGAAGAGTTTCCACCACTTTCATTTGAGCTTTATACGGATCAAAAATTCACATTATATTTATGATTAGTTTCAGTAGGTGGCCAAGAATATAGAAGGATTTTGGTTTTTTTCTACTTTCATATTTAGTATGTAGCCAAATCTGGCTAAATTATCTTATGGATGATCCCCACTCCAGCTACATCACAAAATCGAAAAAAAAAAAAACCCTTGGAGTGATCCCTTCCAACCATTGCCATTGAGCAGGCTTTGCACAAATCTTTACCCTAAGGTCAGTTTTGTCATTAAATAATCCTCAAAACAGTGAAATGAAATTTTATGGAAATATGAAGTTAACATGTTGAAAATCATCATAATTATTATAGGCTTACACTCTGAATAAGTCTCACTACTCATATCACAGTATTATAGTAGATGATGAAAAAAATTCAAAATTTCAAAAATAAGAAACGAATTCATTTGTTTGAAAAAAATTAAATTCCTGGGTTTGTCAATGTGGAAACTGACCCTAGGCTATGGTTGCTAGTAGGCTCAAAATGGGTATAACTTATTTGGAGCAGATATTTTCCAAGTTTGTATTTTGTACAGAGTGAACATCTGAGCAAAAACAACTTTCAATAATAGAAGATGCATAGTGACAAATATCAGGTGTTCCATGCCCATGCTTTCCATATGTAACTTAATAATACTGGCTGTTTGGGATGACATGTGGTGTGCATCTTGTACCAAAAGAGAGAAGCCAATACCACATAGCCTTTATGTCCACATTTGTGACTGACATGAAGAGTACTGCACTTTGAATCTATCCCTTGTCTGGACCCAATTCTTTGTTGCTTAAGTTCATGTTTGTGTTTGAGTTTCTGTATTAATTCCAGTTGAAAGGCAGGTTTCCAGCTCCATATATTAAACCATTTGTTGGATTTATTGATAATCCAAGTGAGACCCAATTTCACACACGTCACAAACTCCCTGCCTAACCCATTTTTCTGCACTAGAGCTAACATGATAATTTCATGGTATTTAGTCCAAAGTGTCTCCACCATATTCTAAGATGGACCCACAAGACAAAATTTGCTTTCAAGCAAATGCGGCAGAATGTGTGTGGTCTATGGTACTCTGACCTCAAGAGGACGTCCCTCCAGCTGATGCAGTCCAACAAGCACCTCTGCCATCCCTTCTTGAATTGACTGTAATACCCAAAATCCCACAAACGCCCAGTGGGTGCAGAAATTTTCTATGCACGAGTAAAGAAGTCCTTGTGCATGAAACTTGTGTTGCAAAAACCCTTCCATTTATTCCAATCCCAAATTAGGTGAAGTGACTATTGCAAGTTGCTTTGGAAAATGCCTCTGGTGCCCTCTCTGGTCACATATTAACCATAACATGGATAGATATATCTCTTGCAAATAAGATTGCAGATGTATTTACTGTTCATAATATGTGATCCTCAAGGTTTTCAAAATAACAAGATCAGAGTTTTTCTAAGATTTGTGTGGACATATGGAATTTTTGGTCTTCAATTCATGATACAACTTTATACTTTCCAGCCATGTTCAAAAAAACGTTGGGAAATGTGGTGAGTAAGTAAACATTACTGGTAAAGTTCAAGCCAGTTGTCTCAAATGCATATACTTTGTTATAACATTTCCAACTTTAACCACTAAGACAGAAACATAGTGATATGTTTCTGTAGGGGAAATGACCCATTGAAGGAATCATTTCCAATGGTATTCCTCTATACACATGAATCCTCGGTACAGTTCAGCTGGGCACAACATTTCTCCAACCTTTTGTGCTAATGTGTCTCCTGTAACTACCAGTTGCAGCTGACTACTGGAGCTCATGGAGATTGTTATGTTTCAGTGCCTGCATGCATGTGTGTGATCATCCAACTTTCATACATAGAGAAACCCATGATGAGGAAGCTTTTAAGTTCAGGTTTGGAAAAATGGATGAGTGGAATTTCTGGGTGCACAATATCAGTGTCAAGCCTTGGAAGATAACAATGCTTATCTCAAGAAACTCTTGTTTTTTTCTCTTTCTGATATATAGATTTCATAGTTCCATTATAAACAGAACAATTTCTCAGTCAGAAATGGCTTTCCTTCCTGTCAAAAATGATGCAAGATGAGAAAGAGGCAGTGAATTTTGCAAAACCTAAAGTTTGCAGAACCCAATTTCAGCAGAGAACCTTTGAAGGAATTGACAGAAAATCTCTATGGTTTCTGCAAATGCATGAGCATTTGAAACCCAATTCTTGAACTTGAGAATGGCTTGAGAACAAAACAACAATTTCTGATCAAGCAACCACACAAGGAGAAAGCCTCAATGTATGACTGAAAATGAATACAGATGTATGGCCAGTAATGTAGAAACAATTGGCAAGCAGTCTAATGAGGTACAGTCTCTTACCTTCATTCAGTTTTCCAGACTCTCAGACACTTGAAGAAGCAATAGGAGGTTTTAGAGCAAGCATAGTCCATGGGACCTCTGCAAAATATAGTTATAGATTGTGAAGAGACTCTCAGTAGGGCTGTAAATTCTTCAAAGAAATTTGGATGACTTCATTGACCCTTACTCTTGTTTCAATGACCTCTCAAATAGTTGGAAGAGCTCAGGTTTGAGCA
>Ga0209208_10013699_pt1 | contig 10085 bp, 8 predicted proteins | sample S1TSphfallax_3_FD_187694 | JGI IMG/M metagenome (GOLD analysis project Ga0209208, IMG submission 187694) | Host-associated microbial communities from peat moss isolated from Minnesota, USA - S1T2_Fd - Sphagnum fallax MG (SPAdes) (version 2) | ecosystem: Host-associated > Plants > Peat moss >... | reverse complement strand
CCTTCATCCTTTGACTTATCATATACGTATTGTCGCTTGCAACTAGGATGCGACTTTTTTGGTGAACAAGGGAACAAATTATGTGTTGCCATGTGTCCCAACTCTTAATAATTAAAAATATATCTTTATTATTTTGAAATAATCCAAGACGTTTAATTTCTACATTTGGATGGTTTAGATTGTGACACGTGGTGCAATAGAAATTTGCCATGTGGCATATTAATACCCTATAACCTATTAGTCCAAGAAATGCTTGAATGTCAATCATAAAATGTAGGGATGGGAAATTATGTAATAACCTTGATTTTTCTTGGATTTGGTTATGTTCCATCCTAACTTACTTATACATGACCCAAGAATGTCGAGATAACCTTTCCAAATTCACATTTTTAAAGGTTAAGTTTAAGGTTAATTTCCTTTAACTTTAACAACACAAATCAAAGATGTTTTAGATGCTACTTTCAAATCATAATGTGAACATTTAAGTCATTCAAAAAGACCTTCAAAAACTTATCCATGCAGGCTGCAAGCCCCAAATATTTTTTTCATAATCCTAAATAAGGTGCTTGTGGCATTTTTCATACCAAATGGCATGATAGTCCAATTAAACAACCCAAAATTGGTGATGAAGGGTGATTACAAATATCTTCTAGAGCCATTCAAATTTGCCAAAATCTAGATTGTAAATCCAAAGCAAGAACCATTTTGATTTTCCAAGTTGGGTTAAAAAGATTTTCGGTCAATGCCATTCACAGTGTTTGTAAATTTAAAGGTCAATAGTCACCACAAAACCTATGACTATCTTTTTTTCTTTTGGTAATGTAACTCTACATGTATACTTAAAGGTGCTAAGTTTCATTTTGTTTAATGGAACCAACACATCTATTTATGTCTTTACTTCTACCTCTTCCTAGAATGAAAGTTGGCTTGAAGTTGTTTTGCATGGGGGAAAGCCTTGAGTGTCCACTAGATGCTTCCCAAATTTACAACATCCCAATTCACCTTTATGCCAAGCAAAGATGTTTAGAAATTGTTCAAGTAGTTCCCATAATTGAATAGACTTCTTTTGACCTAGGTTAAGGTCTATCCTAATCTTGTTTCTACTTTCAACCCATATGTCCTCCCCTTTAAATGGCACCTTAGATGTCACATTATTAGGTGTTTGCAGACTATGGTGACCTTATATGGACATCATAATGATAATTTTTCTTGTATTTTTTAAATACAAAAAAAAAATCATTGAAATAATGAAAAAAAAGACTCATTTATTTAAAGCTATCATAATCAACCTTCCAAGAATGAAAAAATCAAATCAAAATCGTGGATAGTCAATAAGTAATGGACTTTTGAATTTTGCCCACATTTTTTCTCACACTTGTAAAACTCATTGATATGGACTTTTATCTTACACTGTGTTAATCTTATGTGTTTAAAATTTTGGGACATTGGATATATTATGTTTTAAAAAATAAAGATCCATTGAATGAATGGAATGTGATTTAAATTTATTATGTTAATGATTTTTTAATCCCAAAAATTGTAATTATTTTTAAAGCCCTTTTAAGGCATTTTTAAAAAAATCTTTTTTGATATTTTTTATGTCTTATAACATCATGATTTCAAATTGGAAATGGAAAAAAAATGTTACTTTCAATATCATTTAAATATTCATATTTTAAGCCAATTTGCAACTACATTAAAAAAAGATTTTGAAAAGGATTCTAATTTGCTGAAATTGTGACACCCTAATGCACTTGAACTAGCATTTAACTGAAAAATGTCTAACACAAATGTACCCCTTGTAGCCATGAATTGTTCATTTTTTATATCCTCATCTTGTGCTACACACTACATCTAGTCATTTAAGTCACCCGAATTAGATATCTCACTAAATAACACATTGTGTGTGTGTTTCTCAAGAATCAAATTCATAACTTGGTTGGGTCCTTCATGCTACACAAAAAATCTTGACCCATTATCCATCAGATCCTCATCCTCTTTGGAATGAATTGGCAATGTCCACGTTCCATCATTTGCCAAATCTTCCATCTCTTCATCAAAGTTCTTAGATGAATCCGAGTTTGTATCATCACCAAATAATGGGTTGTCACCGTTCTATATAATCAACCCTTCTTCCCTTAATGGTTGATGTCCAATGCCCCATAATTAAAGAGTTTTTCTTTAATTCTCCCCATCATTATTGTAGTTTTATTTGTCACTAATTACAACATATTCACCATGTTCAATGATAGGATTTGTATGTTGTTGCTTCATCCTTGCCTAATTTGAATTATTCATTTCTCCACATCCACCACAACACCTATTTTGATGAAAAACTCTAGACCCAACAAAAGATCATAGTTATTTGTGTCCATAATCGTAAAGGTCATAAGGCATTGAACATTTTCAACTTTCACATGTAGCTCAGTAATTTTGCCAAGAGCTTGTGTCAACATTTGATACAATTTTGTACAATTTTGAGTTAGAAACCAAGTGTATAATGTTTAGTTCTCATACCACACTAGCAGAGATCAGAGACATTGAGGTGTCCATATCCACTAAACCTTTAACCATGTGATTGTTTATTTCAACAAGTAAATGTAATGTCTTGTTGTAGTGACTTTTTTTTATGTTAATTTTTTGCACCGCATGAGAGCTTTCAACCTTAGTTAGGTTGATTGTCTTCAAACCTTCATCGTGCTTCTTCTTTGCTAAGTTGACCAAACTTTCCAATGATTCCAATTCACCAAGTATTGCCAAGATGGACTCCATGGGTAATAAAGGAAAAATTTCCTTTTATAAAATGGTTGAGTATTTTGGATCAAATCATGGAACTTTTGCTATTTCCACATGTCTAGCCTCTTAATCTTTAGTTGCCTCCCCATTTGTTGTTTCTGCAGGAGGTGCCTTCTAGGTATCATGGCTTTTGAAATTACATCATGTTTCATATTTCACAATATATTAAGTTGCTCCAATGTAGCTGCTTCATCATTAATCAAGACTTCTAAGTAGTTGTTGGCAACAAATGGTGTCTTACCATCCTTTCCACATTTCCAACATATGTTTTTAGTGTGTCCCATGCTAGAGCAATACCCACACCTTAGTCCACATAGTTCTGTTTTATGTGGATGACCACATTTACCACATTTTGGCTTTAGGTATTTTGTTCATAGGTAGGCAGTAGTAATATGATTTATGGATTCACAAATTTGACACATAGTAAAACTATTGGCTACTAGAGTAATGGCTCCAACACCAAATAAATAACCCTTAAAGAAATTGATGAATGATTCATTCAATGTAATTATTTGATTCTCAATGCAATATCATTTTTCGTGCCTTCTTCATGTTCTTCCCTGAGAGGTTCAAATGGCATCTCCCTTAATTCACCAAATAGCCTTTTGACTTCCTTTGCAATAACAAACATTTTTTCAATGTGCATATAATAACTTTTCACCATGCATAACTTCTTGATCTCCAAATGTAGATGCATAAGAAACATGTGCCCTTGTTCAACATCCTTCACCTTTCCCTTTTTGAACAACTTATCGAGCCTATCAAAATATAATTAAACCTTTTACCAAAATTCCTAGGCTTCGTTGCATCCATCTTCATTGTTAACTTATTTAAATTTACATCTCCAAACTTCTATTGCATACCAATTTTCATTTCATTCCAATAAGTAGGTGCAAGTTTTAGTTTCTTGTATTAGTCTTTAACTTTTCCTTGCAAATTCAATCTTGCAATCTTAAAAAACTTGAGTTCATCATATCCATGCACCTATAATGCCATTTCCAACTACTCAATCCAATTTAGAACATCTTCAAACTCCTTCCCCCACAATAGCTCATCCATGCCCTTAGGGTTGGTCATCATGAAACATTAGAGAAGATAGGAATCTTGCTTTATCAACAACAATAATCTTGCATTCAAGAATACACATAGAAATCTACATGATCTTCATTTTCAGCAACCCACATGTGCACTCTTGTTTGATCAATTTCCAACATCAAATTTATGATTCTAGATGTCATTTCAACATGTTCTACCCTTTCCAATCTATCACCAATCCTAAACAAACATTCCATCCTTGGGATAAAAATCTTCACATATCTGTTATGTTTTACTAGTAGTACTGACACATCTAGATATCACCTAGATAGGGAGGCACCTTTTTGTTTTCTAGATCCAAATGTAAAAATTCACAATGAGAGGTGTTAAAAGGTTTATTTGGTATTGTAGATTTTCCTTTGCATTGAGAATTGCCTTCCATCCCAAGATTGGTGTAAAAGTCTTTCAAACATTTGTCAGTATTCAACCTTAGAACTTTTATTAGCATGTTTTTCTTCAATTTTCATTACCATGACCATGTTGTTCTCAATTTTGTTATTGAAGCAAATGTCATCAATTCATACATAGACTTAAGCTTACACCTTTGGGTAAAAACAAGTTAATAGGAGCCAATGACAACCTCCTGAATCATTATGACAAGTTTTCAAAAGATGATGTGGTAGCATAGGATTGGATGAAATGTCCAAAGGTAGTGCTAAACAACGGTGCTTAAACAATGTTATTACATTATTTCATTGTGTTGAAAAACATTGGTTACAAGCTTAAAAATGTGTTGAAAGGTATTCTATGTTATATTAACATATTAGAAAGGGGTTCACATGAATATGACATATATTTTCAACATTAACAAAGTGTATGAGACTTATGAACATTAAAACCAAGGACTAGTTACGCCAAAATTGGCTCCTATTAGCTTGGTTTTACCCCCCTTCTCCATTATTGTAAAACTTCTAACTTAGCATAGTGGCTTCACATTCACAAAACTCTAATCTAATATTCTAATCACCCTCTTGTAACATGTCCCTATATTTTAGCTTGAAGAATTTAAGAAATCCTTCTAACAAAGCAAGGTCAACAAGCAACCCATATATGTCCTACCTTACGCATTACATTAGACCTTTCGTATTTCAAACTAAAGTATAGGGCCATCATGAGGTGTAAAAGAACTTAACATTTTTGTGCATCAAAGAGGACCCAATTCTAATCATTTGTAGATGTCATTAGGTTCATATTTATAACTCGTACAAAGAATCTTGATAATGTAACACCAATTGCAAGATCTCCAAGTCTTGTCTCCCTAAGATCAAATCATATAATTTAAACAATTGCAAAACCAACATTATACAACATGAAGGTTTGAGGAGGTAGATACCTTTCAAATTGATGTTGGTCAAACTCCACAACAAAGATCTTACAATTCATATTAGATATATGAAATTTCCATTTCCTTCCCATAGTAGATAGTGTCCGATCAAACTTCAACCTATCCTAAACCCAAAAAGGAAGGGGGCAAACATTAACATGAGGTCATTCCAATAATAAAAGTAATCATATTAGACTTCTTGCATGTGGAAGGATTGTAGTGGCATATTACATTGAATACCCATAAGGTATGAATGATTCATCTTGAAAGTTCCATATGTGTTCAATGATGAATGGCCACAACATAAGACCACAATAGCTTGAATGAAAGGAAATTCGATGTGTATTAATCCATCAAATGTCCATAATATTAATATAAATTATAATTTGGTTTGATGACAATTAAGAGATTGAAGATTCTGGAATTTGAAAACTACTTTTCATTTAAAATACCTTGACATGGATTAAGGGCTTGGTTGGCCACTTTTGTGCCCTATTTTTTTGATTGCATTGTTTAAACTACCTTCTATTTTGTTTGTTATATTCACAAAAATGCCATATGATTTGCAGGTACTACTTCTAGAGATTACTATGGTTTTATTAGGGTGCAGTCACGTTAATGTGTACATAAACAATTGTAAATAATGTTTGATTTTGTGTATTTAACATTTAAAGAAAATTTAAATAATTCCAAATGGAATTGTCTTCACATAATGTTACTTTCAATATATTGGTATATATACTTTAAAAATTTGAAATCAGTATAATGAATGAAAAATATCCAATTTTTTTTTGAAAACATTGTAACTAGTGCTTTTACACAATAAAAAGACTTGTAAATGGACTTGAATTTTTTTGATAATGGCATATTTATAGCAAAAAATTTAACATAATAGTGTGATGAAAAATTTAAAGATTTAAAAAAAAAATTGTTCAAAAGATTCCAAGAATATTGTAGAATAAACATCTAATAAGTAGTCACCTAGGGGGGTCGGTTAGGTTCATGATATCTCTTTTGCACCCATTAAATTGTGCAAAGTTAAATATTAATGTGACATTTTTTCTTTTTCTTTTGTGTGGATGGGGAAAGTGCCAATGATGGAGGAAGCTTGTATAACGAGTTTACAAATGGGTTGCATTTTAGAAGATAAGCACCTTGATCCTATCTTTGTGTTGTTGATTTTTTGGGTTTTTAACTAATATGTTGTAAAAATAGGGAGGAATACCCAAAGTTGGAAATTGGTAGTTTTGTTAAAATTTTCCTTTTGATTTCAATGCGCAAGAACAAATAGACAAAATGTTAGTGTTTATAATAATTGTAAGGACATTTTGATGGAAAGGATGAGATGTTACATAGGATTGATAGGTTGGTGTAATTGTGGTTCTTAAGTTCATTATATCTGTGTTGAGATTTGGATTTGTGTACACGAAAAGATGGAGTACCTATTTGATTAGGAGCCCTAAGTACTATGTTTGGTCACTAATGTTTTTTCTAGGAAACTTGAAAGATCTTCAACCATTTGCTAGTGAATTAAAATGCAATATTTATTAGTCCTTTTTTAAATTCTATTTTAGTTGAGGCAAAATTTTGAACCTTATATTCTTGTATTTTCAAATCAATAATCTACTGTTTTGCACCTAGTGGCCACAAGGAAAAATGGTATATAAAATTTGAAACTACTAAAAAATGTTTTTACAATGTCAAACACCATTTTTAAATCTATAGATGTGAGTGTAGCCATTGTTAGATATGCATGGTGGCCTTTCTTTGAAACCCAATGCATTTGAATTTCTTTTTTGCGATTAATGGTTTCATTATCAATAAATTTGTATTATTTTTATTTTATGTATCATCTAGTTGTTTGTTTTTTTTGTTTTGGTCACATGTGGGATAATTAACCCATGGTTTTCATTATTAGTATATATTATTATTATATATATCACTTGGTGGCCACTAGTTGTAGTACTCCTTTCATAGTATATACAATTCAAATCTACTAATTTGAACTAACCCATGGTTCTCATTATCAATAATATATTATTATATTATTATTATTATATATATCACATAGTGGCCACTAAGCAGAATATTTTTTTCATAGTATATAAAACTCAAATTTAGTAATGTGTTTATTTTAGTGAACATCATATTTGGATTCATAAACATTTTTGTCATTGTTGGATTAACATGGTGTCCCTTGTTATTTATCTTTGTCATTAATGGGAGGGTTGACTTTCATATTCAATAATATATTGTGTTACATTGGGTGGGCACTAGGTGAAATACTTTTTCATGGTATATAGGTTTTGAAACTATTATATATTTGTTATAGTACAAGTAACATTTTTTGATCCAGTGTTGGGTTGGAATTTTTTTTCCCCAAAACTCAAAGAATTGAGTTTCTTGTTGTCACTAATGGTAGCATTAACCTTCAATTTGTAATAATTCTTCTAAATTATTGACATAATATGTGTTACAAAGATGAGAATAATTAGAGTTGAGGGGCTTAATCACCTTAGACGAATTAGAAATCCATTGTAATTCTCCCATCAAATTGATATGATTTTTTAAAAAAAATTATCATTTTTGGAGAATTTGTCAAGTTTTGGTTTTTTGCACATTGATGTCTCATATATCCACCATCATTCCCCTCTGTCATTAAACACAATGTGTCCATGTTGATGTTATTTTTTGGGAATTTTTGGTGACATTTTCATGTTTACTTAACAATAAGCTTATTCATATATGTACATTTAAATAATATTCATGTATAAAATGATCACAAACTTGTTAAATTAGGTGGCCACTAAGTGGAATTCATCCCATCCATTGGGTTGTCTAATGTCCTAAATTAATCAAATACATGTTTTGTCAAGTAGTATGTATTGAACCAATCTAGAAGCTATTGGCTTCTATTTGTTGCACTACTTGCTGCTATTGTCATTAGCATCCAACTATGAGGTTGAAAACACAATTGGCCAACAACAACCACTTCTATAATGTGAGTATTTTGATTCAAAATTGGAGATTTTGTGTATCCGCATGGCAACGGAGCCTTTAAGTGTCTTAAAACCTTTTATTTCCTTTGTTGTTGAATTTTAGATGGATAAAACCCATAACATGTTTGCCTTGATGTTTGACCTTTGATACAAAAATTTGGAGATTAGGGAACTTGTGGGTAAGGAGGCAACTAGGGTTGTTTTCGAATATGATAGGAAGACTGTGATTCCTTTGTTCATGAAAAGTAACAAGTTCTTGAACCTTTTTGGTTGCAACAACAATTCATAAGTTGCAGATTTCATTTTTGATATCCTTGTGTTTATTGAAAAAACTAATGATGTTTTCTTTATTTTTGAGTTATCATTGTTCTATAGTGTTGTGATGGTTGAAGAAAAGGCTCCCAAACGGTTAACTTGGTATAAGGAGAATATAATGAGGTTGCCAAATGTTGTTTTTTTCGGTCTAGTAGATTCTTGGCATACTTGGGTCCCAAATAAGAACTAAAAGGATTTTCTTAGTTCTAGTGTTACTCACAAGCTTGTGGCATTGTCGTTTGAGAATTACCAACTTAGATACATTGGTAATGATAAAACTAGCCAAATGATGTTTGGGAAAGTTGTCCAAAAACTTGTATTTCATTTGCATTAGGTATTGTTGGAGATTTTTGAAACGTAGAAGTTGAATTGTTGGAGGAGCATGAAAATGAGTTAGGGGAGGTTGGTCTCTTGTAGGAGGATCTTGCTTGAGGTATATGTGCATTTTTTTTGGTGAATTTCAGCAGTAGGTATCATTGTTGGGCCTACCCAAACAAATTCAACACAAATTGTTTGTACATTTTTGCTTGCAGTGCAATTGCAAATCAACTTTTGGAAATCCTTCAAAAGCTTGTCATCTTTCATTTTTGGTATTATTTAATTTGGGGGTTGTGAATTGGGAAGAATGAAAATTGTAATTCTACATGTTCAAGTTTTAATTGTTGTTTTGTAGGATTTTTCACATTCTATGTTCTATGACAGTGTTCAACTTAGGGTTGTGGTAGGAGTTGTGCATCTAATGTTAGAAGCTTTTTTTGCAAACTACTAGGTAACATTTCAAAATCTTAAATTGCTATGTATCATTTTGAAATCTTAGGTTTGAACTATTTGAAATGGAGGCTATAGTTTGTATTACTTGCTTTTAACTAGACTTTAAACTTCATGCATCCTTTCCAAGTTGTGCCATTTTTCAATTTAATGATGCTTAAGATTAGAGTTGTGAATCCATTTGTAATAAATTTATTTTGGAATCAATATGTTCACTTGGGCTACCGTGTTTCAGTTGGTGTTTGTTGTTGGCAAATGGACATTGAATAATATTTTCCATTTGAACTACGCAAGCTCTTTGTAGGCCAGTTTTTTTTTCAATTTGTGATTTTTAGTGTTATAATTTTGAATTGCAACATAATTGCCTAGCCTACATTTGAACAAAAAAAAAACTGGAAAGTTATTTTTTTAATCAATTTGGCAATTCTAAACACTTGGAGTATATTGCAAGATGTGTGTTTGTTTTTCAGCTGTCGTTGGCTTTCCTTTCCAAAATAAAAGCTTGTAATAGTTGAGTGGAGTGCATTTGTAATTTGTTTGTTTGTGAATTGGAGGCACATTCAAGATTCATACCAGTGCTGATATACGCATGGTATGGGGAAAATAAAAATAAAAATCTATACTATACTTATATCCAGCCCAAGATTCAAGAACACACCATATTTATGTATTACCAGTGGGTTTATGTGCAAATATACTCATATCAGACTGGTATGAAAAATGGGGAGGATCCTTAAATACAAGAACCAGTTAGGTATTAAAAAATGTATACACCAGTCCAACACTGG
>Ga0209208_10013698_pt1 | contig 10086 bp, 3 predicted proteins | sample S1TSphfallax_3_FD_187694 | JGI IMG/M metagenome (GOLD analysis project Ga0209208, IMG submission 187694) | Host-associated microbial communities from peat moss isolated from Minnesota, USA - S1T2_Fd - Sphagnum fallax MG (SPAdes) (version 2) | ecosystem: Host-associated > Plants > Peat moss >... | reverse complement strand
TCAAATAAAAATATTTAAAATCAAAATGTCGATTTAGACTCAATAAATTTTTTTGCATTGAAATATTAATTTTTAGTTTCGAAAATAATAATTTAGAATTCAAATATCAATTTTTAAATCAAATAAGTTTTGTTGAATTTAAATAACAATTTCCAAATTTGAAATGTCAATTTTCATATTCAAATAACAATATTCAAAATTGAAATGTCCATTTTTAGATTCAATTAATATTTTTCAAACTTGAAGTATTAATCATAGTAGTGACATACGAAATACGAGTATTTTTCGAAGGTGCTCAAAAAGAAGTATTTTCAAGTATTTTTTAAAAGCCCAAAAAAACGTAAAATACGCGTATGTTTGAATCGAATTGAGAGTATGTCACTACTATGGTATTAATTTTGAGAATCCAAGATAATAATTTGGAATTGAAATTTCAGGTTCAAATCAAATGATTATTTAAAATTTAAATGCAAAATTTTCAGAGTTGAAATATAGAATTTCATATTCACATAAAAATATTCAAAATTAAAATGTCCATTTTTATAATCAATTAATAATTTTCTGAATTGAAATACTAATTTTTGGATTCGAAAATATTAATCTATAATTCAAATATCCATTTTTGGATCAAATAACCCTGTTTGAATTTAAATTGAAAAAACATATTCAAATCAAAAAAAATTAATTCAAATAATTTTTTAAACAATTGAAATAAAAAATTTCAGATTTGAATAAAAAATTCAAAGTTCAAATATTAATTTTGAGATTCATTATATGAACAATATACATACATATGCATATTTATTATATATATATAGTTTTAGTACATACATTCAAATACACCCTTTGTCATTGTAGAATACCTTTAGGATGCAACTAATTTGGTGATTATTGTGACTAATGGGACATATCAACCTATTAATGGATGAAAATAAATGTAAAATCGATCCAACCCATAGGATGAAATTTCTAATAGTTGCATCATAGTTGTGAGAATGACCAAAATAGTTGAAATTTGGTCTTTTAATTGCAAATATTCCTAAATCTAGTTGCAAACGACTAGAAGTCACATGTAGTTGTAAATGGAATGGTTACATGTTGGCTGATATCTGCTAGTGAAACAGTGCACATGATTCATATGGGGTATGCAGGATAACGTGGTAGATAGAATGATTGTAGTCTATGTCAACTACCAAGTTTATATATTGAACTTGTGCATCCTCTAGGGAGGAAAGCCTTGTGGCTACTTTTCTATCAAAATATCCAAAGAAATGCATCCATCATATGTAGTGCCTTGCGATTAGTTCCAACTTTTCACATCCCTAACCTACATCTTGTGCACCTTACACTTTGAACCTGATATTGGGTTATTGTTTTGGCTTATTATTTAGGAACCAAAAGCTAGAGCTAATGTTTTTTTCTAGGCATCCGTGGGGCATGTTACTATTAACAAGAAATCTAAATGAATCCAATCAAAAATAGAATACCCATTGTTAACAAATTGAAGATGTGTGGACTCATTTTTGCAATGGGCAATTTGCTTCTCTTTGGTTGTTAGTGTTGAACTTTCTCACTAATGAAATTGATATATCTTGGAATATTTGCAGGTTGATGACTTATAGTCAACATATGGTTATTTTGGTGAGGTGGGTGTAACAACCCTTGGTTCACTGGAAAATAATGCAGATGACAAGCCAACCATGTTTTTGCATCTAGAAACAAATATTGATGTATTGATTAAGCTCCAACGAGTTAATCATTCTTTTGCCCAAGACAAGATGCCTAAAGCAGTTGGTACTGGAAAGCCCCAAGGGATGTAAGAATGTTTCACCCATGTTTGCATTGGTCCTTATTAAATTTGTGCAAAAGCTTGTGGGTATCCACAAATGTTCGTATAGGTTGTAATAAGTTGCACATATACTCATGTGCATTTGATGGCAACACAAGGTCCACTTACTACTTTCCATTTTGGTATTAAGTATATTACATGGTATAATGAAAAGGAACTTGGAAGTGTTGAAATCACAAGCATGAAATTTCAGTTTTATTATTTGATTTAAATCATGGGTGTTAATAGACATGCCAAACATTTGGTTCCAATTTCCTTTGGGTTTTATGTGGCAAAATTTGCAAGCACAATCAGTTAAATTGGTTGAAGATTTTGATTTGTTGTTACAAGAAGATATCATGTTTGTGAGCTCTCTTTTGTGTTGGATATAATGTTCTAAATTCTTGTTTTGGTTTGTGAAGCTAATATGAGGTGAATGTTAACTGCCTTGTCTTTATTTTTTTCATTGGTTTTCAACATTGGTAAAATTTCAATTTTGTTGTTTGAAGATCATGGGTATTACAAACATGGAAAAATCTGATTCTATTGGGTTATATAAATGGTGTAAATATCAATTAGATATTGGTGGATACACAAGCTGAATTTGTGAACTTCAATGATCCATTCATTGTAGATTGATCATTTTTTTCTAGTTCTTAATACCATTCATGCCTTTTGATTTGTTCCACCCAAACAAAAAACATTGACTTTGCAAATGTTACTAGGTGTAAGACTTTTGGACAAAAATTTGGTGGGGTGTTTTGGGATAACATTTTGGCTTAAACTAACAGATCTAACTATTCTCCCAACACTAGTTTTTTTATAAAAAAAAACTGATGGGATTTAAAATACTTACAAATTGGTGTAAAAATCTACATACTACCAAGAAATATAATTCACCTAATCCTAATGAAATTAAACAATTTACATTACTTCTTGCATAACCCAATTAGCCATATTGAATTTTAATTGTACTAAGTTGCACCTAAGTTTTGTTCTCCAACAATAAGCAGAGTTTGGTTAATTCTAGCTCATAAAAATTCTATGGCTGGACCTAGCAAAATTCCAATTTATGATTCTGAACCATAAAAAGCCTAAAAAGTTTTTGTTATTGTTCAATAACTTCAAAGATCTAGGCATTTGGAATTGAATTTGAATCAACACTACAAATTGGATTGCAACATGTCCTATAATTAGCATGTTAGATTAGAAAACCAAACCTTGTTTTCCCTACATATATCATCAACACATGAGATTTTCTAAAATCCCATTAATTACAAAACTAGATTCAAACATCATTTGTTATTCATCAATTTCTAATTCTTGTGTAAATGACTATAACAATTAAGCAAGGAGAACAAAAATATGAGCCAAAAACTAGCACAACTTTTCATCATTACATGCTTTTAGCATAAACATTTAATTCCTAGCTTCTAAGCAAGGAATTACACTTGAGTCAAATTGAAAGTATTGGAAAAAGGTTGGTTTAAGGTCACTACCATTTTCTTGTGCAATTTTTCCATGATTTACAATTTTGTCACCAAATTGATAGGTACCTTAATGTTCCTACAATTCCATGGTAGAAGAGTGGATTATGGCCACAAGGATAGTTTAACAAACAATCATATGAAGCAACCCCAATTGAAATTCATGAAACATTTGTCCTTCTAATCATTATTTGTAATTGGTAAATCTAGAGATTTCAAATCTAAAATCACCTCAAATGTAAATTGACATCATTGCCTCTTTATAGTTGTAGAAAGGAATTATTTTCCTTGCAAAACCTAAAGCTAGCTAACAATTACACATGTAATGTAAGGAATCAAACCATACCCAATGTTCATCCAATGTAATTTAGCTACAAGATAAAGAATAATTTGGATACTAAACTCTTGATATCGAAGGATATAAGTTTTAGTGCCAATTATCACTAAGGACATTTTGACAACTATTTAAAATTTTCTATAAAAATACATTTGCTTACCATATTAATTCTTTTTTTTCTAATCTTGCTCTTCATTTTGATGCTACAATAGTTTGCACTCATCATGAACACTCCATATTTGTTCCCCCAACCCCTCCATGTAATGTGCATAGTAGTGACATACTCTCAATTCGATTCAAACATACGTGTATTTTACGTTTTTTTGGGCTTTTTAAAAAATACTTGAAAATACTTGATACAAAGGCCAATTTTCAATCCTTTGTATTTTTATAATGTTTTTTTAAAATACTTCTTTTTGAGCACCTTCGAAAAATACTCGTATTTCGTATGTCACTACTATGGTAATGTGCAAATGCAATGCAACTTGAATGTCAATGTAATACAGAAATTTAAATTACATGGTGTTAGCATCCCATCAATGACCCAAATGGTTGTATGTTAGAAGATATTTCCATGTTATATAATTGGTAAGGGTGAATTATACCTTGGAAAACATGAGCCTTCATTCAAGTGGAAAACATCATTGGAATACTCATCAAACTCAACCACCATTGCTATTACATGGAGAAATCCCCACCACTATCACTAAGGGGAAAAAAATTTGCAAGGAACATCAATGCATGTATATTGCAAGATGGGTAGCCTTTTTTCTACTGAAATTTTCAGGTAGAAATTCTTCAACAACAAGTACAAACTATAGCTAATAAGTGAATGGGGCTTCCCACCTAATACATAACAACTGCATTAAACAATCCAAGAAAAGGAATGTGAATGATGGTTGTCAATATAATCATAGACATAATCAAGGGCCACAACATGATTGTAAGGGCAACAAACGATATGCAAACAATTTCGACACAAGAACCATGTTGTCCCAACAAGTCCAAGATAAGTTTTTTCTATCCTTTGAACAACATCAATGAGGTCTTTGTTAGTGCCACCAAGCTGATCATTACCATGTCAATAATCATTCCCAATAGCCCCATTCACAAATCTTGGAATCATTGCTAATCTGCCAATAACCAACCACATGGTGAAAGTAAAAAACATTGGATTCTTCCATGTTCATCAGTAAGTATGATGGTCTTTTGTGTTTCTTAACCCTTAAAGGCACTTTGTAGAAAAATAGGATAATTTCTAACCTCAATTTTAAGGCAAGATAGTTATCAAGATCAATTCAAGGACTTTGAAAGCCCATGAGTTTGTGAACACTATGATTGTCCAATGGACTTTTTATTGTTGTTGACTTTACTATTGTAAATAACAATCTACCCAATGCATTGAAAAACTTTTAGTATGCCTAATGGCATTAACATAAGTTATACCTAATATCAATGGTTTGCTCCTTTTGGTTCTCCAATATGAAATTCATCAATAAAATTGAAATCCATGAAATATAAAATTAGTAAAATTCCACACAATTGTACAACTACCATTTAATGTGTTATAGGTGCCATCCTACAATGAAACAAGAAAGGATACCCACATTGAAGGCAACCAAATGACCACCATTCCTTTGTACATATATGTCTTGATGTTGATTGTCGTGCAATAAGTAAAACATATTGTATCAAAGGTTCAAAACACAAATTGGATATAATATAATATTATAAGAGAATTGAGAAACTTGGCATCAAACTAAAAAAAGAACCCCATTTTTTGACTTGTTTTAGGTGAATAAAATTGTCTTTTGAAAGTATTTTTGATAAAAAAAAGTCGCAAAAGACACTTTTAGTTGCCTAAAACAAGTCGAAAAATGGGGTGTTTTTAATTGTGATCCTGACTCTCACTAATTGCTTCAAAAGTTGCCACCAGAAGTTAGCCAAACCCATATTTAACCTAGACCCACCATCACACTACCAACTGCAACAACCCAAGCCTAGAACAACAATGGGATGGGCAAGAGGAGTAGCGAGAGCACATCTACCACAACTCCAAACTTCTTGGTCCTACCAATTTCACCCCACCTACCCACCCCCCTCTTGTTTGTGATTATTGGTTTCACACCATTCTTCATTTTTTTGTCCATTATGGACTTTTAAAGATATCTCAATTTAGAGCACACATGAAAATTAAATAATTTTTCTTGAATTTTGGTTTCCACATGCCATATATAATATGTTTGATCAACTCATCTGATTGAAATTTACAAAATAATTTATTTTTAGTAAAAACAAAGTCCACATCATTTGTTACATGACACATTTGTTTTTTTAAAAGTCCAAAAACACCATGCAAGCAATTCTAATTGCAAAAATGATCTATGCATTTCATTACATATACAAACTACCATATATATTTGAGTCCAAACCATAAAATATTCAATCCAATTATCATGTAACATTCTATTAAAATTCATTTCTTGAAAAAACATTGTTTGTGACATCCATTTTGGTATAGTGCATTGTGCTTTCACCAAAAGCATTGATTATGGCCACAATAGGATGAACGATAACCTCATCAATGTAGGTTTAAGGTCATTATGAACATGGTCGACAATGTGATGTGTTCGTCACATTAACAAACCTTCAATGCTCCTACAATGCAATACTCAAATTCATTCACTCAAAATTATTGATGTGCTTTTGTTTTTCACCCAACATGTGAAAGTTACAAGGACATAATCTTTTTTCATCTAGGTTGTGTGATAAATACCCCATGTCATCATCGCTGCATATGAAAATATTGCAGAAACTTGATTCACTGTCATATAATTCTTCATTGCATCATGATTGGTCGATTGTATGCAATACCCAAATGAATATTGTTTCATGTATTTTCATAAAGGGGTAAAAGGAGGACTTCATTAGACAAAGCTTGAAAGGGGGAGGGGGGTGGGCTTACAAAATGCAAGTAGGAATAAATCAACAATGTAAAAAAGTAAGGTAGGGTGGTGGGTGTGTTAGTTTGTACGTAGGGGAGAAATGGCAGGGAAGTGGGTGTGATGGGATTCGAAAAAAAAAAAAAAACGTTTTTAAGGAAAGGTAATGTCGAGGGTAAGAAAAAAAAAGGTGAAACTATGCTAACTTGTGTGATTAACAAAAGGATAAGGACCAATGAAAAATTAGTGACAATCAAACCACATACATCTTCAAGCGATGCAGTTGTGGGGGCCAATTCACTATGGGCTTATTGCTTGAGGTTCTTTAACTCCATGCCATTATGCTTACAATAACAATATGTGTTATACACAATGGCCTTGCCACTAATTTAATATCAACAATTAATGTTGTATGATAAATTGGTCTGGGGTGGGGTGGGGGAACTTTATTTTAATGTGCACCATCATGTTGTGGTACATGAAAAATTCTCATTATTATTTTTCATTTTCTAACATCACATTGGTTATGAGGAAGCTAAAAGGATCCCACATGAAATGATGACATGTTCTAGGAACCTATCTAAACATTTAAAAAATTGTTGCCAAACCAAAACAAATATGAAAATGTTCCAACATAGTTTTCAATATTTTGCAAATCTAGTGACTTTTTTCTCCCAAAAAAAAGTGATGAAATTTCTTTTTCACATTTGTGCAAAATTTCAAACCAAAAAAAATTTATTTTTGATTATGGCCTGTGTATTTGAATGTTTTCTATCACATTGTCAAATTTTGAAAGAATTACATGATTTGTTTTGTATGATGGGTGCCATAACTAGTTTTTGGAAAAAATAGTTTCATATTTAATTTTGTGGACTATGGATTGGTGACAAAGTCATTTGGGGCTAGGTGCACATTTGAGGAGGTGGCAAAGAAAACAGAATGTCAAAAGATGAATGTGAATCTCTTACAACTACATTAGGATGAATCATCTCACCTAGTTTCTAGGGGGCAAAATCCCTTGAAGCTACTATACTCTATAATGATTCTCAATATAATATCCCTACCTTACAAGGCAAGGCCAACAAATGGTGTCATTACTATATTTCAATTTTACTAATCTAGTGATCACAGTTTTTTTCAATTTTGTGCTATTGAGAATTTGGCAATATTTTCCAAAAGTGCCAAATTAGGGGAATTTACAGTAGAAAAACACATCCCTCTAGAATTTTCCCAAGTTCTTTTGTGAAAAAATGGGCAAAATAATCACTGCTCGTGACCACAGTAAAAATGAAAGATACATATATTCTACAGGGACCCAGACCCTTGAGTGCAATTTTGTAAGTCCAATTGAGTTGGGAGCAATGAATGTTTTCAGGAAGGCAAGGCCTTGGTGATCAAGTTCTAGAGTTGAACAATAGTGTAGCTCTTTCCAGATCAAAAAAGATAGAATGTTTCAGATACATTTTACTTCAGTGAGTAAAATAGAAAATGTTGATTTTGATTTTGAATTACCTTGATACCAAGAGAGTAATATAATATGGTCATGAGGAAACTGTTTTTAAGCAAGGATGCCATCTTTGGAAAATGCTTAGTTTCTCACAAAGGCAAAGGGGTTGTTGACTCATAGTGCACATCTTATATGTTTTCTTGTTCCAAAGATGGATTTACTTTCTGAATTTGATGGCATAATTGAAGCAACCTACTGAGGTGAAAGGACATAGATAGGGAACCCTTGCTTGATCAGTTCCAAGCCATGTTAAAAGATGATGAAAATGAGTGCTAGATGTATATTTTGAGTGGAGGTCTAAGAGTTTTTTGAAGCTAGCATATGGTAACAATTGTCTCATTCAAAAAAAGAGTTTGGCAATTTGCATAACTTCAACTTGATTTTCATAGAACTAGGTGAAGTTCCAGTTTTGCATTTTGAATTTTTTTTTTGTTGTGGAGAGGATATTCTATTTGATATTTTTATTGAGTAATTATTTCAATAGGTATAATTTAGTTATGAATTTTCAAAGTTTAGGAACTTGATTCTTGAAGGGACCACATTAGTAAGGGACAAATTTCTAACGATTATCACCTTTTTTATGGTGATGAAAACATCAAGCTATACATTTTGGCATGCAATAAATAAACATGAGAATAAAATAATTTATAATTATGAAAACATTTAAAGAAAAGGGCCCATGATAATTATTTGGTCAATTTTGGTTCCTTGACAATTCCTTGAGATGGTTCTTAGTGGGTTCACCCAATTGTACTTATCAAGTGAAAACACATTTCACACATTACAGGGGGCCAAAAATGGTTTCACATTGTATTGTTTTACATTGGTGTCTATGTTTGAACTTCAATCATGATAATATTAAAGTATATTTTTTCAAAATTTTTGCTTAATATGGTAGATTATAACACAAAGAGTTCAATCACAAAGAAAATTCTTTTTTCCAACTTATATTGTGAGGTTTCAAAGTATATTTGTGACAAAAAAATGTACATCAATATGTACTAAAAAATACAAATATACTCAAAAAATGATCAAAATGATTTTTAAATTTTTATAAAATTTGTAATATTTATTAAACATTGTGATTCCATATGATTGGAATAAGTTTGTGAGCCATGTGAAAAATTTGATAATTATCATTTCACAAATGGGTGTTTTTGGGGGTTATCACCATAAGTATGTGGTAAATTGACATTTTGACAAACTATCAATTTCAAATCGAAGATGACAAGATATGTGAGGTGGGTAGTTTTTTTAATTTTCATTTTAGACATTTTTTGGCTAACTAATTCAAACCTATGCCTAATGCAGTCCAAAAACAAAAATAAGCTCTATTATATTGTATGTACCATAAATATATTCAATATTTCTTGAATTTAAGCTTTTATAATTTATTTATTTATAGAAATAATATTAGATATCATTAACTTTGTGAAAATAAAAATATCAAGCCCAAACATGAAAAGTGAAACCCAAAATTAAATGCAATATTTTTTGCAAAAATATATTTTACATACATGTCATGAAAGTGCCCAAAGTGGCCTTTCATAATGTGCTTTCACCCTACACCCCTATGCGAAGAAGTATAGGTATTTAGATATGTAATTTTTACACTAGAAGTTTAAACTTAATGTGAATAAAAACAAAAAATTCTAAAATCCATGTGTTTAGATGTGAATGCTAATTTTATTGTTTCCACATAAGAAGGCATTTGAAAACCTTGGCCGATCTACACGATAAAACTTAATTTTACAATTTTTTGCGATTTAGTTAGAAATGAATGGTTGGGAAAGTTAGATCTGAGAAGAGATAATGTATTCTAAAGTGTGCATTCAAACCCCAAAATAAGAACTTACCCAAAGATGGTGTGAGTAATAGAAATATCTCTTCATGCTTATTAGAGACCATTAAAATTGTACCTTATTTGATTTGTCAGATATTTTTATAACCTCTCATCAATATTCTACCTCATTTGAGTGGCATGA
>Ga0209208_10013696_pt1 | contig 10087 bp, 8 predicted proteins | sample S1TSphfallax_3_FD_187694 | JGI IMG/M metagenome (GOLD analysis project Ga0209208, IMG submission 187694) | Host-associated microbial communities from peat moss isolated from Minnesota, USA - S1T2_Fd - Sphagnum fallax MG (SPAdes) (version 2) | ecosystem: Host-associated > Plants > Peat moss >... | reverse complement strand
CAATGGAGCAAGCAAGGTCAATCATCCAAGGATCAGGCTAAAGCAGTGGATTAAGCAAGGTCAATTATTCAAATCCCTTCTTGTGGATCACATTATAGCTCTACTTGATAACTCATATGTGCCCTCTCACATCGGATCCTCAATATTCCTTTCCACAAACGGTGATTCAGGATTGAACTCAAACTGTGCATAAAATGGTTGGATGACGAGCCAAGAAGAGGACAAGATTTTTGCCTAACAAACCAATTCTGACCAGGTCTAAGTTTGTGAAAATCAATAAGCTATAAGTGAAAAAACCTTTGTTTGCAACATTGTTCAAGTAGAAGATAGGCTCTTCACAATTAATCTCTGCAAGGAACAAATGTTATCCTGATTCTATTGACTAGCGTGCTTTAGAGTCATATGCTCTCTCAATAATATTTGCCCTCTCAATAAATCTTTGCCATGAACTTGGTGAAAGTGTGTGAGTCACCATATACTCATAGGTTCTTTGTTAACACAAATTTCATATTTGGCATGTTCAACCAAGTGCACACATTTGCCTGTGATAATCTCTTTATATTCTCGCACCAATTTCCATCACTTGAAGGTGGTATGTCAATCTAGGTGTGACCCAGTTGTTACTTCACAACTCTTTCTTTCTTTTGCAAATGAACATTCTCATTGAGATCCCATTTCCTAATAGTAGCATAGATTTTCAATAGCAACACACATAATATGGAACTTTCAAGTCCATCTTGAAGATTTCATTTTGGGACATGTCCTCCTATCTCCACATTACCATGACTTCCACAAATGGTAAGCAAATGCCATCTACACACGGAGCATGTGTTTCAAAAGACATTGTTTTTAGTAGTTCTTTTATTCATGTAAATTATTAACCTTAGTTATGAAGGTCAACCAAGCAAGTGTAGATTGAAAATTAATCAACCCAGTGCTTATTTTGGGAACCCCCTGCTTTTGAATAGCTATATACAGAAAAGGTTCTTGCACATTACTTGTGCACTTTGTTTTTTTCCTTTGAACCCCATCATGATCCCCAGCTAGCATTCAGTTAATGCATCCTTGATTCAATTCTACCAAACCACCACCCAAAATCAGATTTCTTGTTCATCACTTCTTCTTTGAGATTGTATTATGAGTGACACTCACCGCGTTTTATGATTGCAACTCATTCTTGGTGTTTTTTAACACCTCTTTTCAAAACACCTCAGGTCTTCAAGAGCTCTAGTCATTGCATGAAGCTGGTGTTTTTACACTAATAATTTTTGGGTTTTGGAAGTTGGGATGTTGATGCACTCAGGTTGAGCCTCATTCTCTCAGAGGATGGTTTCTCACTTGTTGACCAGGTAATCCAAGGGTGACCCCTGAGGTGACAAGAGAAGTGTATTTGCTGGTAAGGCTAATATGGCTGCCAATTTCTACTTTGCATAAATTGATGACCTTATGTTTGAGGTAGGACAGCAAACTTTGGTGCAATTTCACTAGTGAAAAAAAAATCAATACATGTGTTTCATAACCATGTTATACTTACATGAAAATAATAATAGGTGCATCTATGGCAACCTTGTTTGGGTGTTGTGGTCATGGATGGTGTTTTTCTCTTGGATTTTGTAGAGATTGTTCTTGATAATATTCAGAATTATATTATTTGAATATTGTTATCTTCAGATTAGAATGCATCCTGAAATTTTTAGCGTATCCATGTCATGATTTAGAGGCTTTTGCTAGCAATCACATCCTATGTAAATATGTTGTCCCAAAACATTTTTTTTAACCACATCGGCAAGTTTTTATTGTTCTACATCCAAAACATGCTCTTACAGAGTGTGGGTGGGGATGCTTTTACAAGAGAAATTATGTGCAATTTTGAAAACACCACCTTAAACTTTTATACTTTGTTGAGGATGGCACACAACCCATGATTTAGTTGATGAAAAGCAGCTTAGGGGTAGGTAGGTGTTGTTAGGAAGCGAGTTGCAGCCTTAAGTAGATGCAGGAGTGCTTTGAACTGAATCATGTGCCTTTTGTCATTCTAATCTACATTGTGTTTGCAAATTGAATTCGTTTTGGATTGTTGGGTTTGTGCAGTTGTTGTTGCAGCATTGCCATGATGAACTCTACAAATGAGAGGATCATCAAATTGGACTTACATACAAGAAAGGAGGCCAAGCATTACATCAGTAAAACATTTATCTCAAACTTGCCAGTCGCTTCCTGAGAGGAATTACTCAAAAAGTTGTTAAATGGATTCATATTTTCCTTTTAATTGCTGATTGTGTCATTGGGAGATAGTTGGTGTACATGTGAAGCTCTGGGGATGTGAAAGGTGGAATTTTTTTTCTTTGGTGCCAATTAGAATGTTGATCAGCAATTTTCTCATGTTGCAGATTCTGGAGCCTTTGGAGCTCTGTTGCCAATCACTAGTAGAGATGGGGGAACAAACAGATTGCAGATGGAAGCTTATTAGACTTCATGTGACAAGTATCATGCTTTTGGTTCTGGTGAAGCTGGAAATCTGACAGGAGTGCTTGAGTGCCACATGGATGATGCAATCGATGCCATCACAACCCACCTTGGCATTGGACCATATTATGGCTGGTCAGAGGATCAGTGTAGGTATGTCATCATAGTCAACAGGATTGAAAGGAGAAAGAGAACATCTCTAGAACCAGGAAGTCCAAATCAGCTGTGGTGGCACAGTGGGTTGGGGTGGGAATCCTACCCATCTTGCCATTTGGTCTCAGCCCCCTGACACAATCAATGGCTCTTTGCAGGTCACCATTCAAGCAGAAGAAGTGATTCAGCAATGATTTGGGGAAGAAAGAAGAGCTGTGTTTCCACACATTGCAACGTTTTACTGCTGCCATTCTTGAACTTGGAATGCACCCTCCCATTGCCACCAAAGCCTGAGTGGCACAAACTCATGGACCCCATGGCACTTGTTGCCACTAAAGAGTATTGTTCTGTTGTTTTCTAGAATCCATGTTTTGTGGCGTACTTCTGTATGGTGTAGTCATGCACTCTTTTGCCTTTTATCACAATTTAATATCTACACAAACAATGTATGGATGTATGGATGTATGTATGTCAGAGTTGAAGCACAGCAGCTCACCATTGACAGTGTTGCAAGGTGATCCAGGACTCAAAGTGACTGATGTGGGTGGGGTGTTTGGGAAGGGGTTGGATCTTGCAGGCAATGCCAGAACCAGAGTATGGGCATATGAATATTGGAAGCTGACCATCAAAATGCAAAACCCAGTTGCAGCATCGAGTCATTGAAAGCTATTTCTTAGATTTTTGCATGGACACAGACTCACTGTTGTCTTCCAGTCTGATTAGGCCATTGTGGAGTACTCAAGCATGCTTTGCAGTCAACAATCAGTGGCCATTCTTCTGTCTCACACTTGATCTAGTTGAGATGGTGGTTTGCAAAAGGTCAACTGAGTAACCTGAAAAGCAATCTGAATAAGCTGAATAATCAAGAAAAAGTAATTGTCCAAATCCTGATTTTTGCAAATTGCTGGACATGAGGATGTGCTGGCTGGAAATCCTGCTCTAAAGCAGTGTTTGAGACTTCAAGAACCCTACATTACTGCTCTCAATGTGCAGCAAGCTTATGCACCCAAGAAAATGTCAGAAGAGAGTGCAACAAAATGAATCTCAACCCAACATCAGAATACACCCCAGGACTGGAGGATATATATTGTATATGTATTTGGGTTCAAAGACTAACTCAGCATTGTCGATAGACAACAACCTAATATGTTCATTTCTTGGAGATGTGCTTCCCTTTGCCGATCAATTTTGGGTTTGTCTTCTTACTACTATGATTTTGTTGTCAGAATTTTGGAGGTGGATTGATGATGGTCTGACAATGGAAACTGATCCCAATTCTCCGTTTCTCTAATTCTCTTTGGAGTGATTTGCCCCCAACCCAACAAGTAAATTCAGGTGACCAGTGATGAAAGTACACAAAAGTATGCACGGAGAATGTGGAGCTGAAGTGCTACTTGCATACTGTTGATGCTGTTGCTGCTCAATTTCTATTTCCGTTTCCCCTTTCTTTGCAAGTAAAATGCTCCCTCAGAATCTGGAACAAAAGCACACTCCTTTTTTTACACGAGCTTAGTAGTTATCTGATGAAAACAATCATGTCCCTGAATGGAGCCTAAAACTATCATACCCAAAATCAAACATTTCCTGGATGCTTATCTTGAATTTCTAACTTAGTGCTTTTGATTAGGTACTGTTCATGAATCTGAGCAAAGTAGATTTTGCTTCCATACATACACCGATAAGTGATCCCAAGTCTTTAATTATCCAAGCTGCTGGAATATGCGGGGACCCGACAGTTCAAAATTCTGATGCTACTCCACACCACCAAGAGACCAGCAGACAAGAAACAAACAACACCCTTCTCACAATGTAGCCAGCCACACAAAACCTAGCAAATCAACTACACCGAAACACCAAAATGCGCAAAAAAAACCCCAGAAAAAGTGCAAACCCAAAAACACCGAAATCTCAGCAAAAATTTGCAATCCAAAAAAAAAAAAAAAAAAAAAAAAAGCAGATTCCACAGCAAGGAGGAGACGAGAACAAATCGGCACAAGAACGAAAGAAAGAAAGGAGAAGCGAGGGAAGGGAAGCTGCTTTGCTTGTGTTTTTTGTCCCATATAGTTAGCCCACAGAGATTAGGAACGTGGGGTATAAATACCCTCATCGTTGATGTGTTACATACTTACCTGGGCGGGGTCAATCGGTGGTCAGGATGGCCGATGGCCTAGGGAAATCTCATCCATTGCACTTCGGATCGGACGACCCTAGCATCTCCCTACGGGGGGCATGCACGTCATAATTTGTGGCAGCGGGGGCTCGCGTTCGCGCGGCCCCCACCCAAGAAACCCTAATCTGGATGAAAGTGTCAACTTGAGTACGTGGCTGGGAAATTTGGATGGAAATTTGAGCAGAACGGTAGATTATTAATTTGGAATGGAAAATTGGATGATAATTAATTATGTAGATTAATTCTTTGTTAAATTCCGAATTTGCTTTCTAATCGATGTTTAATTGCATTTAGTTAGGTAATATTTTCCTTAATTGTTTATACATTTGTTTAGGGTTAGTAGGGATTTAGGGTAATTTGGGAAACTGGGTTTTATTTTAAGGATTTTGTGATTTAGCCAAAGTGGTGATCGTCCAGAAAATGATTTAGCCAAATTTGGCTATATACTAGATATAAAAAGTAGAAAAAAATTCAGAATGTTTTTCTAAATTCTTGGCTGCCTACTGGAACTTATTATAAAAATCTGGCGATTTGTTGAATTTTTTTTTGAAAATCTGGGCAAATTGGGTAAAGTCGAAATCATATTTTTCAGGTCGAAATTTGACAAAACTTCGCCAATTCAAAAAATACACTGGTTCAACTTGATAAGTCTGCATTAGGTTTTAGGATTTTAGGGTTTTTTTGGTCAGAAGCTTTTCAGGTTCTTTACTGCCTATGAGTTTTGGTGGGGAAGTGAAATTTTAATGCCAATCAGATATTGAAATGGGGAAGTAAATTTTTGGTTCCTGTGATATCATGTTTTTCAAGGGATTAATAGAGATGATCAGCCAATTTGCTCCACCACTCCCTAGTGTTTTGGTCAAAGCCATCCATAGTTTAGAGACTCCTTATATCTGTTTATTAACCAAAAACATGCAACATGGGTAGAGAGGTTTGTAGCCAGATCTAAGAGGAATTTGCAGCCATGACAGCCACATCATAACATAGGAACTGGGAGATTGTACATCACCCTGAGAGATTGCCTGTGGATCTGAATTTTTGCTAAAATTTGATGTCTACCATTTGAAGTTCTAACATAGCAAAACTGCAAAACTGCAAAACCAGTCTCTCAACAGAACAATGATGGAACAGGGATGCATTACGTATGTGACTGTAACAAGGATTCCCCTATGTTCAAATATTCAGTAAAAAGGTCATACAATTCTTTGACCACCCAGTCACACAACAAACACTGGACAATTTCCCATCAAAACACAAAGAAACAATCTGGCAACCGGGGTGGAATTGAGAGTTTCCTTTAAGAAACATCACAATTCAACCATGCCATGCACAATCCCAGTCTCATGTTTGCAGAGACTAATGTACTGATACAAACTTCACTTGAACCAACATAATACCCTGAGCTCACCTAAATCTCAATAACTACTAATGGCATCCTATTGAGTACCAAAACCTGCAATTCCGAGGATAATGCCAGCATTGGAGAAAAGCTTCCCTGCTATTGCAGTGTACTTTTGTTTGAACCAGTCGACAAATGGCATGATCACACACTGTCTAGGCAGGTAACTGGAGCCTCTCGCTATTCCTCCAGCTGCACCATGACCACAAAACAATTTCAGCTTCTTCGAGCATATTCAACTATTTAGAACAGCCATAAACTCAATTCAGATGTGAAGATAAACTCCACCAACTCAACTCCTGCTGCACAAGCTTTGGCATATGTCAAAACCTCAAAGAAAAACTGACAGCAGAACTGTATTTATGCAAGGTTTGATTTGAGGAGTGAAAATTAAACTGCACCCAACTGCATACAGCACAATTTTTAATAGTTGACAGCTGAGACAATTTTAAAGAATGCTTGGACAAACTACCTTTTTAAATAATAGTAGAAGAAATCTCCATAGATAGCTGTCTGCACAATTCCTGCAGTCCAGGCTGCAGGTCCCAAACAAATTTTGTAAGATCAGTGCCAGTATACAGAATATCTGAAGTCACAAGAAATATTCCACCTCAGACTACATTGCCAGGTTACAGGAAACTCTAAGCAAATCTATCAAGCGAGTCTTGCAAGTGAAAAATGAATTCCCTTAGACTATCATGATGGCAATACTTCCAATGCAAATTTGTTAATCATTGGACATCTCCCCATTTGGGCAACATGGTTTCAATCAGGATTTTGAACTAATGTGGTGGTGTTCAGAGGCTCCAAGAAACATCCAACTTTCAAGGAGGTCTAGAGATTTCATCTTTCAAGTAGCAGAAAACAAGCATTTTGGCTTCAAAGATCCTATCAGATGCTAAATCAGTGTGCACAAAAGTTGCTTATCAAAGTTGGATATCATGACTTACTAATCCATTGCTGGTAATGACCCTCTGTCAAGTATCGGTAGATCCAGTTGAGCAGATAAAGACCTCGATATGCTCTGCCACAAAACACACAATCCAAAACCCAACACTAAGTGTCAACCACTTCACTACCCTGAAAAAAACCAACGAACAGCTGGTTCAACTATTGCCAGCAAGTAATTCTGTGAACCACCTTTTAATCCTTAGTGAGCTCCTTATGTGCTTACTTCACATCCTGCAATCATACATTTCTCCTGAAATGGAAAAATTGGTCATTTCCAGCTTCTCAATGCATGTACTAGTGGCTGGGCACTTGAAGAAAGGAAGGTGTGTTGAGGAACAGCTCATGCAAAGCAGTCTTTTAGTCAGATGTCTTTGTGGGTAGTAGCCTTGCTGACATAGATGCCCAACATGGAGCATAGAGGCCAGTAAAAATGTGATGTGATTGCTTGGGCTGTGTTCAATTCTGGATTACATGCAATGTGGCAAGGCCAAAAGGGATTGGAACTACTTTGACAGCCAAAAGTTAAAATTTGTGGAGTGCATAATGCATGTGCTTGGTTCATTGGCACATCAAAAAGGGCAATGCAACAGCTGTGAGCAGATCAGTCCAACTTACCCAAGAAGGAACACATAATTCCCAGTGAGGTTGTCAACATTCCTGGTTCTCTGTAACAGCACCAACTGGGGCACAATTGCAATTGCTTCTAGATATAGTGAAAAAACCCACAGTACCTGTTTTTACCCACCAACAAAGCCAGCAACATCAGAAATGAAAATAGTGGAATCCCAGCAACTAAAATTTCAAGTCATATGAGGAAAAGTATATCTTTTGCAGGATAGAACAGGAATACAGAGTCTAAACAGCTGCTGATGAATTAGTGGAAGTGGAGACAAAAATCAACCAAACATGCACTACGCTCTTTACTTGGAAACAACACTGCTGATCAATTAGGTGTGTTTCAACAAAGACAAAGCACGCAAATGCAAAAGGCTCCTCTCTGATCCACAGAACCAAACATACAATTCTTTCCACTTGTATATGAACAGAATGCCTACAACATCAGTGCAAAAAAGATGAAGCTATGTTTCAATGACACAAAAGAAACAGTCTGCTCACCTCTAAAAAAGTGAACTTATAGTTGATGAACAGGGCAAGCAAGAAACATGGCACAATCAGGAGGTAATGCTGGAAGGTGTCATGCTCCTTGTCATATGTTTTGCGCACCACCTTATGGTACCTCATGTACCACACAATGGAAAAGGAGCTTCCAAGGAAGATGAGTTTCATCACTGTGTTGTACACAGAATGGAACACAGTGAATAAATCAAGATAGCGTGTTGCAAAGACTATGGCATAAAGCTCCTGTGTCTTCAGCGAGATACCTGATCCACCATCATCACCACCAGAATCACAACATTGTTCTGATCCAAAAGAAGAAATGGAGGAGGAGGGAGCACACCATCATCAAATTCCATATCTCATATTGCAAAGGCCAACTTCAAAGGTCTCAATGCGGCCTGCACTTTTTTTCCCCCCATCTTTGCTGCTGCAGCGGATATACATCATGTACTGACATCATCATGTTGCAAGATTCCAATTCAGTTGTCAGCTCTCAATTCAACATTGTTGAAATAAACTTCTTAAAAAGCCATGTTACATATCTAACATCCTCAAACTCCAGATCAAAAGCCAATTCCTCAACAAAGATTTCTGTTTGAAACCTAACCCATGGTAATGGAAATCTAAAATCTGTTTCTGACAGAGAATTGGCCAGAGAGACAAATTTGCAAAATGCAAACCACCCCCCCCTCAAAGCGTCAGAAAGTGAATCCACATTGCGGGATCCCAACTTAAGCATAGTGCAGGGAGTTGAATCTGAGACATGCAGGAAGACTGGAAACAGGATCATCCCTGAAAGAGAAACACTTGATCGCCCTATGTGTTACAGAAGGAAAACCCCACACACACCAGTCTTTGAAATTAAGGACAACATTTACAAGTTTCCACATCTATGTCTTTTTGGAAAACATTTACAAAATGAGGAGAAGTGAGAACAAACAATTTAGATCGGAGGAAGGAGAAACCTCTACAGCCTAGAAGATGCCTGTTTCAAAGGCAAATGCAATGCAAGAGTGTAAAGACCGAAGAAAAAAAACACAAACACACACACAAACACACATATACATACCAGCACAAGATTTAATGGTATGGATCTTCAGAAGCAAAACGACGATGCTCATCAAGTGCGTCATATCTCCAGCTAACCTGAAGATATTCATCTTGCCTGGCACCCCCCACTTTAGCAAGATTCAAACCAAAAGAGATCTGGTTTTCTACAGCTGATGTCCAAGTCGATCTCCCTTCTTCTTCTTCTTCTTCTTCTTCTGCTACCACTACCACCGCCCTTTCCCTGTTTCTGCTCGTTTGGAATTCTTGTGCTGCCAAAAATGCAGAGCACCAAATCAACTCCCTAAGCTCATCCAATTCGTTCCCTGTCTCTCTGTATGGCTATCTCTCTCTCTCTCCTCCGCCAGCGATCGCTTTCCTCAACACTTGAAAAGACTAAAGCTCCAAACCCTAAAAAGCTTCAAAAAACAATTTGGACAAAATAGAGGAGAAGAAGGAACAGGAAGGGTTTTGAGAATTGTTTTTGTCCCATAAGTTTTGGCCAATTTTTTTTGTCTTTTTTTGGGGCGAGGGAAGAGGGGGATAATTTTAATTAATTTGTGGCATATTAGGGATAATCTTAATTATTTGTGGCACATTAGGGATAATCTTAATTATTTGTGGCATATTAGGGATAATTTTAATCATTTGTGGCATTTTTTTTTTAGGGTTGGCTTCTAAGTAAGTTAATGTGAAGGGAGTTAAAGTTTGGTGAGGAAATAATTGATTGAGATTCTTGTACACTTCAATTATTGAGGTTTTGCTCATTCATTCACCATATT
>Ga0209208_10013694_pt1 | contig 10088 bp, 8 predicted proteins | sample S1TSphfallax_3_FD_187694 | JGI IMG/M metagenome (GOLD analysis project Ga0209208, IMG submission 187694) | Host-associated microbial communities from peat moss isolated from Minnesota, USA - S1T2_Fd - Sphagnum fallax MG (SPAdes) (version 2) | ecosystem: Host-associated > Plants > Peat moss >... | reverse complement strand
AATTAACTGGTGATCTATTCTTCTACAGACCCATGGGAAGTGATAACCTATCTCACCACTCTGAAAATCTCCAAAACTAAAAAAAGTACCATTTCACTTGAATTTGCTTCAATGTTGCAAATCATACTTAGGCTAGCTTTTGAATCTGCTGTAAATTATTCTCATCTCCCATGCATTAAAGGTGAGATCCAGCTCCAGAGATCACCCCTTACTTATCTGTTAACTCTCCCTGCTTGACCAGAGTTTTCCAAATAACCAGTGATTACAGTGTGGAGCTTTTCTTACTTTGAAACCTGTCCAATTGTAATACCATAGTCCATTGACAGATTTGGCACAAATTATATTATTTTTAGAAATGTTGGAAAAATTTCACCCCAAAATAAAATTTCTGAAAGAAAGAGAAAAAATATTTCATGAAGGAAAATGAAGAATCTTTTTAAATATTATGTATTTCAAAATGGAGTCTTCAAAATGAATCAATTATTCAGCAGACATGTGCTGAAGCTGCCAAGGTACCACAGTAACTGGTAATTACTTATTTCATAATTGGTTATCTTCTCTGGATTCTTCAGCACTGAAACCCACTAATATTCAATCATCATAAGCATAATATTGCTATAACAGGATATGGGGTTTTCCTACAGCATATGGTAAACACCACATATTTACAACTAAAATACCAAATACATCAATATTACAAAAATGTGTTACATCAAATACATTTCACATAAAAAATGGATGAAATCTCCAAGTTTTTTAACCTCCCAGATGTGTGTCATGAATCCATGACTCTTTCAAATCTTTAACATCCACAAAATTCTGTTTACCACATCCAAGTGTCAAGGCCAACTTATACTGTCATAGGAAAAGCCATATTCTGTTAATGTACACACACAGAGTGAGTTTACTGCCTGAGTTTATCAGCACTAAATAAATCTCGACTGAGGACAGAGCTTGTTTGGTCTGCAGGGTTTAGAGTAGTAAGGAGTAGGGTTATACCCTACAGAGAGATACTGAGGGCTAACTATTGACTTCCAAATCTGCAAAAGTTTGTGAATTAGAAGATTGGCAATTGTGCTCAAATAGGTTGAAGCCCACAGGATTTTGTAAGTCTTGGGTCAGAAGAGAACCAAGATCTAGATTCTACAGTGGACCAAGCTTCAAGCTTTTAGGGACCACTTTCAACTATTAGCTTTCAAGTTAGCATTACAACCAATTGAAACCCTTCCTGCTAGTTTTCTTGGTCTGAAAACCAGAACACAAGTTGAGAATGCAACATAGATGGGGACCCTCAACCCTTAACTTAAAAGACAAATTGTTCAACACTTGTAGTGCAGATTGGGGTGTGCTGAAAAGGAAGAAAAGGAGCATGCTTTAATTCTCAAGTTATGTGAACAACTTTGGATTAAGTAACCATAATTATGAGGTAAGTAACCTTTTGACCTTTGTTTCATTACCAACCTACCAGTTAGCATGAGGTACCAATGCTGGCTTTCATTGATCCAATGATTCCATAACCCTTTGTTTCTTTGGAATAAAGTGTCATAGCTGCTCTCTTCATTGATGAAAAGACGGTATCTCAATTCGCATTACAGTTGGTTATCCCTGGTAACTGGCAGTCTCCTGCTGGTTACCTGGTTCTTAACAAACCACACTATGTTTTGTTGTGCAATACTCTAAAGTCCCAAGTACATAACTGGGTGGTGTGGAGGAGAAGACTGGATTTCACCAGTCAGCTACCTGAAATGGATGAATAGAAATGAACAAGTGTATGGATTTTAAAGCTTGAAAACACTCAAATCAATCAGATTGATCTTCCATAATCCTGAACAAAAGAAAAATTTAGGACAGAATTCCTCTGGACATGGATATATCATACATATGGGTTGTTAAGGTTGGCTTGTCTTCTTCTCAATAGAGGCTGCTGCTGAAGTAATTAATACCTTCTGCATTAACCCTGTGATTTTTTCACTTAGGTGTGTGGCTCGTATGGGACAATGGCTTTGGCAATCTTTGTAATTGTTCACAAAATCTTAATAAGGACTTTGGCTTTGGCAATCTTTGTCATTTTCACACACAAAATGAAAAGGACTTTGGTGTTTGGCAACCTTTAGTAGTTGTACTTGTTACACAGAAAATGATCAAAACTTAAATTCTTCTTGGTGCTATGCAATGCTCTTCCAGTGTCCAATGCTGAGCAGAAGTCAGTGTGTTGCTTTCAAGGCAAAATAGGTACCATTCATTCAGAGTTTGTCAAAAGCTTGCTCAACAATAGTGCTGACTAAATGTCCCAATTTTTGTGATGCTCATTTCTCTAACATACAGTCTTGCAACCTTTTTGCACAAACTCTAGGAGGGGAGAAAGATTTGATTTTGCTTTGCTTTTTTTGGGCTCTCAATGGAAGTCAGAAATTCTCTCTTGAGAAGAAAAAGAACACTGGAGAAAATTTTCCATCTGAAAATCTTCCACTTCAACAGACTGCAGGAACTAGAAGAGCAGGTACAGCAGTTGCTTACTGTACTTTGTTATAGGAAGCAGGAGCGATTGGGGAAAACCCATGTAGGTAATTATAATGTATACTTTTATGCATTCAGCTCCAATTCCCAACATGATTTCAACACTCGCAACATAAATATTCCAGGTGCTTCTTGATATTACAACTCTGATGAGAATTGGGTGCCAGCAGCAAGGAGCAGCCTCAGTTGTGCACTTAGGCCTGCTCACCTTGGATTCATATCTCTTTGTAACCAGATGTACTACTTACTCTCTGTTTAGTTTCTCTGCCATCCCCACCCATGAACCTGAAAAGATGGACTGTACAAAGTGAGGGACTATTTAACTCTCACCTCCTGGATCAATCATTGTAGTTGGCCGATGAGAAACAGTCATTTACTGCTGGAGAAAGTGCCATTTCCTGCTACAGGCGCTCTTGGAGGGCCCTGGTAACATGTACATTTTTCCAGGCCCCAAGCAGTTTCAGAGTGTTTTTCTGCAAATCTTCATCCAAAAAGTATACAGCAGCATTTTACTGCTGCAGTTGGGCATGCCCTCACAACATATCAGAAACAGGAAATAGAGGAGACCCAATCCTCAAGAGCAGGAGAGAGCAAACAGACAAAAGCAAAATTGAGGAGCAATTTGAACATTTGATAGTCACATGCATGTTACAAGACCTACAACAGCAACATGTACAGTACTAATCTGCTACCATCACATCCCCACTGCCTCCATCAGCTCCCAGCAATAGGTGGAGGCCAATGTCATTCATCAACTAACACACTGAGTTTTTTGTCACAAGACTGGTGGTACCAGGAAGGCTCAGCCATGAGGATAACTAGTAGCTGAAAAATCCTAAAAGAGAAGACCAAAGAAGCAAGATGAAAGAGAACCAAAAACAAGTGAAAAACAAAGAGAAAAGAAAAAACCCAAACAAGACAAGGAAGAAAATGAGAGGAACAAAGTGGAGAATTCAAAGAGATTAATCTCTTAAGAACAAAGTGGCCTCCACATTTTGGGTTAAGAAGCCCTTGAAATAATCATTGTCATGTTAAACATGGATGTGCATGAAACCATTTCAATGCCTTTTGTGAGCATCTTAGTGAACTCAATTAAGTATAAGATTGATTCATTGTCCAACTTTTGACACAACTGGTTAATAACTTTCCCTACAGGAATGAGCCAACATTTCTTCCTGTACAATTGACTACACCAGAATCCTGCACCCCTTGTGGTATACAATGTCTGGGATAAGAGATGTTACAGCTCAACATACATTGAACAAATAGGAGAGGGCGAGCTGTGAAAGCACAGCTTCAATGTACCTGGTGGAGTGATGAAGTTTAGGCTCCAGCCTGAAGTTTGAACAAGTTTAACCATTGCTTCCAGACAACCTCATAGTTCTTGACCCTTCCTATGCTGTACAGCTGCTGTATGGGGTCAAGTGATGAGGAAGACTTTATAACAGAGTCAGTGGTAATAGCAGACTCAGCATCAACGATGCCGTGGCTGACGAGAAGTGGTTTTTGATCTTTGCCGCAGTTTTTGTTCTCTTTGCTTACTAGTCTTAGAGCCTTCCGAGAACTCAAGGTACTCCTCAGGTGGTGTGGGAGGCAGTCCTCTACGCCCTGATGCACCTGGACAAGCAATCCCCAAATGCATCATTGAAGTTCTCAAGCAAAGTCTACCCTGAAAGTCTCATTGAAGTGTCAGAACTGTAGCAACTCTGTATCGTTGGCAGTTGATGAAAATACAGAGAATGAAATATTTTTAAATTGCAAAGCTGACATTTCAATTGTGATCAAATTATGAAAAAATGTATCAAAGACTTTCCTGAGAAAATTGCAACACAAAATGTGCGAGAGACTTGTTGAACTTAGTTGATGGAATTTGTCACAACTCTCCCTCTACTCTTCTTCACCCTCACACTAATGTATTCATCCTATTCACAAGTCACGTTCTCTCACACCCTCGCTTCTACAGTCTTATCTGTAATCTTCTAACATGATGTTCTTTGAAATTCCACTTTGTTCACAAGTGTCCACTACAACATGATTAGTGACAGTTACCATAGGAAGAAGACCACTTGGCAGCAGAGGAAGCATCATGGAACCAATCAGGCCCTTGAGGCTCTCCAAAATCACAGAGAGGTGCAGCAGAAAAATCAGGAGCTGGCCTGACCTCATCCATCTGGACCACCAACCAAATGTCATCAGCATAATGACACCATATAATAGCAGGGTAGCTGCAGTAGGTGATATTTGTATCTAAAGAAAACAATTTGTGTTTTGCACCCATTCAGCTTTACAATTTGACTCGAATGTGCCAATGACACCCAATCAAATGGTCCCATGTGCCAATGACCCTTTGAGAGGAGTTCTTATGCAATTGGTGACCCTCATCTGGACAAATGGATGAAGAGATGAGTACACCATGGGCTGTGGGGATATACTACTAGACTAAAAGCAAATGTAAGCACCATTCTCAGACCACATGAATGATCACTTACAGAATCTGTCCTTAGCAGGACAGAACAGACAAATACAGCTATGCTGTAGCCTTACGAGCCAGAAGATCTAATGCATTTTCATCTAATAGGCAAGTGCTCCTAAGATGATACTGTATCCTTGTTGACAGGTTTTGAGATCAAGCATTGTTTGCTTCTTGTACCCTCTTGCAAGGATCAGTCCTTTGAAAAAGGCAGAAGGATTGTAGACAATGAATAGCAGTGAGGTGCACATGCACAACTCTTGATGGGAATATGGAAAACATTGTGTGCTACAGAGGAGATCACATACCCATCCAGGACCGTTAATGGAGGGGCCATCCCACCCAATATGTGCCACATGCTTCACATCTGTTGGGTAACCTATGTCCAGATCGTTGTCTCTCCAGACTGAACACAGCGAAACATGAAAGAGAATAAATTATGCCAAAGGAATGAAAACATACAGAATGCACAAGAACTGACACAATGTGTAAACTACCCCTTGAGAATCAATGATCGGAGTTGCATGCACAGACATACCAAATAGGCGAGAGACTGCTTTCACTGCCTTGCCAACTCTCCAAAATTTGTGAGATTTCTTAGGCTGTCCACTGGTAGATGTCTGGGCATGGCTCTGAATGCGAGGTGCATCTGTTGCTGGTTGACCTGTTCGATCTGCAGAGAAACAACAGTTTAGCTTTTTAGAAGGCACAAATAGGGTCTTCTAAATTGTGCAGTGCTTCAACTTTTCTTGTCCTGATTCTATCACATGCACTACATCCTTCATGTGAAGGGTTCTTGAATGACTATGTTGTCTGTTCTTAAACCTAAAAGGTGACGTAACTCACTACACTTTAGAAAGGTTGGACAGACAGAGTTCAATGAACATTCTCAAGCTATCTCAAGCCATCCTGAGCTGTCAGGAAACATATGTTAAAGCTCTGAGTGCTTGAGACAAAGCAACAAAATAAAAAAACTTGCATCTAATCACTCTAGAAATAGCCATATAATTTGCTTACTTGTAGCTTCAGATTTCTTGCTATACCTTACAGCACCAAGCAACTTGTGGAGAAAAAATGTTCCTGATAGGGTTACATCACCTTTATTAGTGAGCCGCCTTGAAGAAGAGCGCCTGGGAACTGTCCGGTACACAACCACAGCTGAAGATGAGTTTTTGCTGGAGGATTCTGTTACAGACAGCTCAGCATTGTGGCAGGGTGGATTACTCCCAATACTATATGGTCGAACAGCTTTCTCAACTCGATCTTTCATCTCTAGTGCAGATGTCTTGTCAGAAAAACCAAATCCTCGATAGCTGCCGTTCTGCATATAGGCCAACCCCAACAGATTCTAGGTACACCTTTGCAAGGAAACTTTCAGGGCAAATCACACACTTCCAAATCAGGAACTGAAAGTCTTCCAATGGTAGGTAAGAAGGTTTAAAGTTGGATGCAGTCATCAGTATGGATTTGGCCAAAACTGCTACTATGTGCCAAGTCTCACTCAAACAGCTGCAGCAGTGGTTCTTTCTAATAATGGTCCAGTGAGCATTAACTTTCTTGCTTGTTTCCATCTATGCAATCAAAAAAGACTGATACAGCAGGGAGTTTATACACATACATCTTGGCGAATAACAAAGAATTGCTGGACAGGGACATTGAGAGCCTCTGGCTTCCTTAGTGTGTGCTCAAATAGCATTTGACCATCCTGTGACAAATAGCTCCACCCATAATTAGTTTCTGGCTTGTCAAAACAAATGGTTAAGCACCACCCTAAAGAGCTATGAGGCTACAGTTTCTCCATCATAGATGTCAGACAGGGAAGACAATTTAATATTATCCAAATGGTCTGTGGAGCAATCAGCAAGCCAAGGCTCCCCTGGGATATTAACTAGATTTGCTAACACTAACATAAATGGAGCACAAAAAGGTTTTTCTTTCCACACAACTTAGAACACAAAAACATGCCAGCAGCAGGAAGCAACAGCAATAACCCAATATGTAAAAAAACAATGAACATTTAGACAGACCAGCAAATCATGCAGCTGAAAGTTGATCATTCCGTCTCCTAGTGGACGCATGTGAAGCTCGCCCACAGTCCCACTATTGTGCCACCCCATGCTCCCTCCTGCTGCCTCATAGATCGTCACTGCACACCTTGCCTGCAGGGAAATGTCCAAACAGTACATGTCAATTCTTGCATGTCTTGTCCCAAAGTAATAGTTTGAACCATTCAAAGAAAAAATATGCTTCCCCACCTTCAATTCCTATGTCATCACTTTTGGTCCCATGAACAGTTTGGACTTTAAACTGTACAAAATACACCTTGTATAGCTCCTCTTCCAGTTGTAATATGAATAATATATTTGAGAACTCAGATGTGACTTCCAAAGGTTTTGTGGTTCTGTGCTGCTTTCATATCAACCTCCCTTCACTAGGTCAGTCCTTGCAAGATGTGGAGCCAGCAGCAAAGCTGGTGCCAGGAAAACCTGCATTTATATTCCTTGGCCCTTTTGTTCATACTGTGGCTAGTAGGCTAAAAACAGGCAGAGCCTCTTGACTGATTTCTCTCCTCACAAGCAGAGCCAAGTGGTACCTCAGAGGAGCACCATAGAGCGTCTTTTCCATCTATCCAAGATCGACCATTGGGATCATTGAAACTCCAGGCATAATCTCTCTCTCTCTCTCTCTCTCTCTCTCTCTCTCTCTCTCTCTCTCTCTCTCTCTCTCTCCGCCTACTGAAATTGATGAGCTAAAGAATTATAACTAGTGCCATCCTTGATGCAGAAAGTCTACATTGGGAGCGAGATATATGTACCACATAGTTTGAAGGCCATTCCAGATAATCCATTCTCCAAGAGTCATATGCTGAGGTGACCGCCCAAAAAAGGAAACCACAGCAGAGTCCCATTTAGTAAATTTCCAACTGAAAATTCATGCCCACATGAAACAAAATACAAAAAACCGTTCCATTTACTATGCTTCTTACATTTGCAAGGATTCCTGCAACTCAAGCACAAGCATTGAACTGGTTAACAGATTTAAAATCACACGTTGGTCCAAACCATTATGCAGAATGGAAGTTGCATAAAGGAAACATAGTTGTTACAGGAGCTTTTAGAAAAACCCAAGACTCAAAACTGCACTAACTGAACTCAATCATGAGGATAGAATTAGGTAAGGAACTGTGAAGTGCACTAGTAAAGTAACTAACCAAGCATTAGAATTGAGAAAATGCATGTGGGAAGCTCTTGAGAGAAAAAAAAAACAGGAAGAGGTCAGTCAAGAAAGGATGATACCTATTTTGTCAAACCCTCACGAGGAGTTTGGAAGTCATACATGAGCCTGACAGCAGCATGTGTGCTTGAACATCACAACACTGGTTTCCAGTCTCATCACAAAGGCTCCTGTGCAAATTTGAAGAGAGTTTCTCATTTCACCCCTTCCAAGACATGTGGTCATTAACTGGGACACATACCTATGGAATCATCATGCTGCAGGCAGGCATGTCAATGCTTAACAGTTACTCTTGTGCATCATCATCATCATGGCTCTCTTTCTCTGAAGCTCCTCCTCTCTGAGAATGCCGTCTGAATTCGTAGTTCCTCTCAAGTGTCAAATGATCTAACACTCAATTCAATGGATATAAAAAGTCTCTGATGGTGCAGGGAGAATGGAGAGCCCTCATTAGACAACCACCGACAAGACTCCCTGTGTTTCTTCTGGCTTTGTTTCTCCTCGATTACTTCTCGTGTCTCTCACAGGTCAGAAGCCTAGCTCTGCAACACCTTGATCAAAATGCAATTGCCGCGATTCAGTCTCCACATTCCACCCAACGAACTTCTAGGCTATCTATCCCTCTTCTCTATTTGCTCCGCATGAGGTTGAACTTGGCAGAAGGAAATTTTCTTTTGTTTTTTGGTTGCAAAGTCAGCGAGCTTCCTTGCAGAAGACGGAAAGAAAAACAAGCGCCAGAAGATCACTTTGCCGATTTTCAAGAATTAGTTTCCTTGATGTACAACCGGCGCAACTCTGTCTCTGTCTCTGTCTCTCTCTGTCTCTGTTTCTATTTCCGTCTCTCTAGCCACACAAGGTTGAAATCGTCCAAGAAGTGCTCTAACTTAGGAAAAACAAAACAGGAAAAATGCAAAATACGGACCAACAAAATTTCCTCCATAATATTACGATTGGATACATGGCTGTAAACTCCAGCGACTGTTGTTATCTCCGAAAGGATCTCTATCTTCTGCTTCTGTCTATCTAGCTATCTACCTGTTTTCTATTTTTCTTAAGCTTCATCTTCTTCTTCTTCTTCTTGTCTTCCAAAAGAAAGATGCAAATTACAACTCAGAACAAGAAAGTAAAAACCAAAACGCAAAATCAATTTGAAAAATTCTGCTATCACGTTACCAATATTTTCCCGAGAGAGCAAAGAGCCACAAAGCACGACAAGAAAGCCAAGACGCAGCAGAAAATTGCGCTCTTCTTCCTCTTCTTCTTCTTCTTCTTCTTTGTCGTCGTCGTCCCTGTCCCTCCTCCTGCGCTGCTGCTGCTTCTTCTTCTTCAGTGTTTTCTTCGTGTTTTTAGTCTTTGGGGGAGGACTCGGCACTGCGGCAGAGAAGATGGTTTAATTAGTGCTAATTATGATTAATTAGGAGGAACTTAGTACTTACTCGAGAGATTAGGAATCATCCTCCTGATTAGGTGAAATAGCTCCAGCTTCATTCTCAGGACCGTTCGATCTTGTCATGTGGCACCTGTCGCCATCGATCTTCTCGTTCAACGGTTGTTCTTTTTCTTTTTCATCTATTTTTCTTTTTCCTTTTCCTGTTCCAAATTCGGCATTTTATAATTTATTACGTAGGTGAATGAATGAATAAAAATTTTTAAAAAGCATATCATAATTACTTAATTAATTAATTTCTGCTACCTATTATATGTTATAGGTAGGCATGCCCCAAAGTCTTGGGATTATTTTCTTCCAGTTTTTTTTAATTTTATTTTTGACTTTTCGTTATGTTTGTCCCCGCCCATCAGAAGTCTCCAAATGACCTTTTTTTCCACCTCTAGCTGGCTTATTTTTTCTTTTTTCTTTTTTTCTCTT
>Ga0209208_10013693_pt1 | contig 10089 bp, 7 predicted proteins | sample S1TSphfallax_3_FD_187694 | JGI IMG/M metagenome (GOLD analysis project Ga0209208, IMG submission 187694) | Host-associated microbial communities from peat moss isolated from Minnesota, USA - S1T2_Fd - Sphagnum fallax MG (SPAdes) (version 2) | ecosystem: Host-associated > Plants > Peat moss >... | reverse complement strand
TAACCGAAAAAAAAGAGAAATTTTTCTTTAAAATAATTTTTAAAATTCAAAATAAAACAGGCACTTAATTATTATACTTTTTTTTAAAAAATTACTTGTGCATAAAGGCCGAGAACCGGAACTGGGTAAGGTCCCGTTACTTTACTTGGGTATCAATTTAGTTACAGAGCCAGCCAGCATTATGTTTCTCAAAACACCCACTTTTATTTTTAATTCTGCACAATTTTTAACTATATATATATTAAAAATATTGCACAATTTTATTTTTTTCTTTAAAAAATATTGCACAATTTTTTAAAAAAACAATCTTAAACCAGTGTTGTATTGGTATATGGAGTGCAACCCGGGTATATATATATGTTCAAAAATATCAATATTGATATATTGAAGAAACTATGAGTCGGATATGATTTGAGGCAATACCAACCTTATATGCTACTACCAATATATCCCATGTGTAGACTAAATCAGGGTCTCCGAGTTCAAATCTAACATTTTTTTGAGCTTAATATTCTCACTAGGAGGCCTCACTCAAAATGGTGAAGGTACCAAGTACTTAACTAATGTGGGTGTTGGTTCAACCATGAGCATGGCAAATTGACCATAAACCCTAAACCATGGCTAAAATTGATTGGGGTGACTTTCTCTTGGCCTATTGGAATTTGGGCCAAGTGAAAACCAACCATTTATTTATTATTGGCTCTACTTGTATGGTAAGTAGGCTAGTGTTGGTTTTAGAATTTATTTTAATGTAGCCTAAGTGGTGGTCATCCATAAACCCTAAACCCCGAAAAGGGCGAAGGTGGTAGCAGCCATCATCATCCATACATAGTAGGAAGATGAAAAGAAAATGGTGATCACCTAGAGGAAGATTTTAGCCAAATATGGCTATAAACCAAATATGAAATCATTTCTTTTAAACAACCTTCTATGCTCATGGCTATACACTAAAAACCCAAAATAGAAATATCGTGAATTCTCCTATTTTCTGAGTTCATTTGTTTGGAACATGATTGGCCTCTTTTTTAGGGTGTGAAATTTGACATGGTCAGAAAATTTTCATCATAAATTTGAAAAAAAATGTATTTTTTAGAAATCAATAACCAGATATCTATTATATGGTTCAAGTAGGTAGCCTAAAATATGTGTGGAAGTTTAAATTTCTTCCTTCATATTTTATAATAGCCAATTTTGGTTAAATCGGCTTATGGATGATCATCACCTTAGTTACATCAAAAAATTGAAAAAAAAAAAAACATTGAACCTCTTAGAGCATTTCCTATATTTAAGTGTTGTTGGTTTGAACTAGTGTTGGGTAGTTTCTTGTTCTTTTATTGGGGTCTTTTTGAACCAATGTCAAGCAATTATGAAAAACAAGAATAGAATACTAGTGTTGTGCACATTTGTGTGTTTGATATACATGTCAAGTAAGTGTAAACATATATAAAAAATATGTTTATATATTTCACCTGTAAATGTACCTATATGATTTTCATTTATATGTGTATAAGTGTAAATGTAACTTTTTTTTAAAAAAAACACATACACTTATTTAGTTTTACACACCATATAAACAATGTAAACGCATAAATAAAAACAACACACAATAACATATTCAATATTGCATTTTTTTCTTTTTTCTTCTTTGAAAACAATAGTTATGGAAGTGGAATTGGCTCAAAAAAAAAGAAAATTAATTCAAAAGGAAAAGAGGAAAGGGGCAAATGGTGTACATGAGGAAAGAAGAGTGAGGTAGGTAGGAAAGAAGAAAGGGTTAGGAGTGAACAAATGATGCCTTGCAAGAAAAAAATCATTGTGATTTCATGAGTTCAACCATGTTGCTCCTCTATGTCTAGAGGTTTGTTTGCAAATGTAATTGATGTTGTTGTCATCTTACAACTTTTTGTTTTGTCAAAAACTTTAACAATGACTTGTTTTGAATGAATGTTTTACTAATTATTTTTTACTTTCTTTGTCATGTTGCACTCCCTTTTCTTATGATTGTTTTGTAATTCCATTCATTTTAGCACTTAATTTGAGCTATCCCATGGATAAAAAGATGTTAATAAGAAGCAATGGCATTTCCATGAATCATTGTGACTACTCCTAACAAGTTAATGTGATGACAAAAGATTCATCAAAAAGTTATAAAACAGTGTTAAACAATAATTACACTTTTTTTTACATTTATCTCACTAGTTACAAGTTTTAAAACATTTTTAAAAACATTTTATATTCAATGGATTACTTTCAAACTTATTCAAATATTAAAATGATATAAATAAAAAGACATTGTACAAATAATAACACAAACTTTCAACATTAAATTAATATATAAAACTTGTAAAGATTAAAATAAGGACTAGTTACACCTTGATTGGCTCCAAGTAGTGTGTTTGTATTCCCATGTTGTTTCTCTTCATTTACAATTTTTGCAAATTTAAGTGATGACATCATGGTCATCATGTAATTTCTAACATTACTACAAGCTTCATTAGTGACTTGTTTTGAAGTGAGCTCCCCTTATCAACTTTTTTATGTTGTGATGTTGCCTTGTTATTTTAGAAACCCATAGTTGTTAATGAAAAGTTTGACTTGTGTAATATTTTCATTGTTTTACTAATCATAATTTTCAAAGATAGTGGGCAATGCAATATCATCATTCCTCTACGATTCACACTCACACAATGAATTTTTATACACAATATCGTGTAAGTGTACATAGGTGAAAACAAAGTGAGGTGGAACAAAATGGTAGAATTCAAAAGCCCATTTGAAGGCTAATACACTATGTAAGCATGATATCTTGAATCATGTAGGTTGTGTGACAAGGCATCAATAAATATTTGTCATAAGGATTTGAATATAGTTCTATCTTATCTTATAGTAATCTCACATTTGAGACATGATTATCTAAATTCATAATTTTAATAAATAAAAGAACTTGTAATTTAATGTATATTTCAATATTTTGTTATCAACATCTTTCCAAATTGTCATTAGTTTTGTGTTCATTCTAGAACAATATAGCATGTTTGATGTATTGATTCCATACTTATATAATTTGGAATAATTATGGATTGTCACAAGTTTATTATGCAACTTCAAGAATCCAAAACATATTGAATACTAAAAATTATGGTATGAATTTTTTACATTCCATTTTGATGGATGGATGCATTGTTGACATGAATTCCATTACATCATGAACACATATAAATTGGAATTAACCACTATTGAGAATTTGACAAATTTTTAAATATATTTTGTGATGTCCAAAATGTTTTGACTTAGTGTGCTTTCACCCGCATGACATATAAAACAACTATTTACACTCACATGCACAACATTAAAATAGACTAATTTTTTGTGATAATCAAAATAATTCTTAGGGTTCATAACCATGATTCTCAAAAAAAACTAGAGCTATCAATTCTTTGATTTTGAAATAATAATAAAATTGGAATACATGATTATTAACAAAATCCAATATCTACCCAACATTAGTTTGAAATTGTTAGAAATAAGGTTTTGTTTTTCAGTTTTGTGATAAAATAAATAGGGCAAAACATTTCCCAAAAAATAACAAAATTAGTATAATCTACACTTAGAAAAAAAATTCCAATTTCATTATTGAAAAATCAATCTGACAAAAACATACTTGCCATAAGGGCACAAGTAGTATGCAATGAACCCCTTGTGTTGACTAATGAAAATACAATTGCATGGAAAGTTGGAATATATTTTGGGATAGAAGTAACCAAATTAGTTTTTTGGCTCCTTCACCACAATGTTTTATTTTTGGGAATACTTGTTTGTTGCCAAAGCAAAAAAACATCCATTGGAAGTCCTAAAAGAAGGGGTGATCAAATCTGGCTATCAACAAAAAAATCAAATCACCTTTCTATATGTTTGGCTACACAATGAAAACTAAATATATAAATCTTGCAAGTTCCCCCCCACCCCCCTTCACTTTTGGCAATTGAAAACCTCCAAAATCACTTTTTTTTTATTTTTATTTTTTTTATTTTTATTTTTTAAAATTTTAAATTTAAATTTCACAATTTGACTAAATTTTGCTAGTAAAAAAAATGTTGCAAATTTACCATTTGTTGGCCCAAGCTTTTTAACTTGCTAATGGTGCATACACACTTGCTATTAAGTCAATGTTGAATGAAAATCTATGTGGCATCCTAGGTGGCACCCAATGTTGAATGGGTGATAGCTTAACATAAAATGTTCATGGTAAGTAGGTGTAAGTCCTAAATGACTAGCATGGTGTTAGGGGACTCAACGCTAGAATCCCTAACACCAAGTGTGAATGCACCTTAAGTAGGTTAAGAACATTAAAATGCCATATACTTTTACATTACATAATAAGTGTATAATAAGTTATCTAGCATGTTATATACACTCTAGCATTCCATAACATGGTATGTTATGGATATAAAAGGTGTATGGGCATCACCAAAAGAAAACCCTTAAAAAACTAGGGGCCAAGGGCAAACATGATAAAAAGAAATGTTGCAATACTTTTGTATGGGTAGCATTAAGGACCCTTTGTCTAGATTTGAGTACAAGCTAAATATTAAATTATATTTTTGGTTATATGGTTGAACCACATGTATAGAAATAGGGAAATGTTGTTAAATTTTGATTGAATTATAGTTTTTTTCTTTTAGTTATATGCAATCAACAAAAAGGAGATTTGATTTTAATCTAATCATTTGGTTATATTTAATCAACAAAAACAAGAATTGGCATCAATATTATTGGTTTTTGGCAAAACATTGTCATTCAATGACCAAAAAAATTAGTTTAATGTAGGAAAAGGGTCTATTTTCAAACCCTTCCCCTATGTAAAGATCAATGGTGACTTTTCTTTCCACTTCCCTGTCTAAATAAATACAAAAATTGATAAAATATGAAAAACAATGCAAATATGCAAAAGATATATATATATATATAGATAGAAAATGGTACCTTCTAAAATGTTTAATAAGCTCTATTGGGCCTTCCACATTTCGGAAGGTACAATTTTCAATTACTACAAAATTCAGGTAAATAGTCATCTTAAAAATACACTAAGAAAAATTTACTACGTCTTTATGCCATGGAATTTTTTTATAATGTTACTATGACTAATTATTCTATAAAGAAAAAGAAAAAGAAATGGGAGGATCCCATTTAGGGTTCAAGGTAGCAAGAAGAGCATCTATGCATTTCAAGGTTTAGGGGTTTGCTTAGTTATTTCTTTCCACCTCCCTTTTGGTTGAACACATGAAGCATCATATCATTGTATTAAAGGGATGTTACATGAAGGATGCTCATGAGGAGGGAGGTTTATGGAAGGCACAAGTTCAAGAAGAGGAGAGAAGGACAAGAGGTGTGTGTTTAAGGGTCGATCAAAAGGTCAAAAGGAGGAAGACTAGAGGAAGGGCACTCCATGCTCATGGAAAGTTTACATGGTGGTTAGGGGTTAGTGAATTAGGAGGAGGTAGGGAGGAAGGTCTCAAATAATTAGTTCAAGAAGTTAGAGTGATTAGCTTAGAAGTTCATGGGAGGTTAAGTGTTAATCAATCAAAAGGGGGAGAGGACCCCAATGAGGGGTGTTGAATGCTCCAATTAATGTCAATGACAAAGTTTTAAAAAGGTTAGGAGATTCAAAGGATGACACCCTTCCTCCTTTTGCTTTGCTAACTTTATGACTAATGCATGAAGATGTGAACGATGATGATGGCTCTTACTTTTATCTCACTAATCTCCCTTGACCTCTTTAGCTCGTCACTAACATGGCATGCTTGAACATGTGATGCCTTTCTTCCCTTTCTCTTCCTAACTCACTAACCTTCGACCTCCTAAATTTTCATCATTGACATGTGAACACACGATGCCCTCCTCCTCTTGATTCACATACCTCTTACAACATCCTCCTAATCAACCCTTAAGCATGAGTGAATGTTTTGATCTTCTTGAACACCCACCTCGCATCCTCCTTGTGAGTATGTGCCTTTTGTAAACCTTCCTCCTCCTAAACATCCCTCTAAGAGAGATGCCTTGTTTGCATTCAACCAAAATGGAGGTGAAGAGAAACAATTAAACAAACCCTTAAAATTAACTAAATAATAAAAAATCTTGAAATACAAAAATACTCCCCTTGCCCTAAACCCAAACTAGAATCTTGTCATTTTTTCCTTCATTTAAAAAAAAGTAATTAATTGCACTTACATTTTTAAAAAAAAGCTCCATAGTTAAATCTCATTTTTCTTTCTCACTACATGACAATTTTTTTGCCAAAAAACAATAATATTAATGCCATTTTTTGGATTAAATATTACCAAATAATTATATTAGAATCAAACCACTTTTTAAAAATTTGCATATAACCAAAAAAAATGTGTTTTTATCATTTTCAATAGCCATAATTCAATCAAAATTTAAGACCGTCTCCAAATTTCTATACATGGTTCAAACATGTAACCAAAAATATTTTTAAATATTTATTTTTATATTTAGCTTGTAATCAAATCTGACTAAATTTTCCTATTATCATTATGTATCATTGTCACTTTGACCAGAACACAAATTTTACAAAATAAATCATTGCATGATCATGATCACATAAACATCCTCACCCTATGCCATATTAGGCATTAGTATCATGCTACAAGACATAATGAAAAATGTCATGCCATCATGTATCAATGCAATTCATGATATAGTCCCCACCTTTAAGAATTATCCCCTAAACCATCAAGGTAAGAAAAATATTCACCCCTTCCCCAACTTGTTTTTTAAGGGAATTTGTGTAGTGCAAGTCCCCATTGTGAGCACTAAGCACCTACCATCAAAACCTCACAATCATCTTATGCTTTGGATTTTATGCTTTTCTGCAAGCTGTTAAATGTAGAAAATATCATTCAACTTATTAGATATCAGTTGTCAAGGCAGGTGTAATAATGTTGCAAATGGAACTTGAGATTTGAGGGAGATTTAAGTCTGAGTGATGCCTACCACATTGCACACCAGTTACTGTAACAAGGATCAGGGTTTGAAATCCATTCATAATAGCCTGCCAAAAAAAAGCTCTCGCTATTGGAACTGCAATGTACTTCAGAGTTATTCTGATGCTGTATCCTGAATTCCACAGTAGAACGACAATAGATTGTATTTGAATTCCACAGAAGAAATCTAGAGTCAAGTTCTAATCTGTGAAGAATATAACTCTCTCTAATCTATGAAGAAATTGCAAGATACTGTGTTGTTTACCCTGTAGATCAGTTGAGTTACAAAAACCCGACATATTCATTGTGTCTATCACATTACATACCCAAACTGACTAACAAAACTTTCAGTAATGTGATCAGAGCTTTGCTACATTTCTTGTCAACTGCAAAGTATCACAAGTGTCCTTCTGGGTTTTCCATTAGCAGGTGTGTTTGGGATGTGTTGTCATCTCTGACTCAATACTTTCCCTTCAAATATTTGATTACACTGTTCACATCTTTGTCACCACGCCCACTGCAATTGAGCACCACCCGTGTGCCATGTTCCAGGGTTGGGCATAACTTCTCCAGAAATGCAAGGGCATGTGATGTCTCAAGAGCAGGAATAATACCCTCCAGCTTTGATAGCTGTTGAAAAGCTGCAGACATTTTGATAGTGCACTTGTGAGAGAAGGTGCATTTTCTTTTTCTTTTTGCAGCAAATGTATATATATAATTTCCTCTGGGCACCAGTTCTGCATACACATTGTCTTTATATATCACAAAAACCCAACACCATGATGTTTTGTAAAGTTCACAAAACACTTTACCTTCAAGCGCCTCATCATCAGTAACGCTGAAGTACTCTGCACGACCAATGTCCTTCAGGAAACTGTGCTCCGGACCAACGCCTGGATAGTCCAGCCTGCACCACATTGCAACCCTCAAAACAGTAAAAACCTTCACAAGTTTCACCAGACAAAATCAGCATTCGATCAACTGTCACTACCTTTGTGAATTCAATTTTGGAAGAATTGATAGTTTAAAACCTAAATGTGTAAGGGCCATACCCAGCACTTATAGAATGAGGCTCAATGATTTGCCCATCATCATCCTGCAGCAAATAGCTCATCGCACCATGTAACACACCAACTTGTCCCATGGTTAGAGTGGCTGCATGTTTATTGGTGCCAATTCCAAAGCCAGCTGCCTCCACACCAATCAATCGCACATCCTCATCGTCCACAAATTCATGGAAAAGGCCCATTGCGTTTGATCCTCCACCTACGCAGGCGACAAGAACATCAGGTTTGCCACCCCATTTCTCCAGGGCCTGTCGCCTAGTCTCCTTCCCAATTACCGCATGGAAATCCCGCACCAGCATTGGGTAAGGATGCGGTCCTGCCACTGAGCCAAGAATGTAATGTGTTGTCTCAACATTTGTGACCCAGTCTCGAATAGCTTCAGAAGTTGCATCCTTGAGAGTTGCTGTGCCAGAATGAACTGGCCGCACCTGAAAACACAGACCAAATGCCTTCAGTGCAAAAGAATCATGTATGGAGGAGTTTCAATCAAACACATGTTTTGCAAAGTAAATTGCCGCTTCATCTTCTGTCTCCATTCCTCTATGCAAAAAAGGATGACATGAACAACAAGAGACATGCTGCACCTCAGCTCCGAGAAGGCGCATGCGGAAGACATTGAGGGATTGTCGCTCCATATCTTGTGCACCCATGTAAACAACACAGTCTAGACCAAATCGGGCACAAACCGTGGCGGTAGCCACACCGTGCTGACCAGCACCTGTCTCTGCAATGATCCGCCTCTTCCCAAGACGCTTTGCAAGCAGAGCTTGTGCAACAGCATTGTTAATTTTGTGAGCCCCTGTGTGGTTCAAGTCTTCTCGCTTGAGATAGATCAGAGGACCTGTTCCATCAGGTCGACGGTAGTACTCTGAAAGACGCTCTGCAAAATAGAGTGGAGTCTCCCTGCCTACATAATCCTTGAGAATTCCGTTCAACTCTGCCTGAGAAAAAAAAACCCAAAGAGGGGACGTTTAAAGAAAAAGCATCACCAATCTGTACAAGGAAACATACAAATTCAAGAGACCAAAACACATAGATTCAAGTAAAATATGAACTTCTAATACATTTTAGGGTTGGAAACAAAAGATTCAAGGAAAATCCCTCTACAGAAGCCACGGTCAAGAAAACCCCAAAGAAAGAAGCTGAAGCTTACGAACAAGCTACAAAACCAGATACACAGGGAAGAAGATGGGAGATGTCAGAAGCTAATGAACCAAGCAGAGACTGGGAAGATGGACGTGAAGAAGCTCATGAGTCTTACCTGAAACTCAGCATTATTAGCCATGGATCGATATGCTTCCTCCAGATTAGCAAGAGCAGCCATTAGGGTTTCAGGCACATACTTTCCTCCAAAGATACCAAACCTTCCAAAAGAGTCGGGTCTCTCATAATCTTTCAGCTCTGGAGTCCTAAGTGTCTCAGGCTGTGCTGCCAATGTGCAACGCACCTGACCATTGCCGCCCCGAGAACCCCTTGTCCTTTCCTCTTCCCTTATTACCTTGAGCAGAAGAAACTGGCTAGCATTACCGTTGATAGAAGAAGAAGAAGACGATCTTAAAGCATTCATTTTCACACAAGAAGAAGAAGCAGAAGAGACGCTCATTCTCTGGTTCCTTATTTCAACCGCCGCCGTCGGCGATGCAAGAGAACCCAAGACTCCAGTCTGCACCTTAATTGCCATCGCCGTAGCTACTGCTCCTCCTGCCACACTTCACAAACTCAAGGAACCCCAAAAAAAAAAAAAAAAAAAGAAAAAAAAAATTGGAAAAAAATTCCGATCACCTCCGAGAAGATCAAAGAGATAACTTTCGAGAGATTTCGGACTTGGAAGCAATTCACGAAATTCGAATCAGGAAAGAAACAGAAGAAGTGTTTGTGCAAGAACAGGAGGAGAGAGAGAGAGAGAGAGAGATGAAACCCTACCAATCAGAAGAAACCGTGGAGCACAGTAATGTGGGAATGTGGATATAAAGTAGCCTTTTTTTTTTCTTTTTTCTTTTTTGGGTTACTGGCTAAGT
>Ga0209208_10013692_pt1 | contig 10089 bp, 10 predicted proteins | sample S1TSphfallax_3_FD_187694 | JGI IMG/M metagenome (GOLD analysis project Ga0209208, IMG submission 187694) | Host-associated microbial communities from peat moss isolated from Minnesota, USA - S1T2_Fd - Sphagnum fallax MG (SPAdes) (version 2) | ecosystem: Host-associated > Plants > Peat moss >... | reverse complement strand
TGGATCAAATTCAACCACATGCATGATGATCACATCCATCCATGCTGTTGATTTCATCCATACACTTACTTTCATTCATGTGTTCATATTCTTTAATTTCCAATTTCTTCCATGTTGAATTCCATCCAATGTGCAATTACATCCATGTATTATATATAGTTCATGCAGTTGTGAATGTTATCCATGTGGGTTGATTTTCTATAATGTTAATTTCAACTACATGTGTTAGTTTCATCCTTGTGATCAATTTCATATTGGGGTCATTCTCATCTATGTCAAATTTCACCCATGTGACCAACTTGCATCTATGTGATTGAATTCATCCATGATCAAATTTTCATTCATGATCAAGTCTTCTGTAATGGTTAGTTTAATCCATAGTAACAATTGCATGCAAAAAAATCTATCCATGAACATTAGTTATTATATCCATACAATGTTTCATCCATTTGCAATGTGTGATTGTTGAGATTGTATTTTCAAATCCAATGCTCAAATCCGATTTGTTCAACAACCTTTCCTCCTTCTTTCCCCACCATTGAATCCAAAAAATGTTCCAAAGAGTTGTGTGAGCCCTCTAGGGTTTGCTCATTTGAAACAACCACTTTTACACTTGCACAGCCACCCCCCTCCTCCCAAGATCCCCATCATAATTAGGTTGGCCATGTTGGGTGACAACAGCCATTGGGTTATTCATCAATATGGTGTTGACAACAACATACTTGCAAGGTAACCTTGAGTTCAAGCAACTAGGCTATCAACTTTGACAGTTGATAGCATGTATACATACCTCAATCCTTGAAATAATTCAAATAATTATTTGAGATGTGATATTCAATATATTTTCCAATCGCAACCATTTTGAAATTTGCTTTCTTTCCACTCCAAATATTGAATGAAGAACAAGTCAAATGGAGAGAGAACAATGTTGGCATTGCATTGGGGAGGCCCTCTTCCTAGTAGGCTTTTAAGGACTAATGATACAAGTCTAATGTACCCACTTCCAACTCATACTTTCTTTCTACCCAATTCAATTGTTCTGCAAAGAAATCACAACCTTGTAAGTTGTGTGATTGGGCCCTTACTAAAGGCACTTGTCCTTTCACCTAAGGTGAGAACTTTAGGTCACCAAATTGTAATTTGTCTTACTATGAGATTTGGTGGATAGGATGTTCAAAAAGTTGTTGGCCAATCCACCATGAGAGCTCCCAATGACAAATAATTAATTGCAATTATTTAACTAGATGGGTTTACTCCTACCTACCTTCCTCCCCTACCCAGGTCCAAGTGCCCACATAACAACTACCTTCAGGCTTTCCTCCCCAACTGATTCTCTCCACAGATTCCCAAATCAAGTGCTATTCAAAACATGAAAAAAATGGTCTCTACACATATTAGGCTTATTACCAACAAGATTCAAACTACCCATAGTTCAACATTCTATAGTTTTGTTACCACAAACCAAAGGGGTTGGTCATCTTGTGCATTATTGAAATCCAAGGCCTATAGTGGCCTATATGATGTATTCCAATTAGGGTGTTTTTAAAAAAAATTTAAACAATTTTTAGACATTGAGAAATTGGTGAGTTACCAAAATTAGTAAAATTTTCAAAAGGGAAAAAAATTCAAAATGTTCCTAATTTATATGTCAAGAACCGATGTTTTTTGAAAAATTCTTGTTTCCAATATAGGACAGAAAGTATATTGACTTCCAGTAAGGATATGATAAACTTTGAAATATAAATACCAACCAAATAAGGTAAAAAGAGGGTTATTTTGAAGTATGGTATGCACTAGTTGCATAGGATATAAATTACTAGTTATGAGAGCTGGTTCACCAATGGAATCTTACAATTATCTTATTAGTTTGTAAACATTATTGCATTTCACGTAACCTCAATTACTTTATACATGACATTTGTATTCCTTAACATAAGATTAAACTAACCCAAAAGTGCAAAAGGAACCAAATAAAATTAGGTACACAACAATGGAGTAGATCTTTGAAATAAGTGGAATATCAAATCATTTGGTCCCCCTCTCCTACTTGTAGAGCTTTAGGTCCAAAGTACTTAAACCTTTTAAACTAGTTCTAAGCTATTAGATATTTTTATAAATGTGTGCTTGAAGCTTGGATCTTAGGGTGGGAAATAGGTCCAAGCTCCATATACCTAGTTGTAGACCAAGTGGATGGATGGTGCGCCCTTCGCTCATTACCATTGGAAACATGTTATGACTCCATTTTGTGACAAGTATTATTACAGAAATGTTTACTTTATGTAAGATTTATTTTTTTCATGTTTTTTTTGTTGGGACCCAATTCACCATCCACGAAGTTCTAGCTTTACCATTTTTGGGAGATTACCTATCTCTAGTGTGTGACTTGTAGAGTGTGGCTTTAAAGAGTCTCATTTGTTGCCTCAAAACCGAACTCATTGCAAGTGGAGGACTTCAAGCACAAAATTTAATGAAAAGTCCAACAAATGATTTGTGTATATGTTTTCTTTGTGTGGCTTTATTACTTCTGGTGGTTTCAAGTGCCAATCTTCTAGTGCATGACAAATTTGATGGCAAAATTCTTGCGTGTGTTGAATTTTATGGCAATTTGATATCAAATTCAAGAACTTCAAGATTTTGGTGATCAACCTTGAGATCACAACACAATCTCAACTGTAATGTCCCAGAAGCTGAGATCAGTCCTTTCGTGATGTATATGTGATGCAATTATAATCCAAATTCTCAATAAAATTGGAGGCTTTTTCTTTGTGTTCCTCCATTTCTTACAAGTGAAAGAGATGGAATGATGGCATTTCTTTCTAATTGGCACCTGATGAAGGAGAGTATGAGAGGCACAAACAATATTTCTACACAATTGAACAAAATCGGGCACACTCAATAATACACAAGTGAGGAATCCAAATCCCCAATATAGTTGGAGGCTCTTTCTTTGTGTTCCTCCATTTCTTACAAGTGAAAGAGATTGAGAGGCACAAACAAAATTTCTACACAATTGAACAAGATTGGGCACACCCAATAATATACGCAATTGAGAAATCCAAATCCCCAATATAATCGGAGGCTCTTTCATTGTGTTCCTCCATATCTTACAAGTGAAACGATTGTATGATGGGATTTCTTTCTGCTTGGCAAGTGAAGAAGAACATTGAGGGGCACGATCAATACTATAACACAATCAAACAAGATTGGGCACATCAGAACATACCCAAGTGAGAAAGATTGGGTGCAACCAATAAGACATGAGTAAAGAAAATTGAGAGGTGAAACCAATACTACACACTTGAACAAGATTGGGCACACCCAATAAATAATACACAAGTGAGGAAGATTGGGCACAACCAATGATAATAAACAAGTGAAGAAGATTGGGAGGCCACAACCAATAATTCTACACAAGCAAAGAACATTGGGAGGCTGCAACAAATAATTTCCAGAGATTGCAATAATGCAGAAAACAATATAATGTCACGGACATGAAAACAACAGCAATAACATTGAACAAAAACACCAGCACCATGACAATGAAAGAGTTTGAATTTCAATTCATGTACAACAATGAGAATAACAAGAAGAATAATTTATATAAGTGGGTTGCTGCAACTCACTGCCTTGAAGTAAGTCAGTTGTTGCAGCTTAGCAACTCTAATTTAACTTATCAATCTGACTTCTGCAGAGATGATACAAAATTAGAAGCAGCAAATGCTGCAGAACCTGCAAGAGCAGTGAGAGTACCAACCACAACTTGAAGCACAACCAATGGAGTTGAATCTTCGGGCACGAGATAGACAATCACAGGTCCAGCCAGTAGGAGCACAAGAGCAGCTGTGAGAAGAGCAGCAGGAGTGTTTCGGTCAGTTGCAGCTGATAATACCCCAAAGTCTTCAGCTTTGGATAGAAGACCTAGCTTCTCAATGGAAGATAAAGAGAAGCCAAAACTCTCGGCTGCAGACAGCAGGCCTGCTTTCTCAGCTTTGGACAGCAATCTCAATTGCTCCACTCTTGATAACAGTTTCACAGCTTCTGGTCCTTCTGGTACTTTGTCTCGAACCTTGGCTGATTTATCACCCACTGGAAGCACTTTCACCTGGTCATGTGTTGTTGTTATTCACAAAAAAAGCTCACAACCTCAGAGCAAGAACTTGTACAAAAACCAGAGATGGAGGAGTGCAGCAAAATCCAGTCAGTATTCTTTTCCCAGTTGCAGAGACAGAAGAAGAGAGAGCTTCGGGAATGGAGTTGAGGATGATGGGATGCATCAAATGCAGTGAGTACTCTGTTTCCCAGTTGCAGAGACAGACAGAGAGAGCTTTGGAATTGTTGCTCAGGATGATGGGATGCATCAAATGCAGTAAGAGATTTCTTCTGCCAGTTGCACAGACAGACAGACAGACAGACAGACAGAGCTTTGGAAATGGTGCTGAGGATGATGGGATGCATCAAATGCAGTGAGTATATATTTTTTCCCAGTTGCAGAGACACAAACACACACACACACACACACACACACACACACAGAGTTTTGGAAATGGTGCTAATGAGGATGTTGAGATGCAGAAAGACTTTGAAGATTGAGAAATGGAGGCAAGAAGAGTTGCATGGATTTCTTGAAGCTCAGAAGAGGAATATTTAGTAGTGAAACTGAAGAAAGCAAAACCCAAGGTCTATCCTTTACTTACCCTTTTGCCACCAACGTAGCGAGTGCCGCCGCCTGCTTCTGTAGCTGCTCTCACTGAGACTCCTCCCCGTCTTGTAGTACCTGCGGCTGGCCTACTGGTGCTGGTCGCATGGAGCTGCTCCACCAGACTTCCTGCTGCTGCTGCTCCTCCTCCTCGCAAGAAGTGGCGGGAGGCAATGCTTGAGCAACCTGCTATAGACATGAGCTCCGCCATAATTACCTCTCGCTACTCGAACTTCGACAAGTGCAAGGCACAAACGAAATTCGAGCTCGCGGGGCCACGAGAGAGGAGAGAAAGAAAATGCAAAGATTGTGGTGCAGACTATTGCGTGCGAGCTGCGCCACAGCTTGCACATCCCGGATCAAGCTGCGAATGGGACCCACCCATCACTCCCAGTTATCCAAAGAGATAGAGAGAGTAGACTGTGTACTACAAGCCTACCATTCTCTCTCTCTCTCTCTCTCTCTCTCTCTCTCTCTCTCAGCGTCTCGGATCCCAACAATGCTGAGGTTTCTGGCAGCCACAACAAAAGCTGCAGACACTAAGAAAACCATAGCATCAACCTTGAGGCCTTCGGGTCTTTCTTTGGAAGTAAAGCTTCTTCTTCTTCTTCTTCTTCTTCTTCTGCAATTCTTCACTGTGGTTGAATCATTTCAAGTTCTTCTCTGTCTTTGTCTTGTCCCTTGGTAAACTTGTGTGGTGTATCCTTGTAAAAATTAATTTCACAAGTGTTTCCTTCAAGCTTTTTCTAGTACCAAGGAATTCAAGCTGATGGTTCCAGAAAACAAGTGGAGGAAGGATTTATATGAGGCGGCACTCAGGCTTCAAAATTCAACTATGACCCAACAAGAAAAGAAAGAAAGACTCATTCTTATATTGAAGACAATAATGCATTGAAAGAGGTCCAGCAGATCTCCTAGTATCCCCCTCCAGGTTGCATATCCTATTGTTGTGTCTGCAGCAATTCTGATCAGTTGTTGAATCATGTGAAATACAAGTGCTGCAAACACAAATTGCACAAGCTCAAATTTATGAGTCCATTTTTATACACTAGTTTTGCCAATGGTGTGGAGACACACCATTGTATATACCCCATCAAAGCTTCTGAACTGAAACTGTTCTTCTAATTCTGATCTGCAAACTGACAGCAAAAAACAACAATGAGAAAATTTGGAAACTTCTGTTGAAGAGTGTTTTTGTACGAGAGAATCCTGTCAGCAGTTCACAACCCAACATGAGGATGAGCTCTGACCCCTATCCTGCAATTGCATCATGGCAGAACCTAGTGTCTCTTGAGACTTCAAAGACACAGTTGTGATCTCCTTGTTGATGGGTGGTCTGAAAAAAATTTGCTGGACAGCAGCACATCATGTGGTAGCTGAATCCCATGTGCCATATTAGTTGTCTAGTGACTGGTCCTGGATAACAGAAGACAAACAACAAAAAGGATACAAATCAGATCACAATTCAAACTCAAAGATCAGGAAACTTGGAGCCTTGGAGCTCTTCTTCCAGCTCAAGACTGTTTGTAAATTATGCATCAAACACATATTTCCTGATTGTGTCCCACTAAAATTAATCTTTCAAGGTTGAAGTACACAGATCTGGATGTAATCCGATAAAAACCTTTCAGAATTTGCCCCAAAGCTTCACAAAACCAGAAGAGGTGACCCAAGACCAAGCAACCTAGTGTGGAATAGTGTGGAATTTTTCTTTTTTCAAAACCCACCCTTTTTTGGGATTATTAAGTGCCAAACGTCTATGACAAGTATACTCAGGAAACAAAAGAGATGATCAAAATTTTTCAGTGTACCTTTTGCTTACATCAAGTTTATTTTAATGCAATCATGTAACAATTGCACTACTCTTAGGAGTTTTGATCCAAGCTAGGAATTTCATGCCTTGCTTCATTTGTAGTTTTCTTCCTGATTTAGAAAAAGGAGGCAATGTACTATTATGCCTTGTAGCTTTTGCTACTTCTCACATACTTCTTGTCATTGTTTGTGATCATTGTCACCAAGGGTGGGGGCTTTGGTTGTCCAAAATTTGTGTAGCTTTGAGATCCTTTCATTATGTGAAGGGAATATCATATCTCCACAATGTATTGAACCGTGGTGGTTGAATGCATGTGCTACATTATGAGCACTCGAAGATGGCAGGCAAATTCATACAAAGATTGTATAAAGTGCTTGGTTTTGTGTCAGATGCTTATGTTCAAAAAAGCATCATTGGTATGTACTCCAAATGTGGGGAGCATGGAGGACACTCGGAATGTGTTTAACAAGATTCCAATCTGATCTCTTGAACTGCCATGCTTCTGGGATATGTGAAACTGCAGGAAGGGCAAAAGCTATTGCAGCTGTTTGGACAAATGCAATAGGAAGGGGGTAGAGCCAGATCCTGTCACATTTGTGGCAGTATTCAATGGATGTGCTAGTATGAAGGCAAGCATGTTCATAAACAGATCATACCAGTATGGTTATGAGTCTAACATCTCTGGGTAACAAGCCTTGTTGACATGTATGCCAAATGTCAGAGCATGTAGGATGCTATTAGAGTGTTTAACAGGATGCCCACACATGATGTGGTCTCTTGGAATGCCATGATTTTTGGACATGTAAAATGCGGGGAAGGGAGCAACGGAGAGTAGAGCTATTTCAAAAACTGCTACTGGAAGGGACTTAGCCTGGCCCGGTCACTTTTGTGGATGCTTTGAATGCATGTGTGCATGTAGCAGCACCTGATGAGGCCAAGCAAATTGATGAACATATCATGCATCCAAATAGTTATTATAAGTCAACTGTCGTTGTGGAAAATAGCCTTGTTGACATGTATGCTAAGTGTAGAAGCATGCATCATGCGTGGCAAGTGTTCAACAAGTTAGCAAAATTCTGAGATGTCATGATTCTGGGACACCAACAATGAGAAAGGGCACAAGGCATTGGAATTCTTTCAACAAATGCAACAGGAGAACATGTAGCCAGATCCTGTCATTTTTGTCAGGCTTCTCAATGCATGCACCAGTACATGGGCACTTGATGAGGGCAGGTGCATTAGGGACCAGGTCACTCAATATTGTGCTTGCAACTCTGATGTCTTTGTGGAGAATAGCCTGATTGACATCTATGCCAAATGTGGTAAGCAAAGAGGATGCTTGGAGAGTGTTCAAAGACATGGCCGGACAACACAATGTCAGACCTCTGTCATGTGTATCCCATATGGCTTCCCCTGGTCAATTGCTGTAACCATATTTAAAAGATGTGCAAATTCTTTTACGAGACAACAAATCATATTCTCTTCTACTCCAGTTGTGTAGGATATGCAATTTGAACACCGGGAACAATTTGCAGCCTGCTCTGCAGCAAGCACTGTCAGGCAAATGATGCAGAGCTGATCAGCTGGATTTGACTTTTTCCAGATTGCAACATTTCCCAGTTTCAAACATCAGAAGATAAAAGAAGGCAGCTCCGGTTCAAAAAGTAAAATTGAATCTTTAACCCAGCAATGCACTTCTCTGCACATTGCACCAAATAGCACAAGTTGATTCCTCTAAGAAATTTTCCACATTTCAGTTCTACTTTTTCCTTTGGAAGAAGATTCAAAAAGCATGTGATAAACTTTGGACAAGACTCTCTCCAAATATCACCAATAATCCCTGCAAGAACAAAGACCATCCTTGAAGTGATGGACACAATTGGCATCTCTTACTATGATTTCTCTACCTACTATCTTTGCAATGAACTTCGTGGAAGTGTGGCAGTCACCACATACCCACAAATTCTTTGATGATGCAGAGTGGCATACCAGGAGATGTGCTGATGAGCCCAAAGGTAATAGCCAGCTTCTCACTACGGTAGCACAAATGAAAGACTTTTTCTTCCTCCTCTACATCCTGTTGCAGATTCAAGCTGCAAGGAATCAATAACACGAACATATTCATGGAAGCAGCAGTGATTTTCTACATGAACAAGACATAGGTGAGAGAACGATTGATTTCATGCCTTCCGTGACCTATGATCCCACCATTGTGAAGGATCTGCAAAGAACTCCCTCCAAAACTTCTCTACAATCATTTTTCAACCTGCAACAATCGCAGCAACTACTGAAAACTTACTACTCCAATGCGCATGGAGCACATTTGTTGTAGAAGTCAGTGGATCTTGCAAGTACTGGAAGCAGATTTACATTTCGTGAGAATTATACAAAAACCACAAATACAGCAAGCTCAAAACCCTAGTGTGAGATGGTGATAGAAGAGAGACAGACAGACAGACAGAGAGAAGAGAGAAATGCAAGCTTACTTACCCTTGGGGTTTTGAGTGCTGACTTGGTTTGTATCCATTGGACTGTGGAAAGAAGGTCAGCAAACTGCTGCAACAGTAATAGTTATTGTTGGCAATGATGAAGAGGCAGCACACAGAAATGTAGCAGGGTTCTTCTGCCCACTCTTGTGCCTTCCCGCATCAAATTATTACTCTTGTGCTGCAGCAGACAGTTGTGGTGTATACACTGTCTGGGGACTTCTTTCAAGTTTCGCAGCCAGCTCTTGACATGAAAGTTCTTCAAGCATCTCTTTTGACTCATGGTTAGGTTTTGCTTCTCCTTCTTGTGGTTGTGTTCAAGGCCTAGGATACCCACTTTTCGAGCTCAAAAAGACTTGGAACAGGTTGAGGAACAGAAACCCTCCTACTGCCTTCTCTCTCTCTCTCTCCTCTCTGACCAGTGAAAATACATCCTGTTCTGCAGGGAGAGACATCAATTCTGTTGCCAGCATTGGTCTGCTGGCCATGATCACCAGATACTGCTTCATGTCTGTTGCCTCTAAGCTCCTCCCTTTCTGTCAGAGCTACCACTCTCTCTTCAAATTTGACTACTTCAGGAGTACCACCACCGTTGACTGCCTCCTCCTAGGTCAGTTCAACGTCCACCAACTGGGATAACAAGAGAAGAATCAGCTATAACTGCAATGCCCCGCTGGCCCACTTATACTCTGACTGAAATTGGTGAAGCTGGAGGAATTCTACAGCAAGCAAGGAACTCCAAGTTCCTCTCAACATTGCATGAGTGTTTTGCATAGGTTGGTTTTGATTCCTAAGTTCCACCAGCTACTTACCTGACATAAAATTACCTTCCATTGTTCCTAACCGTGGATGTGGTTTTGTTTGTCAGTGCCATGATCACTCCTGTTTTGCACACGCATTGGTTTCATAGAGCTCAATGTGGAAGGGGAAGTTATTGCATGCAGCTGAAACCCTAGGATACATGTCTTGTCCTTTCTCATTTGCAGTTTCAAGGGCAGATTCCACCTCTCCCTCCAATAGCTGCAGCGATATCACAAGAAGAGACAGAACAAGAGATGGAAGAAGATGAAGGAACCCTCTAAGTCCTTGGACCT
>Ga0209208_10013690_pt1 | contig 10090 bp, 5 predicted proteins | sample S1TSphfallax_3_FD_187694 | JGI IMG/M metagenome (GOLD analysis project Ga0209208, IMG submission 187694) | Host-associated microbial communities from peat moss isolated from Minnesota, USA - S1T2_Fd - Sphagnum fallax MG (SPAdes) (version 2) | ecosystem: Host-associated > Plants > Peat moss >... | reverse complement strand
GGCCTCTATATATATGCCAAGGGAAAATAATTGATGGATATGGATTGTTGTTCTCCCAACTTCCTCCTTGGTGAATAGAAATTGTGAATTTAGTGGTCTTCCTTAATTGTGAATTTAGTGATCTTCCTTTTGTTCACCCAATTAAGAAGACACAACACTCTAATTATTACAATAATAATGATTCTTTTAAAAATCTCAATCTCTCTTGCACTTTAGTTCTAAAACTAGAAACTCATTCACCTCCATCAAATCTCACTCATCATATCAAGTGCTTTCCAAAAACAATTTCAAGAGTGGACCTCAATTTCCTTTTTAAAAAAATTATAAAAAAAATATTTGGTTTTTGATTTTTATTGAACTTTCAATCACAAAATTATTCAATATATTCAATAACTGTGAAGAACCACTCAACACTGCTTTGTACTTTGTTACCATGGTACCAGTGTAGGTGCTACTTCACCCAACTTGGTGGAGGTGTTACCCATTAACCTAACTATGTATTAACTTACCTACCTACTAATCTATCTTCACATTTAACCTAAAAGAAGTGTGACAAAAGCTCCCTCCTGACCCATAGGGTATTGTTCTACTCCCATATGTTCTCAAATAGGTTGTCTCTCCCTTGTTGTCTCTTTTGTTTTGCAAAGGATGCTTGATGATGATGATAAGTTGTAGCCTTCAGCTTGTTGTCATCTTTTTTTTTGGGTGGGTTTTTGAAAAATGATTTTTGAGATTTTATTTATTTATTTAGTTTTCAAAAGGAGGCAAAGACGAATGTGTCATGTATAAAAGGAGGCAACATAATTTTAGGGGGTGGGAACACCATCATTGTCAAGGGAGTGGCTTCAAATTGAAAGTAAGTGTCTTTTTCTTCATATATTTTTTTATTAGGGAGAATTTTTTTTTTTTGAGAGTTTATTTTTAATTTTATTTTTAATCTTTTGAATTTTTATTTTGTTTTTAGGTTTTCTATCTCTTCTAAGTTTTTTTATTTTGAGGAGTTTTTCTTTTGAAGGCTAGCAAAAAAACCTCTATTAGTATTTAAGCAAATAAAAACTCAAAACAAAATGTATGAATTCTTATGTATAAGCTAAAGAAAATTTAAAAACAAAAGCATTTGATGCTTACCATGTATGTTTGAGATGATTTTTGATAGTAAGATTATTGACATTTTTTGCCAATGGAAAATTCTTATATATGTTCCATTCCACACAATGCCCATATCTTTGCATTCGCCTTCTAAAACTCTAAATCACAAACATATGAAATATATGCAAAATTCAATTGACATTTTGTTCTAACCTTTTGTCATATGCTAATGGTTCACACTAAGTCCATATTTGAAATTTTGAACTTCAATTGATTGGGGTTTTAAAGTCCTTCCCATGCTAAGAACAATATGATAGTTTGGTCGCATATGATGTGTGCACCAAAAGAGTATTCACAACTTTCAACTAAATCAAAAACCTTAAAATGGGATCTAAAACTTTGTTAATGGTATGGCCACATGTCTAAATCTGAAAATGCAATATCTACATGTTTGTCTTAAATGCACATTGTTTGAGGGTACCAAAATGTCAAATCCACATGATGATCTAAAATGCACACTATCTATGGAAAACTTAATGCAATACATGCACTATGATGGAAAATCCACGTTGTCTCCAGAGGTGAAAATGTAATACTTGCATGATGGTCTAAGAACCACGATATCTATGGATGTGAAAATGCAATGCCTTCATTATGGTCTAAAAACCACATTGTCTATGGAACACAAAAATGCAATACCCACATGTCAATTTAAAATCCACATAATTTGTGGGTGGCAAAAATATAATATTCGCATTATGATTATAAATCCACATAATTTGTGGGTGGCAAAAATGTACTATTTGCATTATGATTCTAATTCACATCATTTATGGGAAGCCAAAATGCAAAATCAATATGTCAAACATGAAACATTCCTTATGCAAATTGATGACCTTCTTAAATCCATCCAAGGATAACAAAATTGCCTAAACTAAAAGCAAAACAATAAAAATATTTTTAAAAATATTTTTAAGAGAAAATTATATCTTTGATGGAAAATGATGATGCCATGTTCAAAGGAGCTTTAATATTTATATAAACATATACAAATGGGGAAAAAAAATAAATTTTATAACAATTAATTATGCTATAAATTTGAAAGCTAATCAAATGAAAAATACCAATGAATGGAAGAATTAACCTTACAATTTAAATCTAATTAACCCAAAAACAAGATAAAGTGTTTTAATGGTAGATGTTGTAAAGACTAATACCCTAGTACCTTGGCCAATTTGACACTAATTATATCATTTTCAGAAATTTTGAAATTTTCAAAAATTGTTTCTTTCAAACTAGAAAATATTGTGAAGGATAATAGCAAATATTAAAAAAAATCCATTTGTTGAAATGAAAATTTCAAAATTAATTAATTATTCAATGGACATGTGTTGAAATGGCCAAGGTATTATGGTAATTATGCAAGCATATACAAATGCCAAAAAAAGAAGCCTTTTAGGAGTGAATTATGATTAAAATTCAAAGCTGATGAAAAAATTATATTAAGAGGTTCCATTTAATGTAGTCTTTCAAATTTGAAACCTTTTTCCATTCACCTTCAAAAGAAATAAAAATGAGTCTTGCTGTACATTTGTGTATATGAAAATTTCTCCCCAAAATTCAACCTAAGATTGATTTTAATTATTATTGAAAAATGTTAAAAAACTCATAAATATTTGTTGTATCCTAAACTTTAAATTTATCAAGCTTGCAATTTAATTGAATTAGGTATTATTACTCAATTAAATTAAGAACATCATGCATTAAATGGTCCAAAGTGGAGGTGGAGGTTGAAAATTAATGTTGAAAAATTTCTCACAATTGTAATACCCACATTTGGGGCTTTAGATAGTTTATTGTCATTATTGGTTTGAATAGGATTATAATAATTATGGGCTCTTTGCAATACCTACATAATTTCATTGATTGAAATCAACAACATGGAAGTGTTAAGTAAATACAACAATGGGTGGGAGTGTAGGTTAGTACACAAGTTTTGCTAAGAGATAAAGGTTTAACCAATGAATATAAAGGTTTTGTCAAAATGCAAAGGTTTAGTTATGAAATAGAAAGGTTATGTTGAGAGGTAAAGGTTTAACTAAGAAATATAAAAGTTTTTCCAAAATACAAAAGTTTAATTAATAAGTAAAAAGGTTTTGTCAACATGTAGAGGTTAATCAAGAAAAGATGGAAGTTTTGTTCAAAAGTAGAGGATTTGTCAAAAGGTAAAGGTTTAGCTAAGAAGATATAATGATGAAACCTTGCAAGTTTCATTAAACAAAACACTCAGAAAAGGGGGAAAAGAAGAACAAAGAAAAAAGACCCAAGTCTAAATTAAAAACGCAAAAACCCAAAGTGGGTCACAAAGGGGCAAATAAATAAATTATGTTTTAAAGCCCCCAATAGTTGCAAGAGCATATCACAAAAGGAAAGGAAAGGGGAACTTGAAAGTGTAGTAAGTTGAGATGAGCCTTCATTTGCAACAATGGTGTGATTCAAAATAGAAGCAGCATGTGTTCCCTACAAGGTTGCCAACATTTATTGCTTATAGAAGGCACATAAAACCACCAAAGGAGGGCCACCGGTGCCCTTTGTTGACCATGCCATTGTAGCACATTAGTGAAAGAAATCATTCACTTGTTGGTGTAAGCACACATAAACCTTTATGGCAAGGGGAAAACATGTGTTTGTAAGGTGTTGATTGTGATAAAGATAATCCTTTGCTTGAGTCACCATTGTTGCAGCCACCCCATGAAATGAAGTAGTTTGAAAAACCAAATCTATTTAGGTGGGGTTAACAATGACCACATCAACCATGATGCAAATGCCATTAGTTGATAACATGATGTCAACTTGTCGACAAGAAAATTGAAAAGAAGGTGGTGGAAGGAAATGGGTTTGTTCACATGAAACATGAAACCCCATGTTTTTCACAATGGAAACAAAGACATCTCGAACCACATTATGGGATGTAGTCTATTCCCCACCATCTAACAACAAAAAAGGTGGATCCCTACAAAATCTAAGAGCTGGCTATTGGCACAAATGCAATTAGTCACCTCGAGAATTAAAAGATGGGGGAGGCTTAATTTTGTGTGCAACACAAAGGAAAAAACATCAAAGGCTAGATGAAAAGGTGGAATGATTAGGAGATTAAAAGTGAAACATCTACCCCTGAGCCTGTGTAAGACTCAAACATGCATGGTGCGAATTAAAAACCATGTCAAAGATGATGTTAGGGAAAAAATGGTCATGTAATCTGTTTGAGATGTTCTTTTGAAGTTGCTCTAATCCCCTTTTAGTAAATTGCATGAATGGAGGAACACATGTCATTATGTTAGAAGGAAATGTTAGAAGGAAGGAGTTCCCACATAAACCTCAAATGAGCTTAGAAGTTGAACAAACCAAAACTATTTGCATGTATTGCTTCCAATAAGAACAAATGATGATCTGATAGGAATCTAATAGCAATCATAGGTGCAATAAGTGCCCACCTCCCAAAATAGGCTATTGGTGGACTTTCTGGAAATGAAGTCGATCCCCCCATAAAAAATGGAAAGAGAAACTTGTTGGTGCACAAAAGGGGCCTGTGGGAAATCCAAAGAACCTAGGCCCAAGAGTTTCTTGAAAACTTTCAAGAGGGTCAAGTTGAAATAAGTGAGTTGGCACTAAAAGCCTGATAAAAAAGGGAAGCAATTGAACAAATAAAAGGGTTTTGGGGCAAAACATTAAGAAAGGATCCCAAAAGCAACTTGGACATCCCCTAACTTTGGAAACACCTTTGCATGACAAACATCTTTGTCTAACAAATCTTACAAGAAAGATGAAAATAAACAAACAAACCAAACATGACACCCAAAATCCTAATGCCATCTAGCATGAAACAAAATCAATGAGAGGAAAGGAACCAAGGGGCAAACCAAAAGGCAACCAAGCCAAAGATTTTAGGGCTAAACCACAAACCCCACAAAAGTGAATTGAAAAACAAAATGATAAAAAACAAAATGAATGATAAAGGTCGAACCAATGATGTGAGTGGTGTCTGCAAGTGAAGGGAAAACACAAGAGGCAAAAACCCTTATAGAAGATCACAACACACAAAAATGGGCAAGCACAAAAAGAGGTATAATGAGCAAATTGCCCGGGCACATGCCTTCCAAAGAATGGATGATTAATAAATTTCTTAAAAGGAAATGGTGATTGAAGAAAAAAGGAATTTGTTGGGCATAAAAGGAATAAGCAAAGGGGAAAAGTTGAGACAACTAACCTCTTATCACATGAAGCTTTTGAAAGATGGTTCTCTTGGATATGGTGTAAAAGGCATTTGCGATATACACTTATAACATCACCCAATCAAGATGGACATCTAGAACAACTTGAATGCTATGAACCACTGCTTTTGCACCCCCCTTGATTGCCATGTTGAATTGATGAAACAACAAATCAATAAAGAAAACGTCATGAAACTATAGGCATAAAGCCCTATTAACCAATTGGTATAGGACTTCACCCACCAAAATTAGCTAAATGCTTTTTGAAGATTTGGCCAATGCCAAAAGCTTGGCAACATCAAAAACTTGGGCAATGAACCTTAAGATATGGCTTGTAGAAACATGGGAACTCACCTAAAAAAGATGTGGGAAACCTTTGTCTAAAACCTTCGAGTCAAAAATGTCTTGCAAATGTTTAAAAATTAACCATGCTTGAATGACCACAAGTTAAAAGATGTGGTAATCAAATGAAGACTAATATAAAGGAATCCAAGGAAGCTCCAAATCCAAATTGGGCTAGAAATCCAACAAGGAGCCTTGGTAAAGAAAGGAAAAATATAAAGGATGAAATAATTACAAAATGCTAATGTTCTCAAAGGAGGTTGGGGCCATGGCAAGGGGGGAATGAGCTTTAGCAATATGGGCATACTTTCTAGAAAATTTAAGTTGAGATTCCATATAAGTCATTGTGGCAATGGCAAAACCAAAACTAAAGGTGTACTTCGAGAAGGGTGTCTACCAAGGGGGTTCAAATTGGAGAAAGAACTATTGCAAGGATTTATGCCTAAAATAAATGCTCCATTGAAGATCTTTCCAATTGTTTGCTAAAAATTGCCATAAGTGCACCTTAGTCTCCCTATGAGTAGTTGCACCACCATGAGGGGGGAAGAGAAGACACCATTACGGGAATAATAAGAAAAGATGTCGAACATGCACATCAGAAGGGTCCTAAGCTAAATGGTCAAGGGGAAGTCGAAAAGACAAATGGATTTCCCGCCTCAAAGTTGAAAAATTACGTGCATACAAATGTGGTCAAAGAAAACCCAAATGGAAAATTTCAAGGCGTCTAAAGTCAAAACCTAAGCCCAAGCTAAAAGCAAAGGAGAAAGGGCAAGCAAATAATCCAAGGGACATTGCTCACCAAGAAATAACATGAAATGTTTGGCAATGTTTCTAGTAATGAGCCATACCATGATGTGAAAACAAGGGTCCACAACCAAAGCATAAGATGTCGAGTTGAATGGGAAACCCCATTAAAAAAAGACTCTAAAGTCAAGTCTTATGCCTTAAATGGGGGAAGAAGATGAAATATACCAATAGTTATGATTTTACATTACCAAGGGGCCACAAGCAAACCAAAGGCCTAAAAGGGACTAGCCAAGGGCCTATGGTGGGGACCAAAATCTAAACTAAAGGATACAATCTAAAACAATTACCCTTAGAACTAACAAATGTTGTAGGTTTGAGCCCAACATTATAGTTTAGGAATAAACGAACCAAAAGGCAAACCTAATGGACACCTTGATTGATTTTGGGTCAAGGTAAACACAATTGGTGCTTTGATTGGTTTTAAGTATGGGTAGTTGTCTACATGGGGGAGGATGATGAATAGGTTTTGTGTGCTTGGTTGCCATTATTACTTATGCAGTACCCCTTTTTTTCATGCAATAGTAGCTTTTTTTCCAGGCATGGCTATTGGAGACACATAATTGTTAGAGTCTTCTTGCAAAATCTTTTTGTTTCAAGACCACTAATACACCATGGCGGCTTTTGCTTTTAATGTCGACTCCATTTCAATCTTCTTGTTGGACACTGTGAATATTCAAAAATAGTTATTGTTAAAATTCAAAAACAACCTCATGGCCAACCTAGACAATGCACAAAGGTTAAAATACCAAGCCAACATGTGAACATTAGTTTCAAAATTTGTGAATCTTGATCAACTCCACCACTCTTGCTTGTACCAAAAATTGGGAAACATTTTTACATTTATCACCTTGCAACTAAATCACTTAACCTAGCTTAGGGTCTTGGACAATAGTCCCATTGTAGCAAAACTCCTTTTTGAAATCCTTGAAGATTTTGTTGTAATTGATTTTTTTTTGAAGCCCTAAACTATTCTTAAATTTTTTCTTCCTTAAAAAGAGGACTTGGGAAAGAAGAAGGTGCTCCTTGTCGTTATTGCTTGCCATTGTCAATTTCTTGATGCTTGCATTGCTATAGTACCCACTGCAATTATTGCTTTCAACCAATTATGTGTATTCCATGTTTTTTTCTTTCTTTTGCTAGTGCCAGTGCCGCTACCATGGCCAATTTAATTGTCATTGTTGTTCAAACTATTGTCAATGATTTTCATTTGTTTTTGAAAACTCACCATCCCTTTTTTCTTTTGCTCTATCTATTAGTTTGTCCAAATCTTATGATGCCATACTGCATGGCAAATCCCTAGAATAGTTGGAAATGTTCAACAACTCCCATTAGCCTATTTTTGAGTTCCAAAAGCAAGGACATGTATGATTTTTTGATCATAGGAAAAAAATAACACAAAATTCAATCCAATCTTTCCACTTAGGTGGAACTTTGATAACTAAATGATAATTCAATTTGTAATAGGTTTCCAATGGATGGTACATTGGTGGGTGTTGTGTGACATAAATATATAATGCCTTTGTTGAAAGGTAAAGGTTTAGTTAGGAAACATTAAAAAATTTGCCAGAAGGTCAAGGTTTATCCAAGAAACAAAAAAAACTTGTTAAAAGGTGGACGTTTAAGTAAGAAATAGAGAGATTTTGTTAATAGGTAAAGGTTTAGTCAAGAAATAAAAATATTTTGCCAAGATATAAAGGTTTAGAAAGGAAAAACTAAAAATTTTGCCAAAAAAATATAATTTTTTGCCAAGATTTAAAAAAAAAAAAGAAATAAATGCTTAGCCTAAAAAAGATAAAAGTTTTGCTGAGATATGGAGGCTTAGCCATGAGAATATAATGGGTAGGTAGGGAGTTGATTAGTAGGGTCAAGATGTAAATTAGTAGGGTAGCTAAGTGGGAGGGTGGCTAGGTGGGAAGCCAATATGGAGGTCAGGGTTGAAAAAAAGAACTGCCCAAACAAGTTTAGTAGCCAAACAAGGTGGACTATGGGACAATATTGGTTAATGTAGGGTTTAGGGTTTACTGAATTAGCCGAGGGCCAAATGAAAAAACACAGCCCATCCCATGGAAAGAACACCCAACTGATGCATTGGTGAGTGCTGGTTCACTCTGGCCTAATGATAATAGTTGTGCAAACTAGTAGGTCATTAATGAAATGAGGGTCAAAGGTTATGTATGGGTTGTAACATATGACCTAATTGCCAACCGGAGCATCGAGATTCTTACAAAGGATAGCTATGAAGCTCATGTAAATCGATGTTTGTTCTCATCACTCTGGAAAGGTCAAATTATATATACATGAACAAACATGGCTATACATGGACAAACATGGCATCAAGGATGGCTATGAAGCTCATGTAAATTGATGTTTGTTCTCATCACTCTGGAAAGGTCAAATTATATATACATGAACAAGCATGGCTATACATGGACAAACATGGCATCATTGATGCAAAATTTGGGCAAGACAAGATTCAGAATGAATTTCTACAATTGTGAAAACTATAGTACAAACTCTACTATACTATAGTTTTCACAACTTTTTTTGAGTGGAGTGGAGTGGAGTGGAGAGACAACAGATAGTTTGCATATATGAGAAACTGGCTGGGAATGGCGTTTACTTACCTACATTTGCAGGCAGTGTAGGTGCCAGTTTTGGTGGGGCCTTGGCTCGTGGCAAATGGTGTTTTCCAGTGTACTTGGTGGCGAGGAAATCAGTAAGAGAAGATTTGGAAAACAGGTGAGAGGTCAGAGGTGAGGAGGGGTGAGTCAGTCTGCTGTGCAAAGTAACAACAACATTCCAGACTACAAAACTCAATAACACCAAGACTTGGTGTGCACCCGGAGCCGCCGCTGCCACTAATGATTTTGGTAATAGGGAATCAAGTACAAAATTTGCACAGAATTTGCCTCCTCATATGCACCCACAGATTTGCTCATCATCTGTGCTGCAACAACAACAACAACAGGTCTAATAAAAGGGAAGACAGTGGAGGTGTTGTGATGATGATGATGATGATCTTGAGAAACATTCTAACTGAAGATGAAGAACAAGAACAAGTCTGAAGAAGATTTTTAGACTTTCTTCAATTTTGACACCCATTCCTTCCTTGTGATATATGACAATTCTTGTGATACCCATATACAAATTCTTGTGATCACCCATTAAGAGTCCTCACTCAAAGAGGTGAAGGTACCAACATGGGTGCCGCTTCACCCTAGCCTCTTAGTGTCTTGGCTAATTCCGTAACAAGCGGCCTCTTGCCAGTTACCTAGTCCATAACTTAGGTATCAAATGGATGGCCAACGGTGGCACTGGTGGGAACGGGGCCACATAATCCAATGACTTGTACTCCCGCAGTAGCAACCAGACTGGTTATGCTCATCAAATGGTATGAAGTTTGAACAAAATGTGGAGATTGTCCAAAACACACTTACCTATGAATCTGAACTAAATCTTTGATTTCATTGTGGTACCATGTCAAAACTACCAAGCACTTGGGGTTTTAAGGGTTTACCAAGCACATACACACACACACACACACACACACACATATATATGACAAAGCCCCATACACATAA
>Ga0209208_10013689_pt1 | contig 10090 bp, 3 predicted proteins | sample S1TSphfallax_3_FD_187694 | JGI IMG/M metagenome (GOLD analysis project Ga0209208, IMG submission 187694) | Host-associated microbial communities from peat moss isolated from Minnesota, USA - S1T2_Fd - Sphagnum fallax MG (SPAdes) (version 2) | ecosystem: Host-associated > Plants > Peat moss >... | reverse complement strand
GCCAATGATGAAGCACAAAAGTGTATGCACCAAGAAGATAAGCACAATGTCCCATCTTCTTATAGCTTGCTTCCCCATCCTTAATGAATGATTCAAACCAATGATTTAAGAACTCACACCCAAATTAGCCTGTTGTTGTTTCCTAACACCAATCCTCCTCCTACACCTCTCATGCACTTGCCTTCAAATTGATGACCTAGACTAGAAAATATGGTTTTTTTTTGTTTTTATTAATCAAACAAACTGTTAGAAATTCTTATGAACAATTACAAACTTCACAAAAACTAGGAAGGTGTATGATTCACAAAGAGAATTAAATAGGAATTGGAATTGCAAGTGAAGTTTTTGACACCCCAAGATCAACCAACCCATGAACAAACCCTTTGTAGCAATAACAACAATAATAACAACCAAACTTCTTTCACTCCAAGTTTAATGATTGGAATCACCACTAGCCACTTTGTGAAACCTATACAAATGAATTCCACTATGTTTAAATTGAAGAATATTTAATCCACCAACCTCAAATTATAGACATATTGGCACATTTCAATTTTGCATGGATTAATTTGCATGAACATAAAGAGATGGACTTAGACTTGAGACCATGCCAACTACAAGATGTGCACATGATTCTTTTCTTTGAAAACACATCTGGGAACTATTGGCATGTTTGTAGTAGATAGTGCATAACATAGAAAAAATTATTGCAGCAACAATGTCTTGGTGAACTCACTATTCATTATTATTGTACTCTACCTCTTTAGATGATTATGGTAGAAGTTTCCATGTGCTACTATTTTTCCCCATAATGCTTGAACCACAAACTTAGAAATTCACCTTCTTTAATATTTGTTGGAAACTTGCCATTGTGAGCTCTCTTCTAGTCCTAAGTTATTTCAATGAGAAAAATTGCAAATGGAATGTGTTTGTGTATCACATTGTCTATGGTATCAATGTCAAACTCATCAACATACCTACATAAGAAAAAAGAATCCAAGCACAACATATGTTGTAATACATGATAAGAATTATTATCATGATTATCCATAAGAATTACAAACATTATCCCATGGTTATCATGATGACAACTTAGGGAAATATTGTGGGAGATACAAACCCTAACCAAATTGTCAACACACTTCCATAGTTTAGAAAGCTAAGCAAATCATTCTTAATGTGTGATGTGGCTAATTTAGATATAATTTTTCCAAAAAAAACTATGTTTAGGTTTCAAGAACATAACAACATATTGTGAGTTCTCCACCCTTGAACCTTTTATGAAGAACTGGTGGTGTAATAGACTTTTGAAATTCAAGCCAATGGTTATGGAGTCATAGATGTTCCACCTTATTGTCTAGCTTTGATTCAATCACATCATGTTCTTGTAAAGTTAGCAAATACATCATGCATCTTCAAGAGTACCTACTGCATCTACTAGCATTCAAAACAACATTAGTGTCTTGGATCTACCAACAACATCTTCAAGAGAACCTACTGCATCTACTAGCATTCAAAATAACATTAGTGTCTTGGATCTACCAACGACATCTCCAAGAGGACTTGCTACATCTACCAACACCCAAAACAACATGAGTGATCATGAATGTTCAACAACAATTGACCATCGCCAAAAATCAACTAATGAAATATTACAATATGATGTTGTTGACGTTGGTGTTTTCAAAATTGCAATCTGTAATCCAATAGATGAAGGAGAGAAAAACACAAGATTCTTGTCTAGAAGATTCAAAGGAAATAACAACATAAAACTTATTGTTGAAGAAGCTCATGATCAAGTTGCATCAAATATTTACCCACATGTTTACCCATGTTCATTATCCCTTTGTTCAAACAAAGAATATATGATATACCACACAAGTTTGAAACATGTGGCTTAAACTGCAAATCTTGAATTCTTGAACTATGAACCACTCTTAGTTCAACTTTTGATCATTGGACCACAAATGATAATTGAAATCGTAGTGATATATATGTATATGTGCACAAGACCAATTGGGGATGAACCTTGGTTCCAAGAATAATTGTTGTTGCAAAATTAAAAAAATTGCATTTAAAATAGTCCAGGGCAAAACCCCAATTTTCATTAGTAATTCCCAATGTAATTTTAGGTCACTCCTAAAACAGTACAATACTAGTAGGGTCACTCCATAAATAGAGACAACTGATTATCATCAACTTAACAATAACCACGAAATTAGTAATGTTGTTCGTGAAAGGAAACAACAATCCACAATTGCCTTACCTCCATAGGAAGTACAAGTGAATACATCTTAACAACCTTGATTTGAAGTCAAAGAATGACTTACCAATGAATTCTAAACATTCATCAAATGGTAGTCTCTTGTCTTCCTTGAGGGAATGATAAATGAAAGAGTTCTAGTATAGATTTTGGCATGTTGGGACATTTTGCAAATCCATGAAAAAAAAAATTTAGTTGTAAGGCATCTATTTACTAGTCCCTTGAAGAAATTGTTAAAAATACATACCAAGATCATGTTGAGCTTGTAGTTATCCCAAATGTCAATTTTAATCCAATGATCAACAAAAGAAACATACATAAAAGAAAACACAAATCAAAAGCAGTCATTCCCTACATGTGTGCCATGATGAGCATAATAGCCTTCTTCTTCTTCTTCTTCATGACCTATTATGTAGCCAAGTCAAACCAAGCCTTTTCGAAGGATGAGAATGTGTGTATGTACATTGAGGATGCACGAAATTCCCTATGCCTTCAAGAGCTCAGTGTGTGAAGCATTGTCATAGTTGCATAGGTAAAAAAATTGCAACAAAATCTTTGTAGAAAAAACACTTTGTTGTGGCCTTTTTTTGTCGCTTCCTATATTCATTAACCACAGATAATGCAAACTTCTCCATCTTCAAACTTGTGGTAGTGCCCACATACAAAACAAGGATTCGCCATCTCCAATTTTTGCATCTTCTCCCACTTGTCCAAGGTTTTATGTTTCTTTCCTTTGTAACCTTCCTTACCCATTTTTTCCTAAAGTCGTCCTTGTTTCTCCTCTTGTTGTCTTATGCTTTGAACTCCTCTTCTTCTTCCGCATCCTCTTTTCCCTCCTTACAACTTCCTACTCTCGTATAAATTTTCCTATCACAGCTCCCTCAATCAATACTCAACTAAAGTGATTTCCAAAAGATCTAACCTCCCCTCAACCTTTCCTCGAGTCACAATAGCTTGTGATTGAAAATCCTAACAAGCAAGAAAGCCCATGGATTACCACAAACATTATGAGAAAAAAAGGTGTTTTGCAATTGGCCTTACAACTCAATTTTTGAATTGCATTAAACATTTGCAACTCATTGTTTTTATACATTATGAATGATATCAGACAAGTTGCAAGAGTTGTAACTCACTGTATATATACAATGCAACTCATTACAACTCAATTACAACTTTGTCGCAACAACTCATTTTCAATTACTATGCAACTCCCCTATGATTACAATCATAATGTCATGTTGATGTCATTTTTCATCTATCCATCAATATTTAACACATGACACTATGAGGATTTTTTGTGATGTTTTTGAAATATTGATATCCATCATCCATTATGATTATTTGTTTTGTGATGGTCTTGGATTATGACACATGGCACAATCAAAAATCGCCATAGCCACATTCATTGAATTTTGGAAACAAATATATATATATATACCTAAATAGGTTGGTACATAGCCATAGGTAGGTAAAAAAGTAGGACCTACTTATTTAGGTACGCAAGTGGGTAGGTAGGAAGATAGAATACTAGAAGAGTAGGTGAACTAACAAATAGCCACATAAGTTTTTTAATTTGTTATGTGTTTTGCTTTTAAGGTTAAACTTTTATGAGTTCATCCCAACATGGCACATGTATTTTAATGTGAGAATGCAAGAGGAAACACCTCTTTTATGTAGTTTATGAAATGAGATATTGAAGACAAAGCATATGGGTTAAATCTTTTCATGGCACCCTAATTGCAATTGAGTTGTAACTACAAAAAAAATTTCCCACATGCTTTTTGTTTGATTTTAATTTTATAATTAATTTGAAATTTATAAATAATCATTTGACATAATTATTTGGAATTTAATTATTTGAATAAAATATATGATAATTAATTATCAGAATAAATATTAGATGGTTAATTATTTAAATAAATAATAATTATTATCTGAATTAATTAAATATTAATTAATCATATTTGATTAATGAAATCATATCAATAATTTATTATTTAATCTACTTAATTAATTCATGGTAATTAAGTATATTACATATTAATTATTAATTTAAAAATTAGTAACAGATAATTCATTCTAAAATATTAAATAATAAAACATGAATTTGAATAAAAGACATTGAAGTATATAAAGACATATTCATATGTACACCCTTATTGAATGTTTAATAAAATATACACGTTGTTTTTAATTTCAATTCAAAAATAGACTTTCACCTTTCATGAAATTCTATGGTTTGATATGTATGTATACCAACATAATATTGTGAATTCTAATGGAGTGAAATATTATTAACACAACAATTGAACATCAATCACAAAAAATAGGACTATAATATTTACTACAATATTTAAATTATAGTTATTTAAATAATTGTGAAAATGATTTATTTTAATTAATTAATTCAATAAAAAAAATCAACTCGTATGAAACATTTAATAATTTAGTCTAGAAAAGTTTGAAGTGTATAAGTAATGACATTTATATGTACATATTCAAAAACACTTTAATACACCATTTTAATCCAACTAAAGGCCTACATCTACACTTTCAATGAATTGCACAATCTATAAATCTTATAATAGTGAGTTGCCACAAAGTTGACAATTAATTTTTAATGAATTGAACATTTTAGCTCCAAAATAGTGGACAAATAGTAGTTACGTAATGAAACCATAGTGGCACATTTAATTATAATCTACTTATAAAATTAGTCAATTTAATTGATTTTTTAGTTACAAACAAGTTGTAAGTTCCAAATGTTATGGACCTTTACTTAATCGTACATGTGGCGTGATCATACGCATCAACGTTATACGCCAACTGCAAAGTAGTTGTTCACATAGTGCTAAAGTACACCAATTTCAACACAATTGAGATTAACCACTTTGTTGCAACTTGTGATCATGGTCGAACTATAGTTGATTATCAATATATATACTTTGCATATATATGCCCATATAAAGTCCAAATTGCAACTAATGTGTGATTAAATTATAACTATGAAATATTATGATGTGGCATTTTAATTATTAATTCATTGTATTTCCATAATATTGTTGTACCCTAGTTGCACTGTAGTTTCCATGATGATCTAATTGCATGCTAGTCTAATCTTTGTGGACATAATTTCTTGTAATGAAAATAGAAATAGCATGAGAAGCACGGGCTTTTGTGTGGGGCAAATTTCACATGTCATTTGGGTGGAATCTATATAAGAACTCACACTCATCTACAAAAGAAGGTGAAGTGAACAAATTTCAACCATGCTTGAAAGCATTTTTGGGTAGTCAAATGATCAATATTAAACTAAATTCTTAAACCACTATTGTTTCCAATTGTATGACCACTTTAATGGGTTTATAATGGGATTTTCCCACTCATGAAAATCACAAATGGTTTGTCTTATGCAAGAACGACCCAAAGTCAAGTTGGGTGGTTATGCATAGTGGTCTATCCACATGATTTTTAGTAATGATTAGTTTGACAATTGCTTGCAAGAAAATGGGAACGATATCCAATAGCTTTTGATATCTGACTACATGAAGAGTTGGTAATAAATTCAGTATGTAGACAACAAGTTCCCACCTTATTTGGTTTAACTACTATTACATAATCTACTATTGTCTAATGTCTACAACCTCATGTTTTCTGTTTATTACAACAAGCTCCTTGCTACCATGTTAGAGAATATTCAAACGAGCTTTTAATCTTTGCAACTTTTTGCAAGGTCCTTGGTTCACAAAGTCTTGATATCACTGAGCTCTACAAATAACTAATGTGGGACTTGGAAGACTCCTCCATAGATAGTGTACCTTTTCACACTAAATGTCTAAATGTTTGACAATTTCTATATGTAACCCAATTGTGCAAGGTCTTAAGATTGAAGCATGGAAATGTTGTGATGTTGTTGAAAGGATTATAAATTTGCTAGTTATGGCCGTCATAATGTTTGGTGCTTAATAGGTGATATATGTTGGTTGGGGGTTTAGTCCTTCATCAAGGGGACCAAGTAGAGGAGAGGCATCATGGTTTTGAACTTTGTCTTAGCAATACACAAATTCTCATTATAATTAAAAAAAGATGGACATGGAGGTTGTAGTCTAATCAAGTGTACAATCTTGGCAAGCTTTTTCCGTTATAATTATATTGTCCATAAAGGGTGGTTGTACCTTTCATGGATGTTCATTGCCTATTGGCTATGGAAGGCATCTTGTTTTCACTTTGTCTTGGAAGTGATTATTTCGTGGTTTAAACATGTGAGGTTTTCACAAGTGTTAGACTGGATGTGGATGAACATGTGAGGAGGTCATACAAGTTTGCTCATGCAAATGTGATAGAGGTTGGTCTTAATGCATGTATACCAAAACCCCTTAATTCCAAGGTTTAGAAGAAAAACAAGTAAATGTTTATCACTAATTAATCTTACAAGCTATGTTTTGGATATTTCAACAACATGCCATTGTTTCATTGCCATGTTCTTAATGTTTTGAAAAGTGAACATTGAATGCATGTGTATGAATGGAAGACAGAAGGAAGGAAGATAAGGTTGTTAAGGGAGGCCTTACAAATATATTAAGATATTAAAACAAAGGAGTGGCTTCAATACAACATTTTTTGTGATTTTTCAAACAACAATTCAACTCAAAAACAAAGCAAAGACATGCTTATTTCTAATGAATGTTATGTTAGTTGGAACACAAGTATGGGCAATATTTATTTGATGAAAAGGAGTAGTTTGCTACCATGGACCACTTTGTTGCCTTGTCATTAAACTTGACAACGATTTTCCATCTGTTTCTCTCCATCGGGTTACCAACTATTTGAATCATTTACAATAAGGAGGTTGGCAACTATACTAAGACAATGGAGTCTAAAATGGAGCTTGAAGAACTAGCAATTGAAAAACTTACGACATACTTGTCTTCAAATCATGTTACTAATCATGTAAAATCAACCCTCCTTCCAAATAATACACTTTCACCCAACTAGGCAAATCCACCAAATGCCAAAGAAACCAAAGTTGCCCTAGGTGCTCTTGTGACATTCTTCATGAAAAAAAAAAGGTGTTATGATTGAAAAGGCCAAAGCAAAGGATATTGAAGCAGTAGTTGCAACCATGGTGGATGGAACTCAACATAGGTGGGCCAAAAGATCTGAAAAGGTTCTTTTACAAAAGATTGGCACTTATATTTTGAGATTGTGTTTTGAGCTTGTTTGAAAGTTTAGAAAGTTGACAAATCTTTTCATTTTCTACTCACCCACTATACAAGCTTTTGTAGCACCTTGTGAACAAAGCTTTGTTTTTGTAGTGTTTTGATGTCAGTCCACATAGTCCTAGAATTTAACATTACATGGGATCTATCCAATAATGTATAATAGTACCTTGTTATTGATGCCATTTTTATTTTATTTTTGTTTTTTGTCTCTCTTAATTTGGATCTTTTTGTGGTTTCTTAAGAAATGTTAATCTTGTTGTGGGTTTTTTCTTCATCATGAAAATGGAGATTTCTCTATTTTTATGAAAGATATCCCTTCTTATTGAAATTTTGGATTTTAGATTTTGGATTTTTGGATTTTGGAGTTTTGGAATTTTGATTTTGCGCTAAATAATGGGAATGTTTCTAGCCAATGGTGAATCAATGGGTTTCTAGGGTTTGAATTACTATTTTTTTGGTATATTTTTATACATTTTTTGGTCAATGTTTTAAAATAAAAACCATTTCATTTTTTTTAATCAATGGAATGCTTAGGAATATAAACAACTTTTTTTTTACATAATAATTTTAACACTAACGATGATGAAACCCTACCAAATTTTATAAAAAGAAAGCACCCAAGAAAGGTAAAGAAAAAGAAACAAGAGGCAAAGACCAAAGTTTAGGCATATAATTGTTACAATAAATATCATCTTATGTGATGATACATACCATATAAATCACATAATAATATATTATTGATATACATATAATAATGCAAATGCATAACATCTTATCTATTGGCAAGGCCATCATGTTTATGATGTCTAGTTTGTAATAAAATTTTGCAAAAATTTGAAGCAATCAAGTTATCCTTAAATTAATGCCCAATTGTAACCCAATTTAATCCTTTATTCATTATTTCATCCTTTATTTTTTGTTATTTGTAAAATTAACCCAACTAATGACAACATTCCCAAACTAGGGATTAATTAAGCATTTATGTTAAGTAATGAAAACAAAGGTAAATTATGAATATACCTTCTTCTAATTAAAATTGTGGGACATATCAAATCATTTCAACATTGGCTCTATGTGTCAATGTGGTGTAATCCAAAGTTGAAGAAAAGAGCAAACAAATTAGTTTCTTATGTGAATTTTTTTTTTGTTGGTTTAATATATTATATCCATGCATCATGGAAACCTACATAAAACACGATATTGTTAAACTAGGATGTTGGATGTTCAACATATGTATTCCCACATCTTGATCAAGTCCAACAAGTTGACGATTTCAAGCATTTTGTAGAAAACTTGTAAAACACATAAGTAAAAGGTCATATCACCATTGCTACTATGACAAAAAAACCTTACCTTACTAAAGGACAAGTGGAAGAATGATGGCACTATGGCTTAAATTGATTTTAACATCTTGATAAAGAAAAAAATCTAATATTCCAAAAACTCAAATTGCCTTTCTTTCTAAAAAAAAACTCTTTGATGCTCCTTCAAGAAGCAAATTTGAAAGGCATCATCATCAAAGATTCTTGTCACTTGCCACCTTCTACTAATGTAGATCTACCAAGAGCTCTATAACGATTTTTCGTTTTAAAACTTCAAGTTTTTTCTTTGCAAAGCCTTGAACTCTAATTCCATTTAGTTATTTCTCATATTCACTTCAAACCTTCCTTCAACATACATATTTTTTAAATGTTCATTTCACCATTCTTTTCCCAAGTTCAAACATTTGACATAGTCATGGTCAACTAAACTACCTAGAGCAAGGTGCTTTCTTTTTAGGAATCATATGATTTGGTGTTCTACAACTAATAGGGTTTGATCTAATAGAAGCAATGTCAGGATATCTACGGATTTTCACACAACTGATCGTTTGGTTCAATGTTGGAGATGATGGATAATAATGGGTCCTACTCCATCAACTTGAAACTTAATATTACTTCCATTGACAATGGCCATACACATTAATAAGTAACACACAAACATGAACAATAATTAAATGTGCCAAAAGTTGTTGACTTATGGACCTTGACCTTATTAAATCCAACCAATAAGGGAAGGAAATTTTATGTGCCAAGAATGGAAGAAAGGTCTTTACCATGTGATTGGATTGTTCAAGTGGAACAAATAGGGTGATGATCACATTGTTTTGCTAAACCTTTTAACAATTTGGAATTGTTGGTATGTTTCGAATTTTTTAAAAAAAGGTTTCAATGTATTATATAGTTTGGAATTTCATCCATGGGGTGTTGATTAATTTGTGTGTGAAATAAGAAGGAAATTATAGTAATTTAATGAAATTCAAAAATAATATGAAGATGTGAACAAATGGTGCAAAAATCTTGAAATGGTTGCATGACGCACACCTAAGCTCCTTAATGGATTCAAATGTGAATCTAAATTGAAAACAACAGAAGAACAAGGAGTCGAGGCATGTTCCCTTGCTTGTAGCATTTTGAGGGTAAAGGGGGTGTGTTGGAGCTTCAGGATGGGACTAGGAAAAGTGACAAGCATTAACTACTCACACAAACCTACACAAAACCAAACACAAGGTGGTTAATGCATAGTTGGAGCACTTTTGGTGTTAGGACGAGTCATGAGCAAACTC
>Ga0209208_10013687_pt1 | contig 10091 bp, 7 predicted proteins | sample S1TSphfallax_3_FD_187694 | JGI IMG/M metagenome (GOLD analysis project Ga0209208, IMG submission 187694) | Host-associated microbial communities from peat moss isolated from Minnesota, USA - S1T2_Fd - Sphagnum fallax MG (SPAdes) (version 2) | ecosystem: Host-associated > Plants > Peat moss >... | reverse complement strand
TGCCCGACCCTGCCCGGACCCCTGCCCCCTGCCCCGCCCTGTCTGGCTGCCCGTTCTCAGTCTGGACCGGTTCCCGTTTTTGAAATCCGACTGTCCGGGCCGGTTCCCGGTCTCGGAATCCGACTGTCCGGGCCGGTTCCGCCGCGTGAATTAAAATGCGAAACCGTCGTCGGACGCACAAACGCACACACATGTTGTAATTATATATAGGATTCACAACACCATGTATCCTTTTTAAATTAATCATTTATTTATTGTCATAAAATCTTCAACATTTGAAACCCCCCCTCCCTCCCTCCCTCCCTCTCTTCTTCTCCATCTATCAAAAAGCATCCACAATTTATATACCTACCTACTTCCCTACCTACTTACCTACCTATCACATTGATCGATTGATTGTGTATTTTGGTTCACATTATTGGAATGTTTAAACCCTAAAACCTTATAAACCCTAAAACCCCAAACCCTAAAATATCTTAGGGTTTAGGGTTTAGGGTTAAGGGTTTACATGCAACAAGTAAGTATTTTCATCATTTTGTCACACTACTACATTTTATCACCAAACTCAAAACTACTAATTATTATTAGATCATTTTTTAAAATTCAAAAGTCTAAGAACTCACAAACTCACCATGTCAAAATCTCTTCTCAGGTTGCAGATATATAAGCAAGGTTTTTAATTTTTTTAATTTTGTAATATCGAAAGTTTGGTGAATTTTTTTTTTCCAAAAAAAATAAAATAAAAGAACTAACAAAATTAGTCAAATTTACACTAAAAATACACTTTTCCAAAAACATTTCCCAATTTTTTGGTCAAAAAATGTCCCCAAAATAATTTGGTTTTTTCCTCCAAATTCCCTTTCCAAGTCACAATAATAAATAAATAAATAAATAAATAAATAAAATTTGTCCTCCTCCAATCTCCCTCTCCTTTGATTAATGAAATAATATTTTTTTCCATCCAACCACATCTTCCCTTCTTTCCTCTTCAAAGGAGAAACTTTTATTATTATTATTATTATTTATTTATTTATTTATTATAATTTAAAAGAACCTCATTTACACCACAAACTCCAATGGTCAAATATCATGTATTAAATTTTAGATCATATATATCTAAAGATTTATAAAGCCCCACTTCTTTAAAATGTGTCACACATTTCGTGCATATATAGTTAAAAGGTTTTACCCAAGTTAATTTTGAAATGTTGATTTTTTTATTATAAATAAAATAAACTCCCTCTATAATCAAAACTATAGTTATCATCACTAGTTAGTGGAAATCAATTCATAATTAAAGTTTTGATAAATCACTAATTTTCTAGCCCTCAACCTCAAGGCTACCCTAAATTGATTATATATTCACACATGCACCTATGTTATATTTTTATTGTATATGATCAAAATCTACAAAAATATCAAAAGATGAATGTCAATAAAATATTTGGATATTTTATTGTCAATTGTGTTATCCAATGAATCAACAAATATTTTGATAAAAACATAATAAATGCATTTCATTCACAATTGGTTGTTATAAGATGATGGGTGCCACATTTTGCTTTTCGAAGGTGAATTTTTGTTTAATTGATTGACCAAGTCTTTAAGGAATTTTTTTTTTGGGATAATATAATAAAGACTTTGAATTTATTATGTAAATTCAAATTTGGAATAAGAAATTATAAGTATAGTTAGTTTTAAGTTATAATAAAAGGATACGATAAATAATTCATTTACATCTCCTTTATTAAAAAAATGTTTTGTTTTGTTAAAATGTTAAATGATTTGAAGTTTCAATATCTATTTTGTGATGAACTAATGTTAATTTCCACTTTCAAATTGAATGTTATGTTTGTTATTGATTTTATATCATGGGATAGACTAAAATTTAATAAGTTGAAGTGACTTGAATGATTTAGAAAATATATACATGATAAACTTCTTGAAATTATGTCATGTGAAAATATTTGTTGGAATGTTTGAAAAATAAAATGGGTTTATTTTTATGTTAGATTTTCATACTTTAATCTCTAAGGATGTTCAAGATTAATAATGGAAAGGGTGAGAAAATAAAGTAAATTGTTTACCATTTAGATTTTAAACACTAATGTGAAAAAACCCTCAAACTATTTGCAAAAGTTTTTAGAATAAAGTTTTTCTTCTAACCCATAAAACAATCAATGGTGTTACACACAATAATGTTATAAAAATGTGGTAACACATACGTTATTCCAAGTTGATAATGAACCCTAGGTACACATTTCAACTTGTATTTTGGTGAACATTATCCCATGGGTTACCAAATCTCATATATATTATACAATGTATGGATTTTTTCTACAATTTATTTCCAATTCCATGTCATAATTTTGTAATTTTTTGTTGCATGATACTTGTGTTTAAAGGTTTAGGGTGTTTAAATATCAAAAATGCGAAGAGTCAAAATGTGACATTGTTGAAGAAGAATTTGACTCTCAAAGTATGTAATGTCCTTTGCCATTTGTGCAATAGGCATGGTGGACAAAATCACATCTTGTTCAATGCCAAGTTAACAACAATTAACAAAAGGATCGTTTATACACCTTTTAGATTTGCAAAATTGTAGTAATGATGATTTCCCAACATGAACTTGTCCAAGAAATGTTATAAGCTTTGGGCTTGCTTATGAGCTCCTTGTAATTATTTTTGGTTAACAAAAGTTTCAAGATGCGTCGACTTCATATAGCTTTGTTTGTGAAGGATGATCAATTTTCATGCAAAATAATAATAATAATAATAATTAAGCATTGATTGAACATAATTTGTGATTAAAACTTATCACACATTGGACTTTTGTGAAGAGGATTATCCCCTTACATTAATATGTGGCTCTTCATGGGTCATACATGGAAGTCGACAAGTTCCAAGTTTGGGATCTTGTAGATATGGTGGCACCTTGCTTCAAAATTGTCACTTGTATGTTCCTTCAAGACTTGGATCCACATCATATTTTTAATACAATTCCTAATAAAATGGATAAACTAAAAAATGTTTAAGATTTAGGATTTGAGTTCAAGCTTTATTATATGACCATAAAGTTGTCATAACTATTGCTCTTTATGACAAGCTCATCTCTAGGTTTGTGTAGTGATGCCTCTTATCCTTGTTGAAGGATTGGGGTGCAAGCGATTCCACTTATTTGCTTTGCTTGTTGACATTATGGGGTTTAGTGTCCTAAATCCTAAACCGATGATTCAAAACACAACTTGGGAAAATGTTCTTTTCTTAAAAATTAATAGAGGGGCGCAAGTTAATATTTTTTGAATCGCTCCTAATCTCATGACCAATCTCACTTCTCTTTGCCATGAAAACACAATTTTCATACTATGAAATAACTCTCAAGAATTGAGAAATCCCCATACTCAATTAAGAAAAGCCATGACATTCCTAATCACTTTTACTACTCCCTCCATGATTTCATTTGAAGCATTAAGACCTTTGAAGCATTACGTGAACAAGAACTATGAACAAAGAGGGAGGAGAAGGCTTCAACAAAAGATGAGGAGGAGAAGTTTTTCATCAAAAGTTAACCAAAGCTTAATCATCATGGTTAGTGTCCCTTGCACCTTCTTAATCCATGTGCCCGACTCCACATGCTCCTCCTCATCTTTTGTGGTCCATAGTCTAGCATCTTAAGCTGAAAAAATGTGGCTTTGGAATTGAGAGTTGCTAGAGTCTCAAGAGGAGTGCATATTGAATCTGACATAGATTGAAGGTGGTTTGTTCAGCATGCTTTCTTTCAATGCTCTTGTCTAGTCATGGTCGTTGACATGTTGATGTAGGAGTAATGTTGTTCATGGTGCTTTCTCAAATTTGCTAGTTCACAAGTTGCACAATACAATTGCATTAGCTTATGTACAAATGTGCAAGGATTTAAGACATGGTGTTTTGCAAAAGAAAACTAACTAAGAAAGGGCATATATGCAAGGATTCAAGGGATGGTACCTTAACAAGAGAACTAACCAAGAGAAAGGTACATATGCAAGGATTCAAGGCAAGGTACCTTCACAAAAGAATTAACCAATAGAAAGGGGAAAAAAATATGATGGTGATGCTTGTTGGGTGAATACAAGAAAGACTGAAATCAAGGAGCATTGAAGAGTAGTTGGATTGTGGAAGTGAAAGAGAAGTGGACTCACCACTAGTTTCACATACTTAGTGCCATGAGTGGTAGTAGCAAAAAGGGGCCACTCAAAGTGCATCCATCTTTGGCTGTCCTTGCCAAGCTCCTCCTTGAAAGTTTCCTGCAAATATAAGTACTAATGACTCAAGGGTGCACATGGAGGGTATTACACATCTGGCATGGTTGTGTATTACACATGTTGTCAAGCACAAAACACGAAAAAAGGTAAGATGATTGGATAGATACCCAGCAATAACTTGACTTCCTGAGAATCAATGTGTCACCAACACACAAACTACATAGTCCTTCTTTGCTTGAGGTTGAACTGTTCCTTGAGAGCCTGCTCGGCATTCTCAAAAATCTTCATAAACAACTTCCCTGCAACCCCCAATGAGAAACATGATTCACTGCTTAGATGATCCAGATTAAAACCACAGTTGCCACTTGAAACATGTGGCCCTCAACAGATCTCTTAGACTCGGGCCAGAGGCAGTCTCTCTCCCTCTCCCTCTCTCTCTCTCTCTCTCTCTCTCTCTCTCTTTCTCATATATGTATATATATGAGATGGCAGAGAAACCTCCACAACAGCACTTTGAAGGTAACAGCAGAATGGGTGCAGTCATAACCTTATGACAGTTGCTCACAAAGTGTCAGACCTTTCATCTTCATTGTGAATAGCAGTCATGAGCTGCAAAGATTACTACCCACTGACTTCATCAGCTCCCAACAGTGGGTGGGTGTAGTATGTATATAAAGGGGAGTCAAGTATGTAGCACTCATGAAGCATAAGCTGCATTTTTAAGGAGGGCTGATTTTTTTCTCACACATTGACTAGGCATGTACATGGAGCAAAAGAAAAAACCAAAAACCTCACCTGATTCAAAGCTGGCTCCTTTACCCAAGGAAGCCTTGATCAGAAGAGACCCAGGTGCTTGCTGGAAAACCTACAAGCACAACATTTGGTATGAAGTACTTCTGATATTTGATTGTGCCCATCTCTCATTGTGAATCATAAGACAAAAAGAAGAAGAGAGCACAGAATGAAAACAAAGTGTGGATAATGAGAGAGGCTTACTGAGGCCCTCAATGATGAATGATCCGCTGCACTGGTTGCATTTGTTAGGCCTGAGCTCTGCTGTTCTTTGAACTCTTTTGTTGAAGCCCTCTTTTCATATGCAGGAAGAGGAACATCAGCAGAGGCTTCTTCATTTGACCTGTTTAAGAGTACACCCTGTGCCACCAAAAAGAAAAAAAAAACAGAGCTCCAGCAAATCCTTGACTGTTCATCCTTTCCATAACATTGCCTGAGAGACCCATCTAAGTTATAGAGGATTACTACTCATTGTTGATCTGGAAGAAGGCACAGGCTGTTCACTTGATAATGAAGTAAACCTCCAGTTTACCTGCAACTAGTGTTGCTACTTTCATAAATTGACAAATACAATTCAATGCCACATATACATAACTGTGAACTGGATGCAGAGAAGAATTGAAAGAGAGGCCAAGAATTGATACATTGATCGAAAATGATGACAAATCCAGCTTGCACAAAACACCATTTGACTGCAGTTGAGATATCAGGCCTTGAAGCACATCTACCGCACTGCATCCATGCCTCAGACCCTGAGAGGAAACAAGTTGACAAGTATCATAATGGGTGGGCTCACAAAAATTCAGTAAGATGCCCAAACAAAACTGAGGACCTGTTCCTACCCACTCTTTGTCATGTGCGCATTCAAAGCATGCTAGTAATGGCAGCAACCCATTACACTCTTCTGCACACAAGCACATATTATGGCTACATTACCTCAAGCATGAAGGAGACATTACTCTTGATTTGAACTGAAGTTTTTGATGATTCAATCTTTGGAGGGGCAGTGAAGGACCAAGCCAATCCCCAGCGTGATGTGTGGCCCTGCACAAATTCTGTAGTGCGTACTGCTGCCACTCCCAAAGTCCACAGCTTTGCTGTCAGCACTTTCAGACTGAGCTTACGTCCAATCATCGTGGTGTACCAGCTGGCCCCATAGTCACAGCCCAGATAACATTCTTGTTACATGCACCATCACACGTGTCAGAATCTAAAGCCATCAGAGGATGGATGTGTCCACAAGTGAAAAGCCCATACTCAAAACTTTTTTCCAGTGTTGGAAAGGGTTTAGGGTTTAGGGAAATGTCTAGAATGCCTCATGATGGATCAAGGTAGCGCAGTGGCAGTGTGGGTCCAGGCACTTACTGTATCTTGTGCTTTAAAGTTGCACTGTCTTCAATCATGCGTGCAACAAACATCTCTTCACCACCTGGGTATACCATTTCTGCTTCTGTTCCTCCACATGCTGTACGAGGATTGGCATTTGCCTCCACCATGCTTGTAAAGAAGGGTGGGTTGCACATACAGAAATCAAACCTCTCACCTTCCTTTACAACTCCCACCAGTATAGCTGCATGTTTGGTGTCAACCACAGCTTCTGAACTGGAAACTGCACCTTCCCCCTCCTCAACTGTGGGTGACCCAACAGACTGGAGAGGAAAGAGCTTTTGATGTGTAGTAGTAGAAGTTGTTGTTGCATAGGAAAAAGGTTGAACCTCCTCCAAGTCTACAAGACTTGAACAATTCTCCTCTTTTGTAGCTACTGCTGGTGTGCATGCTTCATGGCCATTGTCTTCTGAGCCTGTGACTTGTTGTTCTCTTGGTGAAGGTAGTAGTGATACCCACTGAGATCCTTGCAAGATGAAACCTGGCACCTCTTCATCCGTGCTATCCAGGCAGGGATTGGTGGTGGCTCGGAGCTTGACTGCATCACTGATTGCAGTTGAATGGTGAGTAATTTCTTCACCAGTATCATTATTTCCAGCTGCTATGGTGGTAGTATCCCAGTTGCTACCACCAGCATCCTCTATTAGCGAACTTCTGACTTCAATCAAATCTGCAACACTTGGGTTGGATTGGATGTTCTTCTGTGCCCAACTGAGAGCAACTGCAGTGATGTCTGGCCCAACCGACAACATTGAACAAATTTGCAACAAATGTGATCAACATCAACATCTTGCTCAGGAGAAGAAAACCAGGACAAATGTGAAAGACAAAAACTACAGAACAAAAACTTGACAGAATAATTTTCCTGCATTACATGAGCTTGAAGCATCACAAGAATCATCCTTCATGTATCTGCAGTCTCTATTTACTGATCATTCACAGTACTTTGCAATATGCACTTCTGCAATCAAAGCAGACACATGCATGCAGACATAAGATTTCCACAACAGAAGGCATTTCCCACATGTGGATATTTGAACTGCGGAGCTTGCAAAATCACATGCTCTGAAGATCCATGAAACAGATAGCACATGATGAAACTCATTGGAAGAAAAACCTGTGGCAACAAAATGCCATTTATGTAGAGCAGTGCCAAGCAATGGGTAGATGCAATTCGCCCCAGTTCCGATGTCAATCCCACACACCACCTCCTCATGCTCACCATTCTGGTGCCATGGAGCCGGACAAGACGCAAGCAAATCCTCAATCCAGTGTATATAGTTTGCTCGATTTGTGACGGTTGGACACAGCTGCCCATCTGGTATCCACCTTGCATTTTAAAAGAATGAAAATGCAAGACAGAATCAAAATTGGAGGAAAAGAGAATCTTCTTCTTCTTCTCATGCATGTGCACATGCCCAGAAATCCATGAAACTCGTCCAAGAAGATCATCATGGCATCAGATTCCAAAACTCCTGAGCTCCTCCTCTAGTGATGAATCTCTACAAATGCAGCAGAGCTCCAAGAGATGGAACAATCTGTCTGTGTCTTCAACCTTGCAAATCTCTTGGAGAAAGGAAGGAAAAGGTGGTAGGTGCACTTGCTTACCATTTGATGCCATAATCATGGTCCAGCAACACACGAGTGAGCTCTCTGGTGGCATTGAAATCAGTCCAGTCGATTCTGGGTCTGTTGTTGGCGCCAGCACCATAGGAGACAAAGCTCCTGAAGGCAGGGTACTTGGACGCCAAGAGGCTGAAATCAGGTGCATTTTCTGCATACTTGTTGCGAGGGTGCATAGCAGCAGCAACACCTTTCCTCTTCCTGCTGCTGCTCTTTCTGCTGCTGCTCATGCTGGTGGTGGGTGGTTGTTCTTCCCACTTGATGATGCTGCTACTGCTGCTGAGCACATGAAGAATACACTTTGCAGCTGCTATCTCCAAACACAGAGTTTTGAGAGGAAACCCAACTTTCCTGTTTCTGTTCTTCAATGGGATTTTGAAAGAATCTATGAACTCCGAACCCTTGAGATTTCTTTCTCACTACTGTTGTGTTCTGGGAAGATTGATTGAGCGGATGGTTTAAGGTTCATGGATGGATCATGGATCCATCCGGTGGGTATCCAACCAACGATCTGGTCTAGAGTTTAGACCTAACCTATCATCAATCCGGGTTCTTCATGATCGCTAGGGTTCATGGCTGATTATCGTGTGATCTCCTCGCACATGTACGTACCTCACAGTTGACTTGTTGGCCAATCCACCCACAGATTCCTCAAGCATTCGGAGATCCCGGTCGATCCGAGGTAAAGGAGAGAGCGAGAGAAAGAGCAGAAAGGGAGGCGACCCGTTTGCACAGAGACAGAGAGAGCAGACGATCCAGGAACAACCCATCCTTGAGATCGCTGGTCGGTGCATGTGAAGGAGCAGCAACAGAAAAAAGCAAGAAACACGCGAGAGAGAGCGAGAGAAGAGACTCTCGTCACTTAGGGATTCTTTTCGCAAATGGGCCCACCCATCATGTCCTTCTCCTTCGCATCCAGTTCCTTTCTGAGCAGTAGCAAGACTCCATGGGGTCTTCTTCTTCTTGTCCTCTCTCCGCAATGATCATCATCATCATCGGTGTTTTGCTTCTCAATTCTTCTTGCTCCTGCTCTTCCTCTCCTACTTTCCGTCTCAATTCTCAGCCGGTTTGATTGATTTGGCAGATCCGCGACTCCTCTTCTTCTTCCTTGTAAACTGTTGTAGCATTCTTTGATACAACCCACCCAATGGGTCGTCGTCGAGTGAGGAGGATCTCGAACATCACAAGCATCTCTTGCCATCTGAGCATTCGGAGGTTCCCTTTCTAGGGTTTCCAACTGTGCTCATCTATTGAGGAAGGAAAACAAAAAGGAAGGGAAGGATCCAGCAAGCAAAACGTCGATCCAAAGTAGTAGAAGTCCTTGAGCATCAGAGAAGAAGAAGAAGCAGCAGCAGCACAAGGAAGGACAGCCATCCAGCAACCAACCACCACAACCCTAGTGGAGCAGCAGCAGCACAATAACATCAACAACAAACACCCAATACTATGGCACTCAACATGAAGAGCTTCACACAAGCACTTGGGATTGCAGCAGCAGCGATCGAGAAGACGGTACACAGTACAGTGCACGAGGTGACAGGACCCAAAGCGCTGCAGGATTATGAGCTTGGAGAGCAGGTGGGTTCCGGAGGACCAGGCCTGGTGTGGAAGCTCTACTCTGGAATGCCCCGGAACAAAGCCACCCAGCTGCACAATTCCCAGGTCTGTGTGTGGGTGCTGGACAAGAAAGCCTTGTCTGAAAGCCGAGTCCGCAATGGTGTTTCAAGGTAAGCTTGCTTTGGGGGATTGGGGGATTGGGAGATCGGTGCATCTGTTTCTGCTTCTTCCAATCAGGAAGAAGGTCCTGCATTTCAGCAAGAAAGAAGAAGCAACAGAAGCAGATGCATCAATCCTCGAAATCCTTGAATTTGGAGGGGGAGAGAGAGATTGCTGCTGCTGCTGCAGATGTGTTTCTTGTGAGGTTTGTGGGATCACCAGATGGGCAGTAGGCATGGAAAGCTTTTGCAAAGGCTTGAATAAAGCCTTGAAGAAGAGTTGAATGCAAAACTGCAGGTTTTGGAAAAGCCTTGAAGAAAATCTTGAAGAAGA
>Ga0209208_10013686_pt1 | contig 10091 bp, 7 predicted proteins | sample S1TSphfallax_3_FD_187694 | JGI IMG/M metagenome (GOLD analysis project Ga0209208, IMG submission 187694) | Host-associated microbial communities from peat moss isolated from Minnesota, USA - S1T2_Fd - Sphagnum fallax MG (SPAdes) (version 2) | ecosystem: Host-associated > Plants > Peat moss >... | reverse complement strand
TAGAATAACCACCAATAGGCATTAATAGAATAACCACCAATAGGCATTAATAGAATAACCACCAATAAGCATTAATAGAATAGCCACCAATAACCATTAATAGAATGTCCATCAATAAAATGTCCACCAATAGCCACAATAGAATAGCCACCAATAATAGGTATCAATAGCCATTAATAACCACCAATAACCTTAATAAAAAATAACCAATAGCCATATATTATTATTATTTAGGATTGCAGAAAATAATTTAGGGTGAAATCATTTATAATAAACCTATAATAACCTAGAATTACCAATAATAATAGAAGGTGAAATAGGCTTCAATAGCCAAAAGTAATTTATAATAACTACAAGTAGCCTAAACTGAAATAATTTACAATAGCCAGAAAAACATAGAATAACCCAAAAAATTTATAATAACTGAAAATAACCTAAAATGAAATAAGTTAAAATAACCAAAAATAACCAAAAGTAATTGAGAATAGCCATAAATAATCGTAAATAATGTAGGGTGAAATAATTTAAATTGATGAAAAATATTCATATAATAATTGAAAGTAGCTTAACATAGGTAATATTATTATATCAACAAAAAAAAATCCATTTATTAATAAAAAAATTCAAAAAAATGGTCATTGAAACGTTATTGAATAATGATATTCAAATTTTTTTTATATTCAAATGATTTTAAACTTTCAAAAGGAAATAAATGTAATTATGTACATTATTGAATTTTTTATAAAAAAAACTCGAATCATTTCATTTGAACAAAATTTTAATAAAATATGAATTTTCAAAGTTTATGTTTTTATAATGTTTAAAATGAAATATTTGATAACTAAAATGTAATGTAACATATTACCACAAGTGGGGTGGCTTGATGGTAAGGGTATTTACCTCCATTCCAAAGGTCAAAGGATCAAACTTCATGAGTGGTTTTGTGTGTGGTCAACAATGGTATGTTGATTGAATATTCTCCTATCGAATTCCTAAAATAGGTGCCTAGGTTGATTATGTGGCCTACCTACCTAAGTTAGGTTTTAAACTGAGCCTAGGTAATGACACGTGTCAATAAATCATAGGTTTAAAAAATCATGAAATTATCAATAATATTATCTATTAAATAATTAAAATTTAATTGATTTCCATGCTAGTTTGTTAATTAACTAACAAGTGAATGGTTTGATAAATTTGTATTTCATTTTAGAATAACCTTGTTTCATTAGGTACTAGTGAAACAATGCATTATTCGTAGCAACTGGTCCCCATTCACTAGGGGGTTAAATAATTTCACTAGGTAAAAATGTCCAAATTCACTCAAAATTTAATGAAACCCAAAGTGAACTAGGATGCATTTTGTAATAATGATGTAATGGCACATGTTGAGACTAACATTTCTTCATTCCATATTGCATTACAAAACACCCACAACCTATTACCCCAAGTTGTCCACTCTCAAGCCACACCCTTTGAAAGCTTAAAGGTTTAATCTTGTCCCTAGTTGCAAGCTTCTTTGGCGAATCGTTTACACGAGCAGGAATTTGCATCGCTTTTAGTAGATGTTCTTTTAAATATCATACAAACATGTTTCCACTCATGTGTGGGTCCAAGGGTAGACAAGTGGTTATTACCTTGTCCTACCACACTTGCATTTCATTTATCCCCAAACCACTTCCTTCCAACATTATGCACCAATCTTGGCTTGTCACATCCTATGGTGGCCCATTTTTCACGATGTCAATGTTTTTTTACATTGACGAAATAAGTACCCATTTGCTTCGATGCCCCTACGAGAAATGAATGTACAACAACCCACGATAAATTTTGAAATATTATCACAGTGTAGTAAACTTAAACAAGTTTTTTGAAATAGTAAAAAAAAAATCTTATTTGAGGTTCTTTAAATACATGGATTTTATGATACATTCAAAATTGCCATTCTTTCTAAATTTAAAAAATTGCACAACACTAGCAAAAACCCTATGGGTTTTTATATTTATTTGTGGTTAAATGACCCTTTCCATTACTTTTTTTTTAAATAGGTGTAAAAACCAATGGTAATATTATTATTTTTCATAGCTAATAAGGCAAGGTCTTGTTGGGATTATCGTCAAATAGGGTATCAATATGAACAATTCAATAGTTTTAAGGTCACCCACATGTTATCAATTTTGTTATCAAAATAATTTATACCATTAATTACCTATTAATTGGCCAATTGGTTTTTTTTAATATCCATATGTTATGCATAAGGACCAATTTTCAAATATTCACCTTTAAAATGCCTAATATGCATCCTATGTAGGTTTTAAGGTTGAAGTATTTTCATTTTTCTTAACCACATTTTTAAATTTTTTCTTTGGATTCCTCTAACCCATATGTGTGCATATTTGTCTTATAATATGTTTGAAATAATGGTTAAACAAAACATATGAATGTTATTTGTAAGATATAATAAGATTCAAGAGTAAATGGAACACAAAATTGCATCTTGTGACAAATGGGTTTAAGGTTTAAAGATTGAATACTTAAGTGAAAATTATGCATAAACATAAATTAATAGATTTTAATAAATCAATAACCAATTCATAAAAGGTCTTGTTGGTCCTTTAGATGTTACCTACTAGCTGGGTTGATTCTAGTTTTTAGTAAATTAAAAAACTAGTAGGTAGGTTATTAATAGCCTACCCTTGTTTATAATTTATTATTTTTTCAACAAGCAACCAACATTGGCAAGAACCCTCCTATTCTTACACCTCATGAAGTGCATCCAATATATTCCTCCATAACATCACAATTCGTCCCATATCCTTTGTTCAAAATTGTGCTATTATATTGTTTATAGTTGGGTTAAACAGAAACACGCCCAAAATACTATATTAATAGTAAGCTTTGACAATTGGCTACATCCTTTTTGTGTGAAAAACCAATCATAATAGCCCATTCTAAAAAAATCATTGAACTTTGGGATAAATGGATTGCAAATAGTTGTAATCATTAAGGTATACAACACACACACACACACACACACACACACACACTTATTTACCTCAAAACATTTACAAATGTAAGTGTAAGAAATTTTACTAATACAAAAATGGGGGGGCAATTCAATTGTTAAGTCACTATGGGACTCTAGAAGTGGAATAGGTTCATTGCATTTTAGTGATTTCACCCTGGTTAAATTATTTCATTATAATGTCACTATGTAAACATCATGTTTAAAAACTAGTTGATATAATTCATTATTATAGATAAATAATTTTTTTTATTGTTTTAAATACCTTAAATTATTTTAGGCTATACCCTATGTTATTTTAAGCTACCCTAGGTTATTATAAATTATATCCTAAGTTATTGTAAGTTATTATAGGTTATTAAATTTTATACCTTAGGTTATTCAAGGTCATTAGATTTTATTTTATTATAAAATATTTTATCTTAAGGTATAATAATTCAAAATACCTTGAAATTAAAAAATAACATATAATAATTCAAAGTGAAATAACCTAAGGTATAATAATTTAAAATAATTAATAATAGCTTCAATAAAATAACCTACAATAGCCAATAATGGCATATGGTAAAACAACCAATAAAAACTTTAAATAATTTGCAGTAAAATGTTAGAATAACCAAGATTAATTTGTGGTATAATAAATTAAAATAACCAATAATGGTTTGTAATAAAATAACCAATAATAACTCAATGTGGATTAATTTTAAATATCTAAAAATAACTTACAATAACTTACAATAAATAGTTTTAATGACCAATAACAGTTTTCAATAAAATAACCAATAATAGCTTATGATAAAATAATTAAATAACATATGATAAATAACATAAAATAGTCAATAATAGTTTATGACAAAATAGCCTATGGTAAATATCTTAGAATAGCCAAACATAACTTACGATAAAATAACAAAAAATAGTTTATGGTAAATAGTTGAAAATAGTCAACAATATCTTACAATATAATAACCAAAAATAGTTTATCATAAAATAACCTATAATAGCTTATGACATACTAGTAAAAAATAACCTATGATAAAATAATTTTAAATAGCCAACAATAACCTATGGTAAATAACATATAATAGTCAATAATGGCGTACGATAAAATAATCAACAATAGTTTATGATATAATAACTTAAAGTAGCTTATGGTAAAATAAAATAATGGTAAAAAATAACCCAAGGTTAAAAAAATGTGCATAATAATATGTGATGACAAAAAATATCATTCATTCAAATAGTGGTTCAATAGTTAGAAACTTGTTCCTTAAACATGGAAATGAAAGGAGGCGAGAGGAAATGAAGGGTTCAAACGTTCACACTTACACCCTAGGTTGGTGGGCTAGGTGTTTAGGTGGGCTATATTTTTAGCTTAGGTTAAGTAGCTTAATGAAGGTTCGAAGGTACTTAATTTAGGTTCAAAATTGACTATTAATGAATTAACTACTAATTAATTTGACTATTGGTGAATTCAATTAACTATTAGTTAATTCACATGTTTGTAACAATGTGTCCTTGTTTATTATGGAGTTGGCCACTTTCACCATGTTAAATTTGTTCAATTTCCACTACGCCAAAATGTGGAATATATGATTACACCCATGATTTGGCTAGTAGTTGTAAATACCACTCATGACTACAATACTATATACCATACTATATGATCAAAATGTACATCCTTGACCATTGGATTAACATATTATAGGAAAATATTATATATATATATATCATTTATATCTTTTTATCATCACTTGGCACTTGTCCTTGTGATTCAATGCCACATGTCAATGTGTTATTGACCATAGGATGTTATCCCCATTAGGGTTACATCCACATTTCATCCAACCATGTATGTTCATGACAAACAATAGCATGACACGTGTCATTAGGAAGATTGCGACACATGTCAAATTGGTCGCATGGGTTAGAGTTAAGGTTAGGGTTCATGAAGGGGTTTGTCATCATGAGCATTTTTTATTTTGCCATGTGGCAAATAACCATTTGTTTGTGAAAATTAGTTTAGGTTCAGGATAGGTTGGGGAGAAGTCTTGGATAGGTTCAATTTAGGTTTGGGTTAGGTTCATAAGGCCTTTGGTTTAGGTCTAGGAAAAGGTGGGAGAGGTTGAGTGTAGGTCCAATTTACATTTGGGAAAAATTCGGGTTAGGTCTGGGCTTGGTTCATTATAGGTTCGATTTAGGTTGAGTTTTAGGTTTGTCTTAAGTTTGGTATAAATTCGGGCTTAAGTTAGTATAGGTTAGGTTTAAGTTAGGGTTTAGGTTTGGTATAAGTTAGGTTAGAGTTTAGGGTTAAGATTTAAGGTTAAGATTTAAGATTATATATTGCCTTCTACTACTTCTTGCCTTGTTATTGTAAAGTAGGAATTGCAAGTGATCATAATATTCTACAAATCACTACATAAAAACCCTTCAAGATTTGGTAAAAACAAGTTTACTAAAAAAACACTTTGGACATGAAGAGTTTATGGATCACACACAAAGCAATGTGAAGCAAAATTTGTTCTAGCCAATCTACACATGGCAAGTCCCCAAGTTCCTAGCAAGGAAAAAACTTGTATTAAACATTATGCCATTAGAAGCAAATTTCCATGTTTTCCAACTATGTTTGCATACTACACAAGGTGACTATGATGGAACAACTACAAAGCAACTACATGGTTACCACATGCATCACGAACAAGCTTGAAGAACTCGGAGGACTAGGGGATTGTAGCCTTAGGTGAAATCTTCATGTGTGAACTTTGGGGATCCACTAGCCTAGGTGTCTTGTCAACATTTGGTACCACTATTTTTGGCATAAACAGCTCCCGAACTTTTACAACCACAAAATTAGGAGGGATTTCCTTGCCACCAACCTTGCTCCCATGAAGTCCACAAATAATTACAGTTGCAACTTTTCGTAGTAATCAATTAGGTATGTTAAAAGGACTTTTGTGTCGATGCAAATATATAATTGTGAAATTCATAATGCACCAAATTGTAGCCCAAATTAGTTTTCAAAATTATACATGTTATGCATTATCAATACATGAATGCAACTACCACCTTGCAAGTGTGAAATCTATAACAAAAATATTATAATTAAATATGTTGAAAAACATAACTACAAATGTTAGAAAATTGGATTGCTTGAACTATATTTAATTTTGATGTTACACCGTGTGCCCTAGGAGGATGCATTGTTGGGTTTTATCTGATCAAAAATTCATGAACGTCAACTTTCACATAATGCATCACAACCACCTTTTGTACTTAAAGTTTTACACAAAAAACTAAACACAAGGAAAGCTAGTTTAACATCTCACTTTTTGAGAGGTCATTACTTGGGCTTGGCTAGGAATGGACATCATCATTGTCACATCTTATGTGCACATAATATTTCTATTAGATTACAACAATCATTTTCGTTTAACAACACATGTAAGGAAGTGGATGTATCAATTAACTTGATCCTCAAACAACATTTATAAATATAATGTACCAAAGACATTGGCATCACCACAAAGTAAGTTCATACATTGGAAGAAAGGTGCCAAATGCCCACACATTGTAAGCAAGCCCTATCCAACTAGGCAAGAAAACCTAGTCAAGTACAACATGTGGGCAAGGAAGTTGGATAACATAATTAATACTTTGGTGTCATTTGGCCCAATGTAACTAAATGTTGCACCATGTCCTTTCCTTGTTTTACAATTAGGAATTGTAAAGATCTATAACCAATTTTAAAGAAGTCTATCACCGTATTCTACTGCAAAGTTGACATTTGCTTAGCTATAGATAATTACACCCATAACCTTAAGATAATATAATGTTTTACCTTTTGAGACAACACACCATCTTTTTTGTTAGGGCTAGATAGAACTATTGTTACATCTTGCACATGTGCATTATGCATATGATAATTGTATCAAATTACATCAAGGATCTTGAGCTCAAAAGACCTTGATATAATACATAAATTGGGTGCAATGTTAACATTCTTACCTTCAGAGTTGTTGCACAATATTTTGGCATAGTATTAACAGAAGCATTATTGAAGGTATGTAAAAGACCCAAAATACATATTATTGCACTTGTTCCCACATCATTGTACTACCTTGATTAACATTATTTGAACAATCAGTCATTTTTGCCATAAACAACCCTAAATACTCCACCCCCTTATTAACATGTTTACCAATGTGCTCTACTGCAAATGCAAGGGTCAATAGTATAGGGTCATGCACTTCATTCTTATGCAGGGATTCACTTAACTATATATTTCCTTCCACAATTGGCACATTGGTGTTGTGCTTTTCCACCAATGTCCCCATGTTGCACTTGCAATCTTTATGCATGTTAATCAACATGTTTATGCATGTTTATGCATGTTTTATATTAGTTGCATTCTCATCATGCTTTACATCCATTTTCTTTGACCATGTCATCAAACCTTCCACCTTACCAACAATTTTCTTACACATATCCAGTGTTGGTGTCTTATATTAAATGCAACTTTTAAATTAGTCGCAATTTCATTGGCCCAAATTTTGAAGCATGGTCCTACAAAGGTGACCCTCAATTGTCATGTTGCATAACTTATAATGTTTTTATGAATTGAAATAACCCTAACAATAAGATTGCATTATTGAAGTCCAGAAACATCAATTGAAAATTGCAAATTATATAGCAACATTGATGCACAAACAATCGTAGAATTTTGGTGCATTGAAATGAGTCTCACCCCAAATGCAACATTCTGGCTTGGCGAGCTCACACTTCCATTTGGTAGCTCTCCCAACAATGGTTGTCATCCATGTACTAGTGCCTATATACATTAGTAATAGTTACAACATATTTATACTTTTAAAATTGAAAGCTACAAATTCAAGAGAATAAACACAATTTCTCACAAGGTTCAAAGATGTATTTGCTTCATATGTCATGAACATGCATTTAAAATACAAGTTTTTTTTTGCACTAGTCCACCACAACCAGTCTTAGATACATTTTGTACATTAGCTCAGGAATTACTTAAGTGCTATTGGGATGTGATAAATCATGGCAAAGCCCAGTACTTACATAATGCTTCGCATACTGCCACGAGACAAATTATTGGTCTTGAACCCCCTACCCCAAGGCCAACTTGCATCTTTAATGTGCAACCAAGAAAATACACATCTAGAAGTTTATTCAAATTTACACAATGGCCCAAAACTCCATACTGTCTTTCTGGATCAAAATCCACATCCTTCATCTCGTTTTAAGGATTCTTCCGACTATAATCCGCATATGTTCATAACTTAAACTTGGTGTTGCATACTCAAAATTTGATTCCAATATCTCCTTCACCTTTTGCAACTTTTTTGTGCCTTGATGATCGATCGGTTTCACCATGTCTAAATGTCTAATTGTTTGGGTTTTTAGGACAACAAGCCATTGGTGCTGACTTGGGACCAATGACACCCTTCATTGATAACAATAATGATTTTTTTTGTGGATGTTCCCCATGTGTTGCTACAAGTTGCATCTTCAATTTCTTTGCAATAATTTGATTATGCTTGCAAACTTCATTACTCATAATAATTTTTCGAAACTTGAGATAGTTGTGTAGGTTACATTTAAGAGCTATCATTTTTTTTGTTTCTACTACTTAATATCTAATAGGTAGGTGATTTACAAATCAATTACCTTTATATGTTTAGTAACATCTTTGATGTCTATTGCAATTCATTTATGTAATTAGATAAAATATTAGAGTCCTTGTTAAATGCAACCAAGAATTGTGACAAGAAAAAATAAAGCAATGTTTTTCTTTTAATGATATCTTCACATTAACATTAAGTGCAATGATCAATGATTATTGCTGAATATTTTTCTTTATGCATACTAAAGGTCAAAATTTCCAAAAATTATTCATTTTATTATTGAATTTGATTTGGGAAAACAATTATCCTTAATGTTGAACTAGATACGGTATTATAGTGTCATTAAACTTGTTTTTAAATTCGAATGCTTCAATTTGAAGCAACAAATTCCAAACCTCTCCCATATCAAAAGTTTTTTGTTTTGCACAAATGTGCTAAACATCATTACCATAATTGTGTAAAGTTCAAAAGATTTTCATCAATAGATGTTCAAATATGGTACCCGCCTGTGCTCGTGCCCAGTCCGTGCCCAGCCCGCCCTTTCCCAAGCCCTGTCACAGACTGACACACCAAATGAATTAATATATATGATAGCTACCATGGGCGGATGTTGTCTCTATCATATATATTAATTCACTTGGTCTCTCAGTCTGTGACACGGCTTGCGAAGGGGCGGGGGCACGGGCACGAGCACGGGCACAAGCACGAGCACGTGCACGAGCACGGGCACAAGCACGAGCACGTGCACGAGCACGGGCACAAGCACGAGCACGTGCACGAGCACGCGCACGGGCACAAGCACGCGCACGAGCATGAGCACGGGCAGGGGCACGAGCACGGGCACGGGCACAAGCACGGGCACGGGCACGAGCATGCGCATGTGCACGAGCACACGCACGGGCACACGCACAAACACGACACGCGCACGCGCACGGCCACGGGCACAGGCACGAGCACGGCACAAGCACGGACTAGGCACGAGCACGGGCACAAGCACGGACTGGGCACGGGCACAAGCACAGACTGGGCACGGGCACGAGCACAGACTGGGCACGAGCACGGGCACGGGCACGGACTGGGCACGAGCACAGGCACGGGCACGGGCACGGGCACAAACACGAACTAGGCACGGTCACCGGCACGAGCACAGACACGAACTAGGCACGGTCACCGGCACGGGCACAGACAAGGACTGGGCATTGACACCGGCACGTACTGGGCACGGGCACCGGCACGGGCGGGACTGGGCATGGGACTGGGCACGGTCACGGGCGGGACTGGGCACGGACTGGGCATGGGCACGAACAGGCATGGCACGGGCGGGCTGGGCACGGGCGGATTGTGTCCGAACGTCACAGGTACCCACTAGTATATTTAAATTAGAGGCAACCATATTACCCATTATAGTGCATTAAATAAAT
>Ga0209208_10013685_pt1 | contig 10091 bp, 4 predicted proteins | sample S1TSphfallax_3_FD_187694 | JGI IMG/M metagenome (GOLD analysis project Ga0209208, IMG submission 187694) | Host-associated microbial communities from peat moss isolated from Minnesota, USA - S1T2_Fd - Sphagnum fallax MG (SPAdes) (version 2) | ecosystem: Host-associated > Plants > Peat moss >... | reverse complement strand
AAAAATGACCTGTTTGACACGGGGGTCGAGCGTATGCAGAGGTGTGACAGGAGAAGCAATGTACTGAGCCACGGGCGCTGCACTAGCGGCAGCCACCATCCTCAACACTCTCTCGCCCACTGGCTGTCGTCGCTTCTGAGCGTTCTGCTGCAGCCAATCCCGCAATTTATCACTACCAGAACTCTCTTTCACCTCCTCGTTATGACTGCTCTCTGGAAAAGCAGCAGCAGCACACACACATCCAGGAAACACTACTACTGGTGTACCACCACATAGAATCCTTTCTTTTCTCCGAAGTTGTGACCACCTCTCGAGTGTTTCTGTTCTCCTCCTGGAACTAATGTCATCAAAACGCAACAACGGAGTTGCAAATGTTTTCTGATACGCTAAACAATAACACCTCCTGGAAGAAGAATTCATTGAAACTCCAAACCCTAGTAAATTCGATGCTGCCTTCGCCGATTCTCGCCGCGGCGTCGGAAACAAGGAGTTCAGTACTACAATCGATGCTGAAGATGGTCTCTTCATGACATGACAGTTGCCAAGACATGGTGCACATCCAACAACAGTCGCCATTTCTGTCTCTCAATTGGAACAAAACACAACTTTGTCACCAATTTTCATAAAGCCAAGTAAGGACGAAACAAACTACGATCATCTGAAGACAACAAAGACAACAAACAATAACCTGTTCCCAAGATTTCCAACAACTTCAGAACTGCGCTTTTCTTCTCAAGATTCAAGAAACCCTAATAAGAAGAATTAGGTTTCAAGTTTCCCAATTCTGGCTTGGGATTGCTTCTTATATTTTTTGTTGTTTCTTGTTGGCATTCCATTCTTGTGATATTCTTCTTTTTTTTAAAATTTATAGTGTTGTCCTTTTCTCTCTTTTTTAATCAAGCTTAGGTCATTCTTGAATTAAGATATCATATTGATAAACCCTAAATGCTAAACCCTAAAACCTATCATATTGATTCAAATTTGATTAGGGATATTTTGATTTGTGAATGTTTGTTATGGGACATTTTTTCAAAACCTTGATTTGGTAACAATCATAATGATTTTAAAATTGATTTTAAAAAATAAATGATAGACAAGTCAAATATTCACCATTTATAAAAGACACCAAAGGTAAAAGGAAAAAAATTAAATTGAATTTATTTTTCTTAATAAACATTTACTCATTTCAAAGAAAAGGTGATTAAAAAGGACAAAACAAAATATCCGCCCCTAATCATATGTGCAAGTGATATTAAAATATTGCAAGATGCCACTTTTTATTAAATATTAGTAAATTTTATGTTTAAAATTATTTTATTAAATTTAATTAATTTTATAAGCAAAACATTGATAAAAATAAGTTCATAAGTTTGTCAATTTTGATAACATGTCTTGATGAATATTTCATTTCAATGTTGATATGAATTTTTTTTAATTTCAATTAAAAGATCACTAAAATATTTTTAAAAAATTAAATGAAATTTAATGGTTTATGTTTTAGCATTTTATTTAATTAATAAAATATGATTCATTTCAATTGATTATATTTTATTTTATTTTTAATTTAAATCATGATTAAACTGAAAATATCAAAATATTAATTACTCAAAAATCAATTTTTAAATTATTTCCATTTGTTCGCAACATGTTGTTCCATTCAAGTTTCCAATGGGTTCCCATTATTAACCCCATTTTTTTATGAAGGGATCACAAAAGATGGCGATCAAAAGGGTTTCAATCACCATTAGGGATGATTGAATTCAATCACCATCCAATGCCACCAATCAACGTTTATGTATTTTGGTCATCGCAAATTATGTTGGCATTTTTGGTCACCATCAAGGAACCGTCAAATGGTGACCAAATTTGTTTAAGCCATCTGATGACAACCGAATTTGTCTAAATTGTCCAATGGTGATTGATTTTGAAAAAGATTTTTTTTAGGGTATATGAGTTTTTAAATGCAATCCATGACTCATTTTTAATGAGCACCCCTATTCTCATTTGGGTTTTGTGTTTTTGGTTGCCCCCTTACAACCATTGCGTGGAACCTTGGGTGACTTGAAGTGATCAAGTTCTTAGTGAAGGGCTATCTTTTTCACATTTTACGAATATTTTGAACCACATTGAACCTTGACTTTTCCATACTCTAATTGTTTTTAACAATTAGTGTTTGGAAAGATTTTGATTTTTTATCATCCAAAATTCAAAGGATGTTGTTGAATGAACAATCAGGCAAACAACCATCAAGTAGACCACCGTAAAGCAAGCAACCATTAGGTAGTCAATCTAACAAAAACCCCCAAAATAAGTTATCCCACACATCATTTGGAATTTAAACCCCATTACCTTTGAGTAGCTCACCCTCAACCATGCATAAACAAGGGGCTACAAAAATGTCCGGCAAGGTGAACACTTCATTGACACAAACCCAAAAATGTCAAAAGCTTGAAAACAATGATCCTAAACAAATCGTCACACAATGATTCTAGGAAATTGTCATGACATTTTTTTTCGAGCCACAAAGGCATATCTCGATGATGCTTTGTGAACAAGCAAGGAACTAGCTTGGAGAAGTATAAGCAAGTCATGGAACATAAGTTTTTGGCAAAATTAAACAAATCCTTGTAATACACCAAGCTTTGGATTTTCAAGCAATTTCTAAAATGGTTTGAATGCAAAATTTCAAATTCAGCCACAAATTTGTTGCAATGGTTTGATGTCCTTTATCCACAAAAGGACAAGGTGCATTGGAGCACAAAATGGTGAACTTGTGGGAGAAAATTTCATGGTGGGTCAAATTCTCAAAAAATTGATTGAATAAAAAGGTGAGGCTTGCACCAAGGATGGTAGAAGGTGCTCAAAACCTTCTCGCCCAAATTGGAAGCCATGGTGTGTTCTCGATTCCAAGCACAGCAAATGTGTGGTGCACAAGGTGCAAATTGAAAGTTTTGATCGCATCCCAAGTAGGATTGAATTGGTGGGGAAGGCCTTTGAAGTGAATGACAGGCAAGAAACATGTAAGTAACGATCAATGGAAGCCTTGGCATGCCCATTCGAACATCCAAGTGTCATCAAATTCCTTGCCATCCACACAGAGACCATGGAGGCATACACATTATGGTGGAATGGGGGAACTTTTCGAGAAATGTTGACTTACAACACAAAGTACTACCCCATTATTGATAATCATACCTCATTGCAGCGAAGGGGGCTAAATATGGAAGGGTTGAACACAACTTGTCACCTTTAAGTGAAATTGTGTGAAGTTGGCATGGGCATTCATAAACATTATGAATGCAATACATCATTGTGGAATTTTGCACAACTTGTCCAACAACAACATTATGTTACATTTTTCGATAGACAAACTAGATGTTGTGTACATAGGTGTGTGTGATTAAGGTGAAGCCAAGCATTTGCAAGAAGTGACGCCATCATTATATGGCTTTGCAAAGGAGCAAGATGCCACCAATGTAAAAAAAAATAGAAAACTAATTCAAGGAAATCATAGAAAATACCTAGTGGTTGCCATGTGTTTTTTAGATAACCAATTCAAGGAAATTGGAAAAAAACGTTTGGTGGCCACTAAGCATTTTCTGGATAACCAATTGAAGGAAATCACATAAAACATTTAATGGTTGTTATGCATTTTTGGATCAATGAATAAGGGGAATGAAAGAAAACACATCATGACCGCCAAGCGTTTTATAGATCACCAAATAGTGTGAATCGAAAAAAACACCTAACAATCAACATGTGTTTTTTGGATCACCAAATAATGACAGTCGAAGAAACACTTAGTGGCTCCCAAATATTTTCTTCATCATTGAATAGTGAAAATCCCAAATAATATTTGGTGGCCACCAAGTGTTTTTTGGATCATTATTTAGAAGGAATCTTAGAGAACTCCTTGCGGTTGTAAAACATTTTTTCGATGCCCAATTGAATGTAAACACAGAAAACATCTAACAGTCACTAGGCGTTTTTTGCTATTCCTTTTCATTCCAAATATGAGTTCATATATGCATTACAAATGACAAAATGGATCATGTGAAAACTACACTCCTAGGTTGCAAGTGGCAAATGAAATGAATTGTGGGCTTGGACAATTGCCTATTACCTTGATGGGTATAATACCTCATGGTCACATGGTGATGAAAGATATATGCAATATTCCAATGAGTTGTGGCTTGATGATCCCAATTTTAGAATTGGGTCCTTTCTACGGCTTTTTAAACTTTGGAAAAAGCTCAAGTTTATGAATCCAAAATCTTGTTTGAGCACCCTCCCCAAGGCACACTCTTTGCACATCTTTTATAAGGCAAATCTCGCAATACAGCTGAATTAAAAATGCCAAATGAAAGTGTGAGCCCTAGACCGTTGTGGAAAAGTTTCTTGCTTCAAATTGATAATTATGTGAAGGACAACAAAAATAGGTATTTGTTAACATTTCTATCATTGTTGATGGCAAGGGAAGTGTTTGAGGAAGTTAAATTAAGAATCCTTATGGTTGGTCATACACATGAAGATATTGATGGATGTTTTGGATATTTGTCCAAAAAGTTGAAAGAGTAAAACAATTATATTTTGGCAAATTTGATGAAGGCTTTTATGGTTTCGCAAAAGAGACCCTTCACTCCGCAGTTGATTCAAAATATTCTAGATTTTAAAACTTGGGCCCTTGGTTGTTTAAAAGATAGACTGGAAACCTTGGTAGAGCATATTAATTTGCACATTTTTAGATTTTTTATGCATTTGTCTGGATGGCCTATGATACACTACAAAATTACACTAACCAATAGCATTTGGAGTCCCATGGAAGGGCTTCTAATCAAATTATGGAAAGTTAATTCAAATGGATTTCCAAAGTTGCCTATTAGAGTCCTAAGCCTTATTCCATATCGCCCAATTTTAGGCCATGATGCGATAAGGTTGGTGGAGAGGGAAAAGTTTATTAGTGTTAGATTATCCAAATACATGGAATTCTAGAAACAAAACATTGAACAAAACACAACTTATGTGATGAAGATGCGTTAGTATGTGGATTACTAGGAGGATATTTTATTGCATTTGTCAAAACCTTTGCCTACTCAAATGTCGCAACCCTACTTTGGCCAAGTGTGGGGGTGAAGCCCAACACTTGGAAAACGTGAGGTTTTGGAGTCCTCCGGGACTCCCGAATGTTTAGGGTTCGACAGCAAGGCCCAAAACACCTTGCATTGAGGTGTTCTTGGTGTCGTTGGAAAGTTCTTGAAGCGTAGATATCGAAAATGGCCTCGCATTGGCCATTTGGACATCTGTCGCGCAAGTTATGGGCAAAAGAAGGGCCAGGAGTCAAACTGGCAGTTTGACTCCCGACCACAAAAAGTCGGGAATCGACCTCTTCCCGACCTCCGAATTGAGAGTGCAATACGTCGTTGAAAATATCTCGACGAGGGCTACAAGTTTGGTTTAGACCTCGTCGCAATCAGACCTGGAAATCGGGAGTTATGAGCTTCCAAAGTCCCGAGACTCCACCCGGGACAGTTTCGGGACAATTTCGAGACTCCAACTTGGGAGTCCCGGGAAAAAAGAGCCATTTGGATGTAGTCTCGGCGGGGCGTCGCAGAGAATACTATATGGGGGAAGGTGGTGGCTTCCCCCGAGTCCGGGCCGTGGTATGTCTTGTGGTCCAAAGTGCCCGTGGCTTGTCCCAACACCCAAGGGTGTCCTGGAATGTGAACTAACCACGTGGGTGGTTTGTTTTGGTGTAGATTCAAGTTTGATCTACTAAACCTTCTTCCTAGTCTAATCCCTGGGCTCCCAACTCGACCCTCTACCCCTTTCTAGAGTTGGAAGCTGGGAGCACCTTCCGAGTCCCTCTTTCCGCAACTACACTTTAATGAACCCTCAAGTGGTTTCACCCCAGGACTTGGGAGTGCGTCATCAAAGGTCCACTTTTCTAGAAAGCTTTTGGCTTTCCAACAATTGGAAGTTAAATTATACAAGAGCTAAGTTGTCGTCCACAAAGCCAATTGCTAATTTTGAAAACCTAGTAATGCATCTTTATTGTGGGCCCAAAAACTTGAAGCCAACTCCTGCATACACCTCGTTTGAGGATATCAACAATGGAGATTTTGTTCTTGTGAGGCCTCATGATCCTTTCCTTGTCCTTGTTTGGATGGGAAGAACACAAAGTGATGTTATTAAGGATGATCAAAATGAATTTTTCAAAATGGTGAAGGTGCAATGGTGGGTGCCAATGAAGAAAGGGTCAAATTTAGATGAATGACATTTGTATAAAGATTGTTACAACAACAAGTGAAAATGTAATTTGGTAGAGCCAAAATAATGGCTCGAAATTTCAGCTATTCTTTTCTCTTTTCCTTCATGAAAAATACGACAAACAAAAGTCAAATGACTATTCTTTATAGTTGTTCTTTTCAAGCAAAAGTGAATCTTGAAGCTACAAAAACATCCAATAATTTGTAAAGTATGTTGGTGACCATGATAAAATATTTGTTATTTCTTGATGTGTTTTTTTTCATTTAAATCATGATTGCACTTTTGTCCTTATGTTAACTTTTGATAATGTTCTGTTTTGTGTTATTTAATGAATTTAGTTATACATCAAATTATTCACAATTTTTTTTAGTATTCATAATTAGTAACAATTTATTGATTCCTTATTCATTGTTGGCATTAATGTTTTTAAATGTGTGAATTTTTTGATAATTGTGTTTGTAGGTGAAGCTAAGAATTGGACCTTTAATTCTTTGTTTTTCAAACCAATGATCTACTTTGTTGCACCTAGTGGCCACAAGGGGAAATGGTACATAAAATTTTAAACTATTAATAAATGTTTCATTATGAAGACCATTTGTGAGTGTAGCCATTGTTGGATAAGCACGATTGCCTTTTTTTGAAACTCAAAGTACATAATTTCTTTTTGCAATTATTAGCTTCATTATCAATATATATATATTTTTTATTTGATGTATCATTTGGCATTGGAATGATATATAAAGTTTGAATTGTCTTGGTGGTTTTTTTGAAGTTTATCTTTGTCATTGGTTGGAGAATTATTGTTGTGTTTTTGTATTTGACAAGATGTATTGTTTAATCAATTTGTTCATCATAGATAATTTCATGTATAATGTTTTTAATAATCATGATTAGTGATCTTTCTTGTTGTACCTAAACCCCAATCCCTAGTGACCACTAGGTGTTTGTTTTTTCCCTTTCATGGCATTGATTCCAAATTTATTAAGAGTTTTTTTTAATTTTTGGGTTCTTTCATGTTTGATGTGGCATATTTTAAAGCAATGTTTTGATCATAAAAAATTATGTGTGTGTATATTCTTGGATACTAACTATCAATAATCTTTTTTTTTTGGACCTTAACCCTAATCCTTGGTGGCCACCAAACATCTGTTTTTTTCTTTCATGGCATAGAACTACCGAATATAATTAGTGACTTTATTATAGTATGAACAACAACTTTGGATCCATAGACATTATTGTAATCAATCAATTGGCACATGTTGTGCTTAGTTCTTTTCATTTAGTAAATAGAATTTTTGTTTCTCACGAATAGGAGCATTCACTTCCAACCTTAATAATGAATAACATATAATTTTCACTTGGTGGGCACTATGCAAAATATTATTTTCATCATATTAATATATTCATATTGAAACTAACATATTATATTTGTTACAATACAAGTAAGACAAATGGCTCCATTGACAATGTTGGTGTTGTTGGATTGGCTTCATGTCCCTTAATGTATCAATGATTGAAAATGTTGCATAAAAAAATTGGTATGAATTTTCTTTGAGACAAAATGTGTACATGGATGTAATATTGTTGTTTTTTCTTTGAATGTAAGGTTACATATTTTAAATATGGTGGCCACCATGTGGAGTTCATACCGTCCACCAGGCTAGGTAAAATTTTAAATTAACAATTTAATCTTACATTAATTAAATATGTGTTCTAAATAAATCTTATTTCATGATTTTAAGTTTAACTTTTAAGTTTTAAGGTGAAAACACACTAAGGGTGAACCATTTTTCACCAAAAAAAGTGATATATATGAGTACCATAATATGTAATAAGTTAAAATCTTGATGGCATCTTTTGACTATCCTAAACATAAGCAAAAAAAATTAGAATTTGCATGACAACATTTTGAAATTCAAAGTTCATTTTGAGTGAAAATTAATCTTGACCCAATGATGAAGGGGATTGGATAAAATTAATGTACATAAGGTATAACTTATATTTTTTTGATGGCCATAGGGCCCCATTTTGGGAACATATTATGGATATTCTTTCTCACTTACTTAAGAAGCCTAATTTAATTACTTCATGTTATCTAACTACCTAGCTTAAATTAACCTACCTTCTTAGGCAAACCCATCCTTGGGTGGTACCACTATACAAGGAATCATGTCCATATCAACCCATGTGTTTGTGATGTGTCCAAATTAACCATTCTTTTTTACTATAAATATATTTATCTTCCATGGTGTTATATAAAAATGATTTGAAGTTACATTTGCAATTACAAAATGGTTTCAATTGCATGTGACTATGACTTGTGACTATTACTAGTTTGTACAAAAATGAAGATGAAACATGTAATTGTATCAACCAACAATAAATGAAAATTTAGTTGTTTGTGTGCCAAATAATGCAGTTCATAGGTGATTGTACACCATGTGACATCTTGTTCAATTTGAATTGTAATTACATATTATACTTACAAATGTACACACATGTTTAAATGTGAAGAAAATATGTTATGGGTAATGAAATTATTTCTTGGTTATCTTGAGTGAACAAATAATTAACTATACAATAAAGTTTGACAGGTTTGTGAAAATTTAAAGGATCAATGGAAAGGATCAAAAGGAACCACAATTTTCAATTTTTGGCATATTAGGGTCATGTGTAGGTGTAAATAATTTGTTTTCCAAAAAAAGTTGGGATTGTTGGATTTAATGGTTTGAATTTTTTTTTTAAAGTTATTTAAAATGAATTACCATTTCAATGTAATAGTTATTTAGAGATAAAGTTCTTGCACATTATAATTTGTGCATTTTATTTCTTTATTAGTTTTGTGTTGTACCCAAAATAAAACAACCTATCTTTTAAAGTGGAATAGTCTAAAATAACATAAGGTGGAATAACTTATAGTAGAAAAAATCATCAAGAATGGCCTAGGTTGGAATAACATAAAACAACTTTAAATGACCTAGAATAGCCGAAGGTAGAATATTTTAAAAATAATCTAAGGTGGAATAACCTAAAATAGTTGAAAATAACCTAGGGTGGAATAGTTCATTATAACCTAAAATAACTTAGGGTAGAAACATAATTAATTAATTATGTAGGCTAGGTAGTACATCATAGGTAGTAAGTAGGATAGATAATACATGATATGTAAGTGGGTTAAGTAGTAGGTATTCTATTGTGTTGATATGGGATATTATTTTGTGCACAAAACAAAGGATGTAATAATGTACATAATGTTGTACTGTTTCTTTTTCATTAAAATTTATCCCTTTGTCTACAAGTTGAATTTTGTAAAATATATATTTATAAAATCCAATCACAAATGACCATGCCACATCATCATATGTGATTACACTTCTTAATAATAAAACCAGTCATAAATCACTATGCCACATAAGGTGGATCTTATTTGGATGAAAAATTGGTATTAATCACACCTTGATGCGATTGCAATTTTGACAAGGTGCCAAGTAATGCCTTTTATGACTATGATTATTATGCAACTTGTCTAAGGTCACTACATACTATGCTAGTCACATGTGGCATTTGCAATTAAAAGTTAGTCATAAAACTATTTGTTAATATGGGAATTCTTTGTAGTGTTAGGAACCAACTCACCAAAATTCAAGGAAAGATGGAACCAATTTAATTTAATTAATAAAATTTTATTTTTTAATTGTGGTTTTCTTTATTGATTTACATCACATGGGCTTTGTGTTCCCCACTTATGTACATGTTATGAAAAAATTGTAGAGACGTACAAAGGTTGCACAAGTAAGGCATTTGTGTTCTTAAAATGTTTCTAA
>Ga0209208_10013683_pt1 | contig 10092 bp, 10 predicted proteins | sample S1TSphfallax_3_FD_187694 | JGI IMG/M metagenome (GOLD analysis project Ga0209208, IMG submission 187694) | Host-associated microbial communities from peat moss isolated from Minnesota, USA - S1T2_Fd - Sphagnum fallax MG (SPAdes) (version 2) | ecosystem: Host-associated > Plants > Peat moss >... | reverse complement strand
GTTGCAGAGAATACTATATGGGGGAAGGTGGTGGCTTCCCCCGAGTCCGGGCCGTGGTGAGTCTTGTGGTCCAAAGTGCCCGTGGCTTGTCCCAACACCCAAGGGTGTCCCGGAATGTGAACTAACCCCCGTGTGGTTGGTTTTGGATGCAGATTCGAGCTTGATCTACTAGTCCCTCTTCCTAGTCTAATCCCGGGACTTCTAGCACGCCCCTCTACCCCTTCATAGTGCTAGAAGTCGGGAACACCTTTCGAGTCCCAACTTTCCGCAACTACACTTTGGTGAACCCTCAAGTGGGTTCACCCCGGGACTTGGGAGTGCGTCACAAAGGGCAATGGTGCCCTAAATATGATGATAATTCATCTATTATTGCATATTTACAAGCAAATGAAATTTCGATTAGATTAACACCCAAGGAGTAAGATTGAATTGGATATAAGGTTAAGTGATTCAAATGGAAGGCAATTTTTTATTACAGGTGTGGAAAAATGGATGAGAATGGGTCGTACTTTGCTTAAAACAATGCATGTCGAGGCCTTGTCCAACAAGCTCAAAAGCAATTGGGCCATTTTGGGGTATAATAAAATTATAGTTTGTTCCAAACATAATACTATTAGTGAAAGATGCAATTGCATGTTCAACAATTTGTTTCTTAGTGTATGGTGTGTGATTAGGTTCGAACATTATTCAATGCACCTATACCTCATCTATGACCTTTACCAATTATGGGGTTAAACATTAATGGAATTTGGATTTTGCAAGCCCTTTAAATTTGACACCTCAACATGACCAATATGTTTGGTTATGATTGAACATTTCTCCAAATGGTTGGAGTTGGTGCTATTGTCAAATCACAATAATGAAAAAACTACCTATGCATTATAAAACAAAATGTTTAATAGATTTGGTGTTCTAATCAAAGTTCTTATTGACCAAGTTTCAAAAGTTGTGTGAGAAGGCATTGATAGATCATCAAACTACTTCACAAAAGCATCCTAAGGCAAACAAGTTAGTCGAATGGATGGTGTAGGTAGTGAAGCAAGGACTACATAAGTATTGCCTCCAAAAAGGTCATTCTAAAAATTGGGATTTGCAATTACCATGGTTGGCAATGGGATATAAATTTAGTCAGCAAGCCTCCCTTACATCATTTTCACCATATTTTATATTGTTTAGTTGTGATTCTAAACTACCAACCTCCATTCGGCAATAATAAATTTTGATGATCCTACAATGTGGTTTTAGGCATGTGAGCAAAAAACAACTTTATTCAGATGTGATGCCTGTGGTTATGAAAAAACTAACTATTGTTCAATGTTGAGATACTCTTCAATATGCCCCAATTCATGGAAATGGTTATTGGCTTCAAATTTGTAGGTTTAAGCTTAAATATTTTGTGTACTTATAGACTATAATAAACAACACTAACTGCTTTGGATGTGAATAAAAGATGTGATATTCTATGTCTTTGGAAGGTCCTACCTTCCAAAGTTTTGTTATTGGAGGGCAAAAATGGACAAACATGGATGTGCGTAATTTTGCATCATGTTTCTTTATGTGGATGGTCATATTGACCCTTCTTTGTAAATTGTTCCTATCGAATTCTATTGTGTGTTATGTGAGCAAACCATAGGGACTACCACCATGTTGATTTGTGATCAATGTTCACAAGGTTGACATTTGAGGTGTTTGACATCACCATTGTAAGAAGTACCAATTGGCAAATGGTTTAATACACTGAATAAACCTAGTTTTTTATTCCTATAATTAGATGATAGGAAATGCATGTGCTCTATTTTTAATGTTTTGGACTTGAATTCATGTGTTCTTGCAAGTGAGATTGTTTTAGTTGGGATGGATATATCAAGTTTATGAGGTGTTATGTTGTTTTGTTTATGGATGTTGACAACAATGGTTATAGATGTCAACATTGGAATGCATGACACCCTACTAAGCGTGGTTCATAGTACATTCCACTTGACTTCATCCATTCTTGACAATTAGTGTAAGATAATGTCAAACATTAAGGTCTAGGGTGACAAATTATGTCATTTTCTTGACCACATTGTGTGACATAATCTTGTGGTGGTGATCATACAGAGTCATCATAGTGACCAAAATCTATCATGAACCAGACCTTGTTTTGTATCATCACCACCATAGACATTCATGTCATGGAATGGCCTTACAAAATGGGCAGGGCTTGACACTTCCATAGCACATCAACTTCACCAGTAACAAACTGAGTGTCTGTCGCAAGACTACCCAAATCAGTGAACCTCAGCCGTGATTCAGATTGCCAGGTTGACAATAACCTTAAAAGCAAAGTATTGTGGAAAGTATGATACCAAGGCCCTCACCTGATTTGAGGGGTGTAAGCCCAAGGGTGTAGGCCAATACTTAAGGGAGGCCCATGGGAACAGACCTTCCCCATTGTAAAACCATGAAAGGTTTTTTTATTCAACTGGTGGAAGGGCTGCATGTGATTATTGGAAGGGTCCTTCAACTTACGAATGAACCTTCCTTGTTAAGAGGTGCTTTCAAGTACAAAGGAAAAAACCTTGCTGTGCTTTGTGTGCAGGGTAAAGTGCCAGGGTGGGGCACTCTTGAAAAATAATGGGCCTGATCGAGGTAGTAGCCAAGCATAGCCCCGCTCACCCCTGGCACAAGGCAAAGGTTATCCTGAACCCAAGCAAATGTAGATCACAAGGTGTAGGAAGGGGAGGGATATTCTGCCTACTCCTTAATAGCAGGAGGGATCTTATAGGCAGAAATCTGGTATTGTGAAATTCCATGATTTTGTCAATAACCTCCTATTGAGGGTTTTTTTATAAAATTCAGGATCAAAATACCTCTGGTTTTTGGCTCTTTTAAATTTCAAAATCAAAACACCTTCAGTTTCAGGGTTTTGAAAATTTTCAAAAAATGGACACATTTCATGAAAGAAGAGGCAATGAACCAAACTCTTGAATGTAGGTTCTTCGAACTTTGGAACTTCAGTTAAGGGTCCAAATCAGTGTTGGGGTGGTTCTTAAAATCAGGGGAGATACCCACCAGTTATCAACGAGGTATATATCCATTGACCTGCCAGTTCTCAAAATTTTCAAATAGCTGGTTGTGGTATATAATCATGGTTCTCAAAAAAAATTCAAAAGTCAAAGAACTGGCCAACAACCACCAGTAGTTCTTTGAGGTTTTTGAAACAAGCAGGAACAACAACTCTTTTAATTCTGATTTTTTTCCGAAGACCCAGAACTGGTGATATTTTTTGGTTCTGAAATATTTGAAGAACCGAAACCAGCAGTAGGCATGATACTGATTAAGGAGTAGGCATGAGATCCCTTCTCTTTTCTAGGATCTGCACTCATGGACATAAGGCAGCCTGCAATCACACCAGAAATGTTCTCCAAGTGCTTTCCAGAACAATTCTGGTGCCATTTAAGTTGTGGAGGACTCTGCCAAGGCTTGTTCCATAATGTAGGTTTTTGAAACAATGATTCAAATTTCAGGCACATATCAACATATCTCAATCATCTATTCATTAAAAGTGACAGTGATAACCAAAAAAAAGTGGAGCCACCATATACCCTGTGTAGGGAAGAGGTGTAAGGTAAAGCCTCAGCATGGGGGGCATTCCAAAAGTAAGAGGCTGATGTCAAAAGATAACAGTCAAGTCCAGCCCTGTTACCCACATGTGGACTTTGCCATAGTAAAGCAGAAGGCAAACATTTTCATGAACCAAAACATATGTGTAGGGTAAAGCCCTAGGGTGGGGACATTCTCAAAATAAGGGGCGTAGGATGAGGGAGTAGCTGAGTCTGGGCCCACATTTTGGGAATGTCCCCCACCCATGAGCTTTACCTATCATAAAGCATGTGACAAAATTTATCTTGAACCAAACCTATGTCAATTATGAGGCATATGAATGGGGGGTTCTTATGCCTACTCCTCAATAGTGGGAGGGTTCTTACACCTATAATTAGGCATCAGCTCCATCACACTCCTAAGGGCATAAGGTCACTCCTCTTCTTTAAAGAGTGCAGAAATCAGAAGAATACAACATGGGTCACATGCACATGTAAATGCCAACATGTGACATTCATTCTTGCGTCCAATATTGAATCCTGAAACCACCAACAACCTGTAATAAGAGCAAAACATGAGCTGTGAAGGTGATTCTAGTGTTGTTTTTCAACTCAAACATGGAATTAAATCTTTGAACCTGTTACATTGCAATTGACCACTTTCATAATCCACCACATCATGCAGAATATGACTGGCAGCAATGTTCATCCTAGCTGGGTGCACCAAGACACCTGAAAACAGAAAATATTTGGATGAAATCAAAGAAATGCAAGTTCCCACTCTCAGTTTGTCATTGAGAAAACTCAAATCATCAGCATAAGCACAACAAAAAATAACCTGCAAATCAATCAGCAAGCTGTTGTCCTCAAAAGATTGCAATACTGTGCACCAATTCATCATTGCTGAATTCTTGATGAATGTGCTACATCATAACAAAACATCAGTTTATATTTGGGATGTCACAACGGGGAACCCCGTTTTGGAACATCCATCAACATTGGGGGTTTCTCACAAGGAAAACTCCCATTCTTACTTGAAACCATCTTGGAACAGCACTCCAGCTCTGCAGGAATTCTGATGTACACAGCCAACAGGGGCGAGTACTTCAGAAAATTGAATATTGTTCACCTATGACAACAGCTGGTCCTCTTCCTTAGGAGCATGTTTTAGGCTGAATAACTCTCTCAACTTCACAAATAAGAGGATTTTCCCTTCACCTGACTCAAGGCCTCCGTTGATTCTCATTTCGAGATCCACACTCCAAGAGCTCTGTCAGCACCATCCGCATCTTCTCCAGTGAAATAGGCTTGAGAATAACCCGGTCCATGCCCAAGCTCAAACAACGTTCCCGGGTTGCCATGTCTGTGTTGGCAGTGAGAGCAACGAGCAGTGGCCTCTCATGCCTGGCAAATTTCTCTTGAATACGAATAGTAACTTCATACCCATCCATGTCAGGCATGCAGACATCCAGTAACAGAACTTTGAAAGACTGTCCTGGCTGTGAAATAACTTGCAAACATTCCCGGCCAGAGCTGACAACTGTGACCTCGCAGCCAAGCCGCATCAACAATCCCCTTGTCACCATCCGGTTCACTCTGTACAGAACAACTAGATCAGCCAACAGGATGACTAACTTGCAGAACATTCAGAGCCAATTTCATATGAATGCAGAGGAAATTTCAGTCATGCTTACCCATTGTCATCAGTGACTAGAACTCTAACACCAGTGAAGTCAGTGCGCATTGCCATTTGGCGATCCAACTCATTTGGATGTTCTGGCAGACCAAGCTTCACCACGAAAGTCACAAGTGTCCCCTTACCCGGTCCTGCACTCTCTACCCATATATGGCCACCCATCAAATTCACAAACCTGCACCATGCAAAGTGAACCACCAATTTTAAGAATCACAGCAAATCCACCATCACTCAATTTGATTATTAGGTCACTGATAAAGATGCTCTCTCCTTGTTGAAGAGGTTATGATCATACCTCTTACAAATGGCTAAACCAAGGCCTGTGCCACGATTGTTCCTGGTGGTGGTTGAGTTGGATTGCAAAAACTTGCAGAAAAGTTTTGGAATATCATGAGGGTTGACACCCACACCTGTGTCCTGCACCTGGTCTTGCAGCATGCAGTTCAATTACAAGAACACCTCACTGATATCTTCTGAGAATGTAGCAGTCTGTGAACAGAGAAGGATGGTTTCAAAACCAAATTGAAATAAGACTAGGAGAAACCCCAGACCCAGAGAAAGATGAAGCACAGAGACTGTACCTGTACTCTAATGTAGCAATGCTGCTCTCCCTGCTCAGGGCGGAATTCCAGCATCAAAGGATCCATTGGATACTCTAGTCTCTCAAGACAAACTTTGATTGAAATGATGCCCTCTTTTGTGAACTTGATAGCATTGCCAACTACATTTAAAGCTGTCTGCATTAGCCGTTTGTCATCACCAACAACAAAAGCTGGAAGCTCTGGTGCTAACGTCAGGGAGACTTGAAGCTTCTTCAATGAAATTATAGGTTTCACTAAATTCCTTACCTGCATGCATCCCCCCATTGACAATAATCAAACAAGCTTGAATCAGGAAAAGAAAGGCAAACAAAATTTATGCTTCGGAATGATAGTAGTTCCTAATGATAATGGTGACAGTTGCACTCTCGCATCCAAAAGGAGAACGAAATTACATCAATGAAAATCTGAGGTAGCTTGAAGGTGTTTGTGTCCAGCTCCAAGCTCCCATCTTCTAAGCGAGAAATGTCCAACACGTCACTGATCAGAGTATCTAAGAGATTGCTACTTTTAAGAACAATGTCCACCATAGACCGCTGTTCTGGAGTCAATTCTGTTTCCTGCAAGAGAGAAGAGAGTGCAATGATGGCATGCATTGGGGCCTTCATCTCATGGTTCATGACGGCCAAGAAATCATTTCGAGCACAAATGGCCATTTCCGCTTCTCTTCTTGCCATATCCAGTTGCACATTCTGTTGCATGAGAAGCTCACGAGCTTGCATTGATTCCTCCAATATTGCAGCATGTGAAAGTGCCACAGCTACCTGCAGAAACCAGCCTTCACCATCAGAAAGGAGGTTCCATTGTTGGTGACCAATTGTACTCTCAAACCCTTGCAATCAGCCAGCTGGCCAGCCAGCCACACAAACTTGAGAAAAAATCCCATGATTATCAGGAGCTTCAATTTGTCAAGAGCTGGTGAAACAGCAGCTCACAAGACAATGTGGAAGACATAGTGAATTCCAACCTGATCAGCAACAACCTCCACAAGTTCGAGTTCATAGACATGCCATCTGCGAGCACTGTCAGCAGGCAACATGAGAACCATGAGGGCAAACGGTCGCTTATTTGTATCTGGCCAATCTCCGAGATGAAAATTGGTCAAATGGAGGAGTGGCACACGAACAGCAACGACATCTCCAATGGTGAATTCGCCTTGTCTCTGCCTACTAATGCAAACAGGGCTGTTGTGAGAGATGACGACTGCACGATTGCTACTAAACACTTGCTTGATGGTGGTGTGATGAATAGGAACAGTGATAGGACCGAAATCGGTTCGTTGTCGAAGGGTGTGAGAGAGTTGCAACTCTTGTCCATTCCAAGTAGGCATCCACAGATTGCATTCTTCGAGAGCCAGAGTCTTCCCTAACTCTACGAGTGTGGTGGTGAGGATGGTATCTTTGTCTAACGTGCTACGAATCTCTAGCGTTAGCATCCGCACATGTCGTCCCGTCTCTTCTTGCGTGCGGATCAAGCCCATTTCCCGGTCAAGCTCTGCAGTTTTCTTTTTCAAAAAGAGCTCCCGCGTCTTCACGCTCAGCAGATCCGGGATAATGTGCACGAGCATGAGCGCCGTGGCACACGAAACCACGGCAGTGAAGATTTTGGCCACCGTCAACACGACGGCAACAGCTAGCGAGTGCGCACTGTAGGCCCACAGGTTGATCAAATGCGTGGAACCACACAAAACGATGAAAACACCGAACTGTACCAACACCCATCTGTAGGGGAAAATAGACGACTTCTTCACGAAATAAATTAGCTCCAATGGGATGGAGAAATAAGCCAATGCGATGAAGAAATCGGCGATGTACTGGTATCGCATGAGAAGATCATCTGGAGGCCATGCCGGCTCTACACAGTTACATGACTCCATCTCCTCTTCCGACGCATCAAAACCCTAATCCTCTTCCCATGAGAATGAACTCCTCCTCCGCATCATCCCAAACCCTCTCCTCCATCGCCACCATCATCACCACCACCACCTGCTCCTCCTACTGATCGTATAATCCTACCACTCTCACTCAAATCGTCACAAAACTCTTCAGCAAAATGCGGTCGTCGCCAGACTCAAAACGCGACGACAGTCGTGCGAAGACTCCCGACAGAGGGGTCCACGCCTGGCTAGATAGGTACCTAGGCATCCTGTAACTTGCAGCCATTTTTTCTGGCTATTTGGATAGCCAAAAAGACGTATCAAAAATTCAGGTGCTCAAATAAGGTGCTTTTTCAAATTTTCAATAGCCATTACTGGACGAAATTTTAAGAAAAATCGCCATATTTCTGGACATTGCTCAAGTGGGTAGCCAAAAATATAGATGGACGTTTCAAAAATTTATCTTCATATTTAGCTTGTAGCCAAATCCGGTTAAATCTCCCTATTCATAATCGCCAACTTTGGCTATATCACAAAATTGACCCAAAGAAAACACTACGCACATAGCCTACTCTTCCTTACCAAACAGTCTCAAATCTTTTACTTTACTAAAAAAATGAACCCCATCCACTACACACCTTCACGAAAGTGTTGCTCAGTTATAACCGGAGGTTCTCATCTCGGGAAGTTATTTATCTACCCAGCTTCTTTGCACCAACCCATGAATGAATGTTTGCTACGGGTTCAAACGGAGTTCACTTGGATGAATAAGTTATACCTGCGTGTAAGTTTTTTTCACTGTTGAATGACCTCGAATCCAAGGTTTTACTAACGACACGTGGCGAAGCGACATGTCTCCTAGGCGTGACCGAATATAGAGGAGCCCTTATAAAAGTTAACATTTTACCATTGGGTTAAAGGTGACAGTAAACTCTGCCGGTAAATTTATAACTGTAATCGGTAAATAGCACCGTTCTTTAACTGGGACGAAATTAGGGTTTGGCGCTCACATGGAAAAGAGAGGTTGTTTATCTTATTCCGTTTTGTGCTTCGTGGATTTGGTCGTAATTTCGTGTGACTTTTACACTTTTTCTGACAGTCCCTAAAAGGTCGATGAGGTTGGTAACATCTTTGCGATTTGGACCGATTGAGCGAAAGGTGAGAGTTGCAAGTACTCTTTTTTTTTCGGGTTTTTTCTACTTTTTTCGTCCCTTCTTCCTTCCTACTTGTTGCACGTCATGCTTCGCGTTCTTGTTGCTTCATTTCATTCATACTATAGGTAGTACCTGGGAGGGGAGGATCCACAATGAGAGTGCAAGTTTGCATGATTCTCATCTATTCTACTCTACTGTTAGAATGGAGAATTTTTTATACTTACAGGGATCTGGAGCTTCAGCCATGATTGTATAGCCATGTTACCATTGCATGATGGGCATGATGGCCTATATTGTCGGTAGCATTTGACAAATGAGATGTGTGGAACACGAAAAGCTTGCGAAGTTAACAACTAAGAACAAAGTGAAAGGTGAGGGTTATTTGTATGTGCCTGCTGGAAACTTAGCAATGCTATTATGTGAGCAGCAGTAGGAAAAAATATTTCATGGTATGTGCCATCCACATCAATGAATATTCCTTGACACATCTTTTTTATATGGATGGAATTTTCTCACGATAATTAGAATATATTTTCACGTCGCAGGGTATATTCAAATATTCCAGGTCATATTCAAACAATCTTACAGTTAGGCACTTGGAAGTTCATATGTGGATTGCAAACAATTCTTGTATATCCGAAGTTTCATAGGACTTGCCAACATTACATATAGTAAAGGAAGGCCGGTACTGACAATGAAGCCTCCCCTGAAGCCGGACGGACAGTCTACTTCGTGACCATTCCTACTGTAACAGACACACGTGTAGGCGCGCACGGAAGATAGACGGCGAGCGAGACAGTAAGGATGCCAATTCTGGCTATAACATGCTTTTCCAAGTTTTTTTGAAGTCGGACGGACAGTCTACTTCGTGACCATTCTTGCTGTAATAGACACACGTGTAGGCGCGCACGGAAGATAGATGGTGAGCGAGACAGTAAGGATGCCAATTCCAGTTGTAACATGCTTTTCCAAGTTTCTTGCATATTGCATGTATAACGGTTGTAACTTTCTATTTTATTCTGAAATAAAACATACACACGTGCACGCAGGCAAGAGAGCAGATGGCAAAGACACACAGCATGTACAAGTGTGGTGGGATGGTGCACTTGATGATGCAACCCTACACTTACACTTTGTAGACGCAGAAGTGTCTTCTTTCCTTACATACATGATGCAGTTAGTG
>Ga0209208_10013682_pt1 | contig 10093 bp, 3 predicted proteins | sample S1TSphfallax_3_FD_187694 | JGI IMG/M metagenome (GOLD analysis project Ga0209208, IMG submission 187694) | Host-associated microbial communities from peat moss isolated from Minnesota, USA - S1T2_Fd - Sphagnum fallax MG (SPAdes) (version 2) | ecosystem: Host-associated > Plants > Peat moss >... | reverse complement strand
ATCACTTGTGCTAATGTTCTTTGTACATATCTCATGATACATTTTAGAGTTGTTGAATGTTGTTCATTGGGTCTTGAAAGGTGTTAAGAGTATATTGATATATTAGTCCTCCCTTTTCTAAAGGGATGTGTCCAGTATATTATTTTAGTTTATCTACCAATTATACTAACTATACTAACTATTATATGTAATAATAGCTAAATAAGAATATTAATTATTGTAAGAATATCAGTAATAATATTCATATTTAATTTTATAATCTTAATTATTTAATTTTTAAGTTTTTTTAAAAATATTATTGGTTTTATTATTTGAAATATTATTTCATTTGTTACAAACATTATTAAATATAATAATTATTACTTGATAATAATAAAATAATACTTTTAGTAGGTATAATAAACATTCGATACATTATAATATGGCCTTAATATATTTCATGTATATTTTAAATGAAATTTTAATATACTCAAAATGTATATACCTTTATGTATGATTGATATATTTATATATTTTACATACAAGTTACAAATGATTTATATACACCCATTATACATACCCCCATTATACACTTATTCATTTTAATATGCCTTAATATCATTATGATATTTTTTTATAGAACCTAGTATATTCATAGTGTAATATATTCATTTTGGTCACATTTGTAATTAATGAGACATACATGGTGTTTCTTGGACGAAAACCAAACAAAAAGTTGTCCTCTTGGAAGGATGAAAAAGAAATCGTGAACTCATTGCGATGTAATCACAAACATAATAAATAATTGCAAAAATGATTAAAAACTAGTTGTAAATAACATTTAATTGCATGTAGTCATAAATAAAATGATCTCAAAACCTCATATTTCTTCGAATGTAAAGGCACCACCCTTCAATCTTTCCAACACAAGTTACGACCATTGTATTTTTAATTTATTTCATGCTTAATTAGCATCATTACAAAATTCCTTGTTTGTCAAATCCATAAATTTTTGTCACATGTATCTTTTTTCCCCCCTTGATAATAGGTTGACAAATTTGTGTTAATAAGTAATGTACAACGATATTGATAATAATACGTGTTTTTTATTGACTAACTGTAATGATTTGCAAAGTGTTGAATCATTAACATTTTTTCCTTTTTAGTACTTTAATGCATGCATTTTATCATATTTATAGGTGGGGATGAATAATAACTTCATGTTCAATGTGTGAAATACGTAATGATGTTTAAATACATGGTGTTAATAAATTTGTATCAACATCTTATATTAAAAAGAGAAAAAATACAAATAATTTTTTTATTGTTTACATTATAATAAGTTCAAATTCAATTAGTTGAATAAGCATCACAACATATTGCAAGTTGATCACATGTGTTATTGGAACTCAAATTGATTTTGCAACTAATGAAGAAAACAAATAAGTAAATGACCTACAATGATTACAATGACCTAGAATGAAATAGAGAAAATTACACTTGCAAATTTTTTTGATTGAAAAATGCATAATTTACACACTGTTGTATTATAGGAAAAACAAATGGTTTACAAAAGGTAACAATAACAAGTTTTAGTTCAAATTAATAAGAACAAAATTGAACTTGACTTTTGAAATCAAAACCAAGTTTAAGTTTTGGATTCAAATTTCCATTTTATTTATTTTTGAAACCATACCCAAAATCAAGCCCCAATTTTAATTAAATGTGGAATCAAAACTAAAAGTGAAAAAATTTTAAGTGATGATTAGTCGAAGGTTACTTAGTGACATTGTCAGGATTCATAACCATTCTCCCACTTTTAACAAGTCATTTAACCAAGACTAGAAATAGAATTTTCATTGCATGCTTCAAATAATGTTATGTTTTAAACATGTTTTCAATTGTGATGCAATCAATTATGATGGATATTTTACTACCATATCCTTTTGTGTGTAACAAAATAATTACTAACAATGGCAATAAACAAAAATGAAAGCAAAAAAGTCAACAAATCATGGAATTTTTTTCAAGCTTTATATTTTTGCAATGAAATGAACGTAGAAAAATACATTAATTGGCTACAAATCCTTCAATCATAACTTCTTTTAGGTTTTGTATCAAATTTCTTCAAATGTGTCCATTATCAACCAAAAAAGCAAAGTCTATGTCAAGACTAGATTGGTGAAGGTTGTGTGATCCATTCATTTCAAATATGGCACTATATCATTTGCAAAGGTATTTCAATTTAGAAAACTTCATTATGTATTAATTTGAATACAATATAACAATGTATCCATTCTTTGAAGGTGTGAGAGATTTTTAATTATCAGATTTGTGTGTAAAATTTGAAAGAAATATCTTTTCATGTTAAATTTATGTTAATAAACATTGTTAGTTTTGAGATTACGCACTAATTGAATCAAAGATTAAAATTATTGTCCTACATCAAAAATATATATTACATTTCACAACGTAGAATTTTATTTTTACAAAATTGAAAATAAATTTGGAATAGAAAAGGGTGGCATTTAAAATCAAGTGTTTAAAAAAATAAAAATAAAAAATTCAACAAGTTGAACTTTGTTACACTTACTCAAATTCTTTATAGGTTGAGTGTAGGCAAATTGATAGCTTCCTTGGCAAATGTGAAAAAAGATAATTAAAATTGAAAAGTTAAAAAAAGGATTAACAAATTCCCAAATAGTTGTAGCCATGGTTTAAAATCTACATGATAAATACCATCAAGTTCTTAAAATGAAAAGAATATTCAAAAGTTTGGAACTTGATCCCCATTTCAAAGAATTCAAATAACTTTGTTGCAAATATGAAAAAATAATAATTCCAATGATGCTTACATTTGGCCCAAATCTTATAAAAAAATTACAAAACTTGGTTGGTATCTCATAATTTTTAATAATTTTTTTTATTTCATTTGATTTAAGGAGCTCACATATCCTCCTTTTTTGCCTCCAAAATATTGGTGAAAGAATTTAAAGAAATAATATGATCAATCTGAACTATCTACAACAATCTCAATTAATTTACAATCAAACCAATTTTAGCTTTTATAACACTTCAATAAAAAAATTTAAAAATATGAGCAAAGACAAAAAAACAAATTGATTAGTAAAAATATTTGAAAAAGGATTTTTTTTTTAAATGCAAAAGAAAAAAACATGATGTGAAGAACCTAATAACAACATTCAAGTTTGTTAACCATACCTTTGTAAGTGTTAATATATAACTTCAATCAATGTTAAATAATTAACAATTAATGTTTTGTTGTTATTATTATTTTTGACCTTTGTAAATTTTAATTTTATAAATATTATTAAATAGTTAATAATTATTACATTACTTCCTACATAGTTAGGTATAATTACTTTTATTGCTAATTAATGCTCCATATTTGAATTAGTGTTAAGTAATTATTATAATTGCTGGTGAGAACCACCTAGCCTATATAAGGAGGTGAGTTTGAATCTTTTGTATTCTTGTTCATTTGTAATAATGCATGAGAATTTACATTGCTATCTTTTGAATTTGAATCTATACATTGTCTCTAGTTTGAAAATGCATGTATAGGAATAATGAAATTTTTGTATATATGTCTTTTAGAAGTGTGTGCTTTGTTTATGAACATTTGGTGACCATCTTTTGGGCTAGGATTCAAATTTTTGTTTATCTCCATGAGAGGAGGGGTGATCAAAATTAAAGAACTATAGGAAACCCTATACATTTGTAATTTTTTCACAATTTTTTGGACTTGAAGTTTTTCCATTTATATTTATTTTATAAAGAGGCAATTTTCTATGTAATTCTTGAAGTTTTGATCATGGGAACAAAGACTTCTAATCTAAAGATTGTACATCCAAGTTTTAACGGGGAAGTTTTGGTTAATTTTTAAAAATTGATGTAAGGATGGTGTTTTAGGATTAGAGAAACTATTGTTTAATATACATTTATTTTATTTTAAATGGATTTAGTATGTTTCGATTCTAGTTACAAGATTTTAAAAACTTGATGAGGAGTCCCTAGCTACCACATTACTATAGCAAATGTAACAAAAGCAACTTGCCAAAAAAAACAACAATAGGTGTACCTATTTCAAACCGATATTGAATTCCTAAACAACTACCAATGCCATTGTTGACAAGCATAAAAAAACATGGCTTAAAGGAATTGACACCTTTATCATTCCTACATTTTTCCTTGTTTATGTGCACTAAAGGAAAGGGCTATAATTATAGTAGCACAGTTAAAGGAGGCATATATCACTTGTGTCAAATCTCAAAATTGATAGAAAGCGATCCAAATCCATGGAAGACATGTTGGTCTACTAACTAAAGACAATTTTGCATTTCTTCTATGTTTGCAAATGTCTTTACAAGATGTTACATCTTAAAAACTACTTGTACAAGTACTTTCTAAACATTCCACATCATTGGTTTACAAGGTTTTGAAAATTTTATGCAATAATGACCATCTCTTGCAATGACACAATGTTGCGTCAATAGAAAGGATGACCATGTAATTAACAATATGTTTGTTACTATCCGAGCATACATTGATGTAAGTGTACTAATGCCAATTAAATTACCATAGGGGCATGGTTGTTGTAAGGCATTTATGGCATCATTGTCTTTCTCAAGAAACAAATATGTAAACAACACACACTAATGCACACAAAGTATCTACACCTTTCGAAATTGGTGTTGACAAACATGAACTTGAAGTTCCTTCTTATTCAATCTCGGAACACATTAAACCAAATTAGGATGAATACATAAGTAAAATGTAAAATCGATCATGTTCATAGATTGTATTTATCAACAGTTATGTGGATGTGCATGGTGAAAAGTTGGGTGAATTACGTGGTGGTTCCAAGGATGTGCACATTAACACACCAAAAAGTTCAAACAATGATTATGTGAATATGCAACATAATCAGGTATTGAATGTACCTAAATACTTGCTTGAAGCATAAAATTACCCGTGCAAATAGTTTCACCATGGCTAGATGTTCATATGGGTTCATAGTTTCAATGTAGCTTGGTAGGAATTGTAAACTACAAGTAAAAACTATTGTAGCAAATCCATCACAACAGATGTTTGTTGTAGTTAATGCATATCCATTCTCACCTATGTTACATGATCCTTATTGCAAATGGTACATACTTGTTAAGACACCAATGCATGATCCAACGCATGAGATAATGTTTTTTTAGTATGTACCTAAAATCCCAATTTCAAACCATATCGCAACCATAGTGACATGATAATTGACAACAAATCCACATGAGACTAGAGGAAATTCACAAGAAATCCATAGAAAAATCACAAGGATATATCATATCCATAGTCAAAAAAAAATTCTACATTCATTTGGATGGAATTGCAAAGCCTAGGATTAGTATCAAATGAATATTTATAGACTAACATACTATTAGTTTTCAATTTTTTTTTCCCCCCATGGACTTATGAAAACATAATCTTGATTAAGTAAAGGGTAATATTAATTATACTTTTTAAAATGTTAATATAAAACTTCTATAAATATTAAATAACTGATATATAATATATAATTATAATTTAAAATATGAACTTTTAAATTGTTAAGTCAAAATTTGTATAAATATTAACTAACTAGTTATTAATTAATATTTAGTTTTGTTTAGTTAGGTAATTATTTTAATTATTAATAAGAATTTTGTAGCATATATAAAGAAGTGAGTTTGAATTTTTTGTATACTTATTCATTTGTAATAACATGTAAGAAAGTTTGTCTTGTTATCTTTTGAATTTGAATCTATACATTGTGTTTAATTTGAACATGCATGCATAAAAATAATGAGATTTTTGTATACATGTCTTTTAGAAATGTATATTTAGTCTAAAGCAATGTGTCCCCCACACTTTCACATCATGCATCAAGCTAGCCCATTTGATGTCAAAACCTTCAAAAATAAATTTGTTCATAACAAAGTTGTGTAAAAAGGACAAAATGAAAGCCCTTCCTATTGTAATAGCCTACAACATGGAATTTTGGTGCAATGATTGGTATGTGTGATTCATCTATTACACCCACAACATAGGTATGTCATGAAGTGATTCAAATTCACTTGCAAATTCTTTTCACGATAGACATGAATTGTTTTATTTGTTGATTAGTTGACACTCCAACTCCATACAAGTTAACAATCATTTGCATATGATGTTTAGTTTGTAATCTACTTTCAATAGGAATTGCACCACACATGTTTGAATCATGGTTTTGTAATAGTAGTGCAAAACTAAATTCAAATGGTACTTAAACTCAATTGCATTTGTAATTTGAATTCTCGCTCATTGAATGGCCCCAAATGATTATGATAGAAAAATCCTTATCCACAAGCTTCATGGTCAACTTTTGCAAATTTTTTGGAGTCCTTGGATTGTAAGAATGTTATAAGAGACATGTTGAAAGTGTAACAAAACACTTGCTTCTCACATTATGGATTGTGAATTGATGTGACAAATAGAGATATTTGAATCAATAAAGCAATCACAAATTTCTGCACGTGAAGGTCAATTTTTTAAGTTTTGTAGTAGACCAAGGAGCAATGATCCACAAAAAATTCTTTCTTTGTCAAAGTTTGATTATTTGTCTTGTGGTAATGTTTGTTGATGTCTTCATAGAGACCCTAACATAACATACTTTTGGCACTTGGTCACTACTTATTGTGTGGTAGTCAAATTTGGCTTTTGATCTACTTGCTACCTTGTAGAGGCAAAACCTAGGTACTAACTCTAGTGAAGAACCTCCAAGTGATTGTGAATCATGTGGCATCACCCTTACACCAAAGCAAAGTTTCTTCCCTCAAGATGAAGCCAAAAACCAAATTGACAAGTGGGGGGGTGAGTGAATTACTCCAATCCATGCAAAACTATATCCCAAATCCTACACATATGCAAATTGTCTTCACTCGTAATGAAGTCGATAAATTTAACATGCAAGGTAAATGAATTGGAGTGAATTGCCTCCTAAACCTTGCAAGATGAATCACATGCAGGGCTGATGAGAAAAACTGGCAAACCTTATATAACACACATTGTGTATCCACACTGGTAAGATCCTTGCAGCCTTGGTTCCAGCTCATGGGGAAATGGGTATTGTTATATATGTCTGCTCCCTTTGAAATCCTTCTTGGGTTGCTTCTCTCAAATTCCAATGACCAACAAGTTGAAAGGCCAGTGTGTGAAGTTGATGTGGTTTTGTGGCAGCTTCTACAATGGCATAGGAGAATTGCAGCACAAGGGATGATAAATGGCCTCAGTCCTGCAGAGGTTAGTCTGTTTGTGCATGCTGTGTCATGGATAATGCATCACCTGCTGTGGAGACGGTGATTCAGCAGTTTGTAGTATTCGAGTCATCCATATGATCCATGTTACCAGGTCCTTGCTGAATGTGGACTTGAGATCTGTCACCATTCTGCTGTTTAGGGTTCAGGGTTTAGGGTCTGTGTTTGGGCCTCCTAAAATGTTGGTGTAGCCAACTGATCAAGAAAAGTATAACCTCAAAAGCTCAAATCTGCATTAACACCACTGAAAACCAGAGACAGAAACATGAATGCTCAGAGGTTACTCAAGCACAGAAGCAACAAACAGAATGCAGTTGTCAGTGGATGGCTAATCAAATTGTCTCATGTTTCTACAACTGCTGGCTTCTGATCTCCGTTCTTTTCACTGTACAACGTAATATACAGCTATGCTTTTGCTAGTATCCAAGGCTTGTGCCGTGGCACAAGAGACTCTTGCCATGTGGTGTTCATTGGCATCATGGTTGAGAGTTTGTGCTGTGAAAGCTTTGTGAACCCTAAACCCTTTGTTTTGCTGTTTTTACATGTGAGTCTTTTCTCTGGCAAGTCCCATAGGGTGCAAGCCAGCTCACATTGTGAAAAAAGTAGATGGAGTCTCAGGGATAGCATGCAGGAGTTCCTTGAAATGGTCAATCTTTCTGAAGAAAAGTACTTGAGCTGAGAGGATTCTTGTGTGTGCACTTTTGCAGCCACAAACTTTCCATCAGTTAAGGGCTGAGCTGGCAGCCATCTGGAGCCCACACAAGGACTGGAGGCACTTGTGGAGAATCACCAAGTGGGCCAAGTGACATGCTCTTTGGTATGGGGAGCAGCTGGAGCAAGAGCTGGAGTGAAAACATGGCCCAGAAGATGATGAAGGGCAAGGCGAACACACATTGCAAGGTGAACATCATGCTTTTTTCCATTCTCCAAATGTGTATTGTATGTGGAAGTGAACACTTTTTCTTGTCTGCCACATTTTCCTATCACATATCCCATGTCAATTACAGAGATGTTTTTCACACCTGATGTTCTGAAATCATATGATGCAGCACCAGGCCAGCATACTTTCATCTGCTTTTCTTGCTCACTTTCAAATTGGGTATCTTGTGGGTAATTTGTTTATGACTTTCATTGCATAACAGAGTCTGTTCTTGCTCTTGGTCATGTATTAAGAAGCCTAGAGGGTGCAGATGTGAAGGAAAGGGCTAGGAGTGGATCAAGTGTTATGATACATGGGCATTGTGTTTGGTGGTGGGAGATGGTGGGGGTAAGTAAGCTGCATGTGGTTGCTACAATCTTCTGAGAATTGTTGACAGGTACTGATCAAACCTGTTTGGTATTGTGCCCAATTACATGCAAAGTGGTTTTCAGGTGTCTCCTTTTGTATTCCTTCTACTGGCTGCTATTTCTTTGTTGCAGAAACCTTCCCAAATCATAATTCAGCAACTGTGGAATGCAACTAAAGGAAGAACCATATCACTACTTTGTAAGTCTGACTTGCATAACTGATTGAAATTTTTGGTATCACTTGCAGTCACTCCATACAGCTGTAAGGCGTCCTGATGGTGGACCTCTTGAAGTACACATTCGAACACAAGTCTGATCCTTTCCCTGTCAGCTTTGGTTATGATATAGCAGTACATGCACATTGGAAAGAAAACTGTAGCTGCTTGTCACTTGGGTAATGAAAGAAAACACTCAAAAACTTATACCCATCTCTACAAGAAGGTACAATGTTGCTGCAGATTGCACACTTCATGCCAAACACATTGCTGGATAGTATTATGTATCTGTGGATTTCATTTCATCAGTGGATAAAATAAGAGGATGTTGTCTCCTGGTAATTTTTTGTTGTCCAGGTTTCCAGACCCATAGTGGTTTGCTCCTGGACATGGGGACTGGAACACTTGCTTGGAGAAGTAAGTGCACCATTGTGCAGGGATGGATTGTAACACAAGGTCTGTATCTTTGGTTCACTACACAGTAATCTGCATGTGGGTAGCTCAACAGTTATTGTTTATATGGTTTCCTAGGATCACCTGAATTCAGCAGCATTAACTGAAGTCCTCAGTGTCTGCTGGCCATCATGTGCATGCTGGCAGGCAGCAATGCAGCAGACATTGCCTGTTGCATGGGCATGGATGGGCAGATCGTGTTCATCAATTGCTAAGTTGCATTTCCACTCTGGGATGGGGATCTTGTGGAAACACAGTTACAATGAGCCCTGTCAGTTGGACCAACCATATAGAGAGAGAAAGAACCCACTCCCTGATTTATTCTTTGGTCTGTGGAAATGAAAGAAATGTACAAAAGAGAAAGAGCATTATCTTTATCAACAGCTTGACATGGATTCCTTTGTTACCAATACATGGTTGGTCATAAGCCAAAAAAATAGGAAGCTGTCCATTCATTATTCCGCCTCTTCTGAGTGTTTCCATTACACATTAGAGGCTTCCCCCCTATACTCTCTCAATAACCACCCCAGTTCCAGTACCCATAGCTGCAATTCCAAATCACATGCCAAGTACGGAGAAGAAACCTTCCAATCTAAACAAGCCCATAGAATTGTACATCGACACTTTCTCCCAACAAATGGAGTCCCCATCTTCTATTCATTTGAACTGTCTCTATATTCATTGTGTGCAAAATGTTGACCTTTGGAACTCAAATCCAGTTCTTATTTTGCTCTGAGAAGCATCCTTGCTGAACTTAACTATGTACACTGTGATGGGAGATGCAAGACAGACATTGAAACTCATTGGGTCTACAATCCT
>Ga0209208_10013681_pt1 | contig 10093 bp, 9 predicted proteins | sample S1TSphfallax_3_FD_187694 | JGI IMG/M metagenome (GOLD analysis project Ga0209208, IMG submission 187694) | Host-associated microbial communities from peat moss isolated from Minnesota, USA - S1T2_Fd - Sphagnum fallax MG (SPAdes) (version 2) | ecosystem: Host-associated > Plants > Peat moss >... | reverse complement strand
CCTACTTCTTACAAAATGACTTACCAGGATGAAACTGGGTAGTAACTCAGTTGAGGATGGTAGGTAGTAAATAAAGCAACTGAGGTAACCACCATGGTTAGCCAGGGAACTGGAACCCAACAGAAAACTGTTTCCAGATCACATATCATCCATCCTTGATGGTGCCCTGGTGGGTGTTGGGTAAGTTTGATTCAGTAGATGTTCTAGAAAAAGGACTTTTTTGGCAACTCTTTTCACATTTTGCACATTGCAACAAATGAAGATGACCAAAAGGCCAAATTTGTTGTAAGCACAAATATATATATATATATATATAGAGAGAGAGAGAGAGAGAGATGCCACAACAAAGTTATTGTCCCACTAGAGTGAACTTGCAATTATACTACAACAACAATTGGGTATTTTATTACTCCTACATTCGATACTCTATTTTTGTTTTTGATTTGCCATCCACCCAAGCTTTGGAATTTCTCTCTGAAATAATGTACATACTTGGAATAATTTTCCTAGTATATTTGGACGGCACCTTCAATGCCACTCGAATTTTTTTTGATGAGGCACCTTGGGCCTACAAGAGAGGCCTCTCACACACCTTACACCCATAATACAAAGAGGTCTCTTACTCCTTACATAATGCCTTCGGACTGGGGCATTCCTTAAGTAAAGCACTTGAGGTGGGCACTTGCTTATTTTGGGAATGCTTTGTTCCTTGGGGCATTACTCTACTTTCGTGACCTACCTATGTTCAAGCTCATCACAAAGTTCCCCTTGCACTCCTTGGCTACACCTCGGGCTGGGGGGCACATTCCCAAAAGTTGAGTTCACAAGATGAAGCAAAATGAAGCAAGCATCCACACTAGTTATTTTATTTAGTAACCCATTATTACATACATTTATTATTTATATGATTATATTAATAATATACATTGGTTGTAATTTTTTTGTTTCTTGTTTTTATTTTTCATCCTTCCTGCTGATGATGATGAAATTGAAAAATTTCATTATTAATTCATCACATGCTAAATTTGAAATTGAAATGATGGGTTTGCAAAATTCAGATGATGGGGAAAAAAAATTTCCATCTAAATTGAAAATTTAAATGATATGGGTTTAAAAAATTCGGATGGCTGGGGATAAGAATTATCTAATGTAATGAGCAGAAACAAACAAGAGCAGAAGAAGAAGAAGAAGAAGAAGAAGTGTTTTAGTGGGATGAAATGGTGGAGGATGGAGAGCAATGGAGGATGGAAGAACAAGTGCATTATTGTGAGGAAAGAGACAAAGAGACAGTAGTGCTGATGATGAATCTCTCACCACCTTCCCGCCCCCCCGTTGCCATCCTCCTCCTCCTCCCTCTTCCTCCCTCTTTATCTATTATTGCCCCCCTGTTTGCATGATTAGTTAGGTAGGTAGAAGAGTTGCCGCGCCGATAGATAGATTCCCATCCCTTTTTGTGTATGTGGGTGTGTGTGTGTTTTTTTGCATCTGAATCACGCAACACAAACACCGCATACACATCTCACAACATCAAACCCATAACACCCTTTGCTTGCTTTGTCTTGTTTCTTCCTGTTTCTTCATTTTTTATTTTTATTTTTCATTTTTTCTTCTTTCTTCTCTTGTCTTGTTTTGTTTTGTTTGCCCATTCTTCTTCTACCCCACCCCATCATCCCCATGCTCACAATGTTCTCCAGCAGCGATTCAACAAAAGCATTGAGTGAGTGAGTTAGTCAGGGAACGCAATAACAGTTGGGGGCGTGCTACTTATATGGTATGTATTTGCCTTTGTGATCCTTACCAACCCATCTCTCTTCCTCCCTCTAACTTCTTCAAGCATCCAAAAACCCATTCATTTGTTGTCAACAAAAGTTGTAACCTGAATCCTTCTTCTTCTTCTCCTTCTTCTTGCATTGGGTATACCTCGTCTCTTTCTGATTCTAACCTCAATCCTCCTCCTTCTTCCTGCATTGGGTATGCTTTGTTTGTTTGTTTCTTGCCATGGGTGGTTTTCTTGTGTCAAAGAAATGAGAGATCTAGGGCATGGTCTGTGGGCTTTTTGTGATTATGGTATGTCATTTACCTTGTGTTGTACTTGTGGTTGCCTCTCTCTTTGAACCATCCATGATCTCTCTCTCTTTCACCCATTGTTCCCGTTTGTACTTACCTAAGTCCTGGCAGTGGCTAACCTTTGTTCTGGTTCTTGGGTAATGAGATCTTATACTTGATCTTGCTGTCTTCTCAAGGCATGATTTTGTTTATATGATGTGTCTCTCTGCCTTGTGTGCACACACACACTCCTTGACCCATCTGGAAAAAGCTCTGTCTATGCCTATGTGTGGTACTTGGTCTTCACTTAAGAGAGTCCTACATTTGCATGCTTGTGTTGTCTCTCCCCTTCCCACAACCTCCCCCCCCCCCCTCCCCCAACTTTTGTCAGGGTTTCAGTTCATGATCTGTTTTTTCTTCTCTTTACACTTGGGTTGTTCAATTGTTCCAGTTCTGAGTTGTGCTCTCTGTTTTGTGTCCTGCCCCTCTCACTTCTTTCAACATTCAGAAACTCATTCCTATGTACAAACTAGTCTTAACCTAAGCTCTTGGATTGTCTATGCTCTTTTCAATCTGGTTTTTGGAGAATGAGATCTTGGGACCATGATATGGCTTTCTTCTTCTCTTCTTCTTCTCTGTGCCCCTATCTTTCAATCATCTGTGCTTTCATGTACTGCAGATCTTTCTGTTGCCTAATCTGTCAATATGATTTTTTGTGACTCTAAGCACACAGTTTTTGGTCAATGGTATCTGTGTTCCATGCACATTTGATATGACAGTTGTCTTATTGGGTAACAAGATTTCAATCATGATCAGTTACGTGTCTTATAACTTTCAACAACAATCCAAGCTTTTATGCACCATTATTCCTTGCAAGACCTCTTTTTCATCACATTGGGTTGGGCGATTAGAGTGATAGGAGTTGTGTCTTTCGTCCAGCACAAATCCTTCTGTCATTCAAGCTCTTAAGAGTCCTATTGTTAGTGGGCATGGTACTCAAGCATTCTGTTCTTCACAATTGCAGTTTATTTCTCCAATATTTGATACCATTCAAAACTGGCTTTCCTGTATTTATTTTGTGCTCATATTAGCTATGCTAGTTGAATTGATTACTTGGGGTTGACATTTGATGATGGCACATAAAGGAGCAGGCAAGTGGGAGATTTTGGAAGTTGTAAATAGCAGGTGATAGCTTTTGGTGACCAAGAGAGTTGCAGTTGTTTTTGCAGCACTTAGGCAAAATGGGGAGCAGGATGAAGGAAGATGAGCGGCATGAAATGGTGATCAGGAAGCTCTTAAAGATGCCCCAAAACAAGCGCTGCATCAACTGTGACAGTGTGGTTAGCATCCTTCCCCTCTTTCCTTTTTTCGGGCTCTATCAATATTGGGAAACCCATGCACAGAGATGCACTTTTGAATGTCTTTCAGGTTTCTTCATGAAGATTTTCTTGCCTGGAAAATCATTTTCCATCTACAATGGGGTCTGTGAATGTTACATAGATGCTCTTTTCCTGATCCATATCCACATCCAGCGGTTTTGACTGTGAAAAGGAAAATTCTTTTTCATAGATACATGGATTCATAGGCAACATTGGAGATAATTTTATCTTTGCAGCTTGGGAGTACCCAGCATAGTACGGGATGAAGTATGGGTTTCTTCACAGCCTCACACATGAAGTTCCAGATGTGTGAAGACTTAACAAGAGATCAAAGGAAAATTATTGGCTGACCTGCACGGAAGTGGATACTTATGCTCTCACACCATTCTGGTCGAGGCATTTTCTTGGCACACAAAATGCAAAGGGGGAATTGACTTCAGAAATTTTTGGGTTTTGGGATTCTGTGCTAACAATGAAAACACATAATGTTACTGATTTGGAGAGTGCTGGGTTGACAGGGACCTCAATATGTTTGCACAAACTTTTCCATATTTGTCTGCACACAATGCAGTGGTGTGCAGTAAGTGCCTCGCCCCCCCCACCATCCCATTGCCTATTTGGAATCATGTATTCAATGTTAGGTCACACATATTCCTTTGTATTTCAACTCTGATCTAGATTGCAAAGTCATTACTCAAGTAAGGGTCATAGAGGGCCTACTCTTCTACATTTTCATTTGGTGCTGCATCACCTGTTAATCTAGTGTCTTCATGCCAGCTTCATATTGATCTCAGCATGGCAATGAGTTTGTCTGTTCATTTGGTAAGTGCAATGAACCATCATATCTGTTGGAATTGGGAGCTACTCTTAGGAGAGCATCCTGGGCAATGACAATGTTGGCAGCTAGACAGGGTTATGGGGGAAAACTGCCCCTAAGAACACCTGACCCATGTGTAGGCATGAGTGATGAGGGGGAACTCATCTTGGTAAATCTGTTGCTTGCAGTCGGGAGTTCACACATCGAATAAAGTCTATCTCGATGGCCAAATTTACTCCAGCTGAAGTTACTAGTCTTCAAGCAGGTGGCAATGAGGTAACATCCTGAATTTTCAGAGTGTTGGCTTTGTAAGGTCTGGCAATGCACCTCTCTGAATTCTAAATCTTTCAGATTGTAAGGTGATTGTGTGACAGGTAGAGTTTCATCAGTTGCTTGAACTTCCAAGTTTGATGGGAATAGTTAATGTTGTTTTTCGGTTCTCTATCTACTACTGTCTGTCTATAACACTGACTTGATTTAATCTATTACAGCGTGGTCGGGAGATTTATTTGAAAGAGTATGACATGGCACGGAACCCATTACCAGATAGCAGGCATTTTACTCACCCATCTCTGCTTTGTAAATGTGCAAAGTCTGTGTTGAAGGCTTGAGTTGTCATTCTATGGAACTGCTGGTCTACATCCCCTGAAGTGATATTGGTTCGACGTGCAGTAACCCTGAGAAGCTGCGAAATTTCATAAAGCATGTGTATGTAGAAAGGCGCTACACAGGGGAAAGACCACCACCAACACCATCAAAAGGGCGACAGGTTTGTAATTAGTTCTTTTGTACAACCTTGGTTCTTCTTCAGGCGATTTGTCTCTTGTCTTGAGTCTAGGTTTATTTATGTTCATTTAGTCTGTGCGTGCATTGCTCAAGCTTGCTTCAGTCTGTATGTTATCTGCTTTTAGGGTGAACGTGGGGATGCATATGATTCCCGGCAGCCAGAACAACGAATGGATTTTGGGGCTGACCGTCGAAGTCCTTCTTATGAGGACCACAAAGATGACCGACGATTTGCAGACAGATCTGGGTCACGCAAATCTGATGTTGAGAGAAGTCGGTATGAGGAGAAGCGCAGTCCTGGTCATTTTGAACAAGAGAGACGACCAGCTCGTCGAAGTTATGAAGATGAAGGTCGTCGTGAAGAGAGACGGGCAAGTGATAGCAGTCGTGATAGGCCCAAGTCTGATGAGCAGTTCACCTTTAGAGCTGTTGAAGGCATACCTCCACCTGTGCGATCCTTGAAGGATATTCTAGGGGAAGATGTCTCTCTTCGCATTGACCAGGGACACTCTAATGCCCGTGCTCAGACCCCAACACAATCTCTAGCACCACTGGTGAGACTGGCTCTTTGTGTAATCTTTTGGGCATACTGCAGTTGCATATGATCAATTTTTCTGCCTGTTCTAGCTTCTGATGGGAACTGTGTGGTGACTGTGGTCTCTGAATGTCAGGTTGGACTCCAGAAGGATGCACGATCACATAGTCTGGGCTTCCTGGGGAATGAAGAAGCCCCTGCTCCAGCCCCAGCTCATAAACGTGTTGTATCAGCTAGCCTGATAGATTTCAGTGGTGAACCTGAGCCTGCTGCAACAACCACACCTGCTTTGGATCTATTTGCACCCCCTGCAACCACAGCCACCATGGACCCCTTTTCATCTGCTGCAAATGGCACTCTGGGTGATCCATTTCAACCTACTAAACCCAATACTGCAGTGTCTGTTGCATTTCCACCTGCATCAGACCCACCCAGCGGTCCCTTTCAACCTAATGCTGCAGTTGCTGACCCATTTGCACCTGCTTCAACAGTCAAACCTGTTTCTGACCCGTTTTCTCTTGGGGTACAAGCAAGCAATGTGTCCTTCAGTAACATCGGTGTTTCAGCTTTTGATTTGGCTGCTACAACTGCTCCTCCAAATGGTTACCCTGATATTTTTGCTTCAAGCACTGCAAATGGCTCAACACAATGGGCTACTGCAGGTTGGACTCCAAGTACGGGTGCAGCTGATGCTTGGTCTGCCTTTCAGGCACAACCATCAGCTGCTCTTTCGACTGCATCTCCTGTAACTCAGGTGAGTTCTGGGAGGATGCATTTCATAAAGTTTTATGGCTTGTCAGAGCACACCTACTCATTCCACTCAATGTTTCTCCAAGATATTCTGTTCAATTTTGTAGCAGAAATGCTTCTAACTGTATGTGTGCTGTTCTTGCAGCAACTAAATATGCTAGCCGGTGTCTCAACACCAGCTCCACCTTCTACACAAGGTGGGCTGCAGCAGCTGCAACCAGGTCCTCTGGAATCACAGGCATTTGCAGCTTCTGGTGGGACCAGACAGCGTCGAGAGATTCCCCAGGTATATATTCTGATTGCTGTTTCCTGTTCTGCTTGAAAATTGGGTTTTGACACAATCGATTATTCATAAAGATTTTGAGATGGTGCTTTTCAAGTGGGTTTCTGAGGAAGAGGGAGAAGAGTGTGGTGGACACTTCAGAAGTGGTCTTGTTCTTTCTGAAGAGCAGCTGCTTGTTCAAATTGTGGAAGAATATTGAATTCACATGAGAAGCCCAAGTTGTGTTTGGTAACCAGATCAGACTTTAACTTCACCCAGAACTCTGATGGGAAGAAAAAAGAGTGCAACTTCTGAGAGTATCTTACAGTCCTGTGAGAGACTGATGTGTAGACATATAATGGATGTGCTGGATGAAAGAGATTGTTTCTTTGGACTTAGGTGATAGCTGATCAGATTCTTTCCTTGAACTCCCAGGACTTCTTTACACCAGCAGCTCGTATAGAACCAGGAGTGGAAACTCAACAGGGCCTACAAAGCAGTGCATTTGAGCAAATGGGAGCACAACTGGCAGTGAGTTTTGTTTCTGGACCATCTGCACTTAGGGTTGTTGACAATGGGATAAACTCCACCACACTCATGCAAACCTTTTAAAAGAAAATGAAACTGTCAGGTATTGGACATTGTACACATTGTAAACTTCAAGGAGATTCTTTGTTTGCAGGCAGGACAACAGTCCAATGGTCTGCCACCTAGGACTCGGAACCCATTCGATGATGACTCCCCACCGGCTCCTGTATGATCACTTTTACTCATGTTGCAATCTCCTTTACCTTGTGATGGTCAGTTTATTTTGTTTTTATTGCACCCTCATGTTTTTAACCTTTTGGGGCAAAAGTGGAGGCTACATTCTCAGGAAAATGTTTATATCATTATTTGTTGAAGCTTGACTTCTGAAGAGGTTTGAATTTGTATGTATACTGCTGAGATGGAGACCAAGTCATTGCTGCCTCACTGATGGTGTAGAGTTCTTGAAACAGTGGATGCCATCAAGGCTCTGACAAGAGATGAGAGCTGAAGTTGCTTCCATTGTATGTGTTGCGGGGTTGCAGTTTAGTATGGGGACACTGCAAGCAGCTCTTCCTCAGGTGGAGATGCAATGGGGGCAGCCCCTGCCACCATACCAACCTCCTGCAAATCAAGGTCCGTAACATCTTGGAAATTCCTGAGTCCTGATATGCTAGCTGGGACTTATATAAGTTACTCTTCTTGGGTTTCATTTTGTCAGTTCTGTAAGCACAGGATGTTCTGTAGTTTTCTTGGGAGTGATATGTTTATTCCTGACAATTGTGTTGCAACTTTGCAGGAGGATATGGGTATTCCAACCACTTGTAAGTCACTCACTGATCTCTGTATCTTATGTAGTCATCTGCATTGTCAAGTACCCAAAATCATTGTCTACATGTTCTACACCTCTTGATAGCTGAAGTGGATCCCAAAACTCTAATTCTTGTGCTTGTGTCCCTTGCCATTAGCTGGCTACAAATATTGGAGCTTTCAAAAGGTTTCTATGATTGTTGTTGAGATTGGCTATGGATATATTGGTGCAGGCCAACAGCAGGACCAGCTGGGGCCATATATGGTGGATCACCTTTCCTTTATCAGGCAGCTGGTAGCAATCCATTTGGCTGAGATGGATCCCCTTCTCTCATCATTGAGCTATGAGGTGATTACACTCAGAGAACAAAAGATATTACGGTCTTGTGCTTTATGGTGGTGATTATTACTGGGATTTTTTTTCTACACTCAGTCAAGGTTTCGATATTTTCACAAGTGGCTTTAATAGTACTGGCAATGGCTTGTCTCTGAAGATCCTGTCTTTCAGGTCTGGCAGGATGGAGTTTTTCTTGGTGCAGGCTCAAAAGCCATCTTTCATGTAACTGAGAAGGCAATAAAAAAAGAAGACATGCCAGCAACATAGAATGTTGTTACGACACTTTGAGAAAATTGCTCATCTGGCGCAAGTTGCAGGCACAGCAAAGAGGAGGAGATTTGAGTATTGCAGCCCCTCCCCTTTCAAGTCTTTTGTAGCATGGTGGCAGACTAACTGCCAGCCATTATTGGCTTTGGTGATGATATGCAAATTTGCAGCTTGAAGTCACTTCAGTGAGAGGTATATAATCTTTTAGGCTATTGTATGTTCCGTACATTGTCAGGTCCATTATAAATGGCAGTCGAGCTATTTTACTGGGGTGATATGGCTGTTGCAATCTTTGACAAGATTCAAATGCAATCAGTGGTGCAATCAGTGCTTGGTTTCACTTTCAGGTGCCTCCGACACCTAGAGTGCATTGCAAAGATAAGAAAAATGGGGTGCAAGGCTTAGCTGCACACATTTCCTTCTGCTTTACTGAGGTAATGAGAATCATATTGCTTTCTCCAGCTGCCTGGAAAACCCATTTGCTGTTTTTGCCTAGCGGTCTCTTAATAGGTACATGGACCTTTCCTTACACCTCATATTCAGAAAACCCCTTGTTGAGGCTCAAGAGAAACTCCTTCTGGTGGGTGGAGGAGGAGAAACCAGATGTGGCCTGGTGCTTATAAGTTATGGCCAGATTGAACCAACATCCACCGATGCACCATGAGGGATGGATGATGGGTGTATAGATGACACTTTTTGCATTGGGTTGCAGTTCCTGGTGGGTAGCTCAATGTGTGTTTTTACTACGTACCACCTACTGAGAACCCTTGAGCCCTTACTTGCCTTACCCATGTACCTAAACCCCTAAAACCCTAAACCCTCACCTAGCAGCTCTATTACCAAAGTGAAATCCAAAGTGTACCGGGTTGGGTTTATTGACAGCGGAGTCACAACCAGTGTTGTCCAGTTCTTGATTTCAAAAGGAACCTTTGGTTTTGGTTCTGAATTTTTTTTGGTTTTTTGGTTCTGCCTTCTTTGGCGTGTTTTTGATGGAACCTTTGATCTGGTCTTGAGACAGCTTGATCGGATTTCTAAAACTTTTGGTTTTTTGGTTTTTGTGGTTTTTGCAAAAAATTTAGAGATGGTCTGGATATTTTAAAACTTGACCTGAACTTGTTGAAATCCAAGAACCTTCCAAGATTGGTCATAACAAGCTTTCAATGGACGGCTTATTGGTGGCTATTGGTTTGGTCTCATTCAATTGTACATGGACTCAGTAAGTAACTAGAATTTGCTAGGTTATTTGCATATAATCCAATGGTGAGATTATGTGTAATAACCTTTCAGCTTGAGTTGGTCATTGCATGTAATTAGTTGTTGGTGAGTGCCAAGTAATCGCTCATTCCCTTTCGACCATACTTAATAATAGGTTATGAAAAAATGGGCCAATGGTGTGTCCTCCTAGAAGGGTTGACATGGTATGAACCAGGATGTGGTGTGCGCATGTTATCACTTATAACTTGCATGTAGGGAGCTAATGTTGTGAATTGCCCTCACCTAATGGTTATGTAAATGCAATAGTTTGTTTTTGTCAAAAAATTTAGAAATTTGAAGGACACGGGAAGAACAAGAATTGATG
>Ga0209208_10013680_pt1 | contig 10093 bp, 13 predicted proteins | sample S1TSphfallax_3_FD_187694 | JGI IMG/M metagenome (GOLD analysis project Ga0209208, IMG submission 187694) | Host-associated microbial communities from peat moss isolated from Minnesota, USA - S1T2_Fd - Sphagnum fallax MG (SPAdes) (version 2) | ecosystem: Host-associated > Plants > Peat moss >... | reverse complement strand
ATCGACCGCGATGCTGATTTTCGGGCTGGCCTTCGTGTTCGTATTCCTGTCGCTGGCGGCGCAATACGAGAGCTGGACCATGCCATTCATGGTCCTGCTGTCGGTGCCATTCGCCCTTTTGGGCGCCCTTCTTGCATTGTGGCTGCGTGGGCTGGAACTGGATGTTTATGCCGAGATCGGCTTGGTGATGCTGATCGGCCTGTCGTCGAAGAATGCCATCCTCATCGTCGAATTTGCCAAGCGCCTGCGCGAAGAGGGTAAGTCGGTGCTGCAGGCGGCCATGGACGCGGTCAAGCTGCGGCTGCGGCCGATCCTGATGACGGCATTTGCGTTCATCCTCGGTGTTTCGCCCCTTGTCATCGCGACGGGTGCGGGGGGTGCGAGCCGTCAATCACTCGGCACCACGGTCTTCGGCGGCATGCTGGTGGCGACGGTGCTCGGGCTGGTGTTCACCCCGGTTTTCTACGTAACGATCGAACGGCTGCGGGAACGCCGCGGGCCGGATGCCAAGCTTGCCGGCGCCACTGGCGCCGAACCCGCGGAGTAGCTTCATGCCCGACGTCAACTCGCCCGACCGCCCCCGCGGCGACGAACAGCATGAGGGTCAGGCGGATGATCGGCATCCCGCGCGGTTTCGTTGGGTGCTGTGGATCATTCCGCCGATCCTGCTGATCCTCGCCGCGGGGGGCGGTGTCACCTGGTGGCTTACGGAACGCACACTCCAGCAGGCAGCGGCCCCTCCGCCGATGAAGGTTCCGGTGATGACCGCGCAGGCTCAGACCGTTCCGATCTACCGTAGTTTTCCGGGCACGACGCAAGCCGTGCGAGCTGTGACCATCCAGGCCCGGGTCACCGGCTATCTTGTTGAACAGGGCGCGATCGACGGAGTGGACGTGGCCTCGGGCGCCCTTCTCTACCGTATCGACCCCAAGGACTATCAGGCGGCGTTCGCGGAGGCCCAGGCAACGCTCGCCCTGGCCACTGCAAGCCTGCAGTACTCACGCGTCAGCCAGGGTCGCAACCAGGTCTTGGCGCGGGACGGCTGGGTATCACACGATACGTTCGACCAGGCCAACAGCACCTTTCACCAAGGCCAGGCAAGCCTTGCCAATGCCGATGCCGCCTTGAAGGAAGCTGCGCTGAACCTTACTCGGACCGAGATCCGCGCCCCCTTCGCGGGCCGCATCAGCGCCAGCCAGGTTTTCACCGGCAGCCTGATCAGCGTCGCTGGCGCGACCTTGAACACGCTCGTTCAGCTTGACCCGATCTATGTCAGCTTCAACCCCGCCGAGGTGAACCTGCCGGCCATCACTCATGAGCAAAAGCGTTCGCCGATCGAGACAGCGGTGTCCGAGACTGGCGGCAAACCAACCCATGTCGGAACGCTGACATTTATCGACAACCAAGTCAGCCAAACCACTGGAACGATCCTGCTCCGCGCCACGATCTCCAACCCGGACCACGCTCTGCTGCCCGGCCAGTATGTGGTCGCAACATTGCATCTGGGCGACCTCCAGGGCGCCGTGCTGGTGCCCCAGAGCGCGGTCGGCGCGACCCAGATCGGCCGTACTCTGATGATTGTGGGCGACGGCGACAAGGTCGAGCAGCGTATTGTCAAGCTTGGTGACAACAGTGGCGATATGGTTATCGTGACGGACGGTCTGAAGCCGGGTGAGCGCGTCATAACCGGGCAGTTGCAGAAGATAAGACCGGGCAACGTGGTGCAACCGGAGGTCGCCTCTCGATAGGCGGCTCGCTCGTTCCACCACGGCGGGGTTGATCGCACTGCGCACGCGCCTGCGACGCGGGTTTCCCCAGCGCGGCGCCGCCGAGCAGGCGGCGCATGAAGCGCAGCGTGCCGAGACGGTGATCGTCAAGGCCAGGTTGACCACGGTGCTGCTCGAAATCGAGCATATGAAGATGCAGCTGGCATCGCTGCGGCGTCAGCGCTACGGGCAGTCTTCGGAGAAGCTGGATCGTGACATTGCCCAGCTGGAAATGCGCCTGGAGGATCTCGAAGAGACCGCCGGCGAGCAGATCGCAGCCAGCCCGAAATTGCCGGAGTTGGAGCCCGAGGCTGGGTCGCATGCTGCCAAGCCGCAGCGCAAGCCGCTGGGGCGAAAGCCGCTGCCGGAGCATCTGCCGCGTGAGATCGTGGTCCATGAGCCGGTGATCGCCTGCGTCTGCAGGAGCTGCGATCCGGCCCGCTTGACCAAGCTCGGCGAAAGCACGACCGAGATTCTGGAGAAGGTCCCGGCGACACTCAAGGTGATCCGGCACGTCCGACCGAAATATGCCTGCCGGGTGTGCGAGCCGGTGTTCCAGGCGCCGGAGCCGGATCTGCCGATCGAGAAGGGCCGGCCAGGTCCGGGACTGCTGGCCCCATATCGCGGTCTCGAAATACTGCGACGGCCAGCCGCTCTACCGGCAGGCGGGTATCCTGGAGCGCCAGGGCATCGACATCGACCGCGCGCCGATGGCGTAGTGGGTAGGGCACGTCGCCTGATGGCTAACGCCGCTCGCCGAGCCGATCGGCAGCAACGTCATGGCGCAGCCGGCGATCTGGACCGACGACACACCGATTTGCACCCTTGCACCGGGCACGGGCGAGACCCGGCAGTCGCGCTTCTGGTGCTACACGGTCGATCCGCACTCTACCAACGGGCCGACTATTCGGCGGCCTATTACCGGGCCCCCCGTGGGGTGGACAGGTTGGGCTGGTTGGTTTGACCATACTGGCTGGGCCATGAGGAAGGACCATGGCACGGCACCGCACTTACCCGATCGTGTTCAAGCGGCAGATGGCGCAAGTGTTCTTGTCCGGCGTGATGCGGGAGCCTCAGCTTCAGGACGACCGGCGCGGGGCGACGCAGAGCGCCGCGCGCAAGTGGTGGCCTATGGCCGGACACTGCCCGGGACTGACAGGCGACTCGCTCTGCTGGGACAGTCGATAGCCGGCGAGGTCATCGTGCTCTACGCGGGAGAGCATTCCGACGTTGCGGCGGTCGTCGCCGTCTCGCCTTATGCGCCTGACATCACCGCCACAACGCCGCATAACCTCGAAATCATCGTCGGCGGTCTGGAGCCGGCGATGGTGCGCGATGAGGCGCTGCGCGCTTTTGCATCGGCGACAGGCGGCCCGGCGGAGCCGCGCGTCGCCTGCGGGCGATTTGCGGATGGAACCGCACGGCGGATGTCGGTGTCAGGCGGAATTGAGCACATCGATGTCCTTTTCGGATCAGTCGGAAGCCTCCTCCGTCGATCCGGCCTCTAATGATGCCGTCGTATCGGCGGCAGATGCTGAGAGCTTCAGCGGCGCGGCGAGCCGATCGTGGCTCCCCGCGGCCGTTACAAGCGCACCAAGCGCCCGGATTTTAACCCCCCTCACAGTCCGTTCAGCGTCCGCACCAGCGCAGCGGCCGCCGCGTCGTGCACATTTCTGCGGATCACGATATCGGTGCTGCTGACCGACCGGCCATAAAAGTTGGCATCGACGTCTCGGTCCGGAGCAACCACGGTTCCGTCCAGGCTGATGCCCGCATAGGCCCCGGACGCCGACGCCCAGATCACGATGTCGGCGCCTGCATTGGCCGTGGTCGCCCCTTCCACCGTCGAGCCGAGCGTTACCACGGCAACACCCGCGTTGGCGCCGATCTTGAAGTTGTCCCGCATCAGCGCCTGCACTGCCCGATCACTCATGATGAACATAATCATCTCGGACTCTTGGGCGCCGATCTGTAACCCAAAACTGGCTGAGCCGACGGTGTAGAACGCAGGGTTGCTCCAGCCACGCCGACCGCGCACCATCAGCACCGCATTGCCGCCTTCGCCCCCGACGAAGAAACCGGCCTTGAAGATGCGCGGCGCTATCAGCACTGCGCGGGCGCGGTGCAATAGCGTGCGGGCGTTCCCGAACTCCTGGTCCCCGCGCAGATCTTGCAGCGTCACGACGGCGTGATCTACGGTGTCTTGTCCATTGTTTGCTGCCCATGCGGGCATGCTCGCGGCGCCGGCCGCGAGCAATCCGGTGACGATCGCTGCCAGCTGCAGACGGTTTACTAGGTGCATTGACCAGCTGCGACTACGCCAAAATTCTAGGACTGCATGTAACACGACGTGATCTCCTTGTTGATCCGCTTGGGGTTGAGCTACCAGAAAGTGAGCCACTAGCGCGGCAGCTAATTGGGCTGAACTTGGCCTTGATCCCGGCTGTTACTGCTCATGAGTAAACAAGACTAGCTGGCCCGATGGCTTACCGAGAAGCTTCGGAAAGTACCCATGCGATAAATGATGGCATTAGCTTCCCAGTCTATCTTCGCTTGGCATCTTTCCTGCCGTTTTTTCTTACTGTGTCATAAAACGCTTGTACGACTCGGGGGGATGTTCGTTCCGATAGAGATTCTCACTCGTGAAGGCGAGGTGTGAGGGGAGTGGAACCGAGTTGGGGGTAGCTACTGGGTGCTCCGCTCTCACTCTCGGAATATCGAGAGACGGCCCTGATGCGGGTTAGAGGCTTTGTCGAACGGCACGCCGACAACTACGAGTTGGACGCCGCCAGGGTCGCCACCGAGCTGAACCTGTCGTCAAGATACATCAACAAACTGATGGAGGCGGAGTGAACCTCCCTCTCACGTTATACCTGGAGGCGACGGGTCGAACGCGCCGCGTTGGCCTTAAGCGATCCCTCGTTGCGAAGCGAGTCAGTTTCGGATCTGGCCATGCCGCACGGTTTCACCAATCTGAGCCGTTTCCGTCACGCATTCCGGGGTCGCTTTGGACTGTCTCCGCGGGAATTCCGTGCCAAGGCGCTGGAAACGCGGTGAGGATCAGGGCGACGTCGCCGCGCGGAGTGCGCCAGGCGCTGCGGTTGTCGCGGCAATGCCGTCAGACAGTTCGGCGACGGTTTCCGCCATCGCGGCAACAACCGTCAGGTCACCGCCGGGCTGGGCAATGCGGGCGCTGAATGTGCCGTGGCCGATGGCCGGCGAACGGCGATCGCCTTGCCAAACCACGGTCCAGCTTGCGGCCAGCACGCTTGTGGTCGTGGTTACATCGAAAGCGCTCACTGTCACCTCGATCCGTACCAAAGGTGCCTCCATTGGCCCGTCCGCGACAATGTGGGCCTGCAGGCGATGGCAGAGATCGGCCGCCAGACTGCGTGTCACGCCCTCGGACAGCCGCTCGCCCCATCGTCCGGTCCGGCTTGCCGTGATATCATATTTTCCGCCGCGCGTAACCAAGTCGGTCGTATCAAGGTAATCGGGCAGGGTCACCGGCCGCAAGTTCAAGGCTAAGCCGCCCGGCCCCGCCCGCGGCCCGGCAGTGGCGCCGATCGGCGCCGGCATGACATAAACTGCCTGGTCGGGCGTCGATGCGCAGCCCGCCAGCATGGCCGCGATCGGCAGGACGCACCATGGCGCCTGCGTCACCGCTGTGCGTGTCCGAACAGAGTTCCCGTGGGATTGCGTTGCAGATTGCGCGTCAGGTCGCGCAGCGAACTGGCGCTGGCCGCAAGGTCGCGGAGCGAGGCCTCCAGATCGCCGCGCATCGGCGCGTCCGGCCCAACCATGCCGTTGAGCGAAGTCAGAAGCTTGTTCGCGTTCGCGCTCGCTTGGCCGGCTGATGCCAAGACAGGATCCAGCGCGCGCCCTTTCGCATTGACCTGGTTTCTGGTGTCTTCGGCAAGCCTGTCGAAGGTGTGGACCATGTGCTCGGCATCCGCCTGCACACTCCGCAAAACGTCGGTGGCCTTATCCAGCGCGATCTGGGCGGAACTGGCAACCTGCTGAATGCTATCCGTCAACGGATCGACCTTGCCATTGATCCGGTTCAGAAGGAGTTGCGCGCTGATCAATGCGCTGCGTACGGTGCTTGCCAATTCGGGCAGATTCATCTGAAGCAGTTGATCCTTCAGGTGCTGCATGTCCGATTGCACCGTCGGTATTTCGATCACTCCGGATGACGGATCCGCAAATCGCGCCGGCGTGCCAGGCAGAAAGTCCAGATCAACGTCAAGCTGCCCGGTCACCAGACTCACCGAACTCAGTTGGGCGCGTAATCCCAGGTCGATGGCGTGTTTCAAGCCATAATAATTCTTCATCGTCCGACCGCTGGGCCAGCTGATGCGCGAAGGTTCGATATCCAGAACGACAGGGATGACCGGCGCTTCGTTCTCCCCGCGGACATGCACGCTGATCTGCGTCACCGAACCGACCTGCACGCCCCGGAACGTCACCGGCGAGCCGACCGCCAGACCGGCAACAGAGCCCTGAAACACCACCGTAACCGGTATGGTCGGCGTGAACAGGCGGAGTCCGCTGAAAACCAGAACGGAAATGATGGCAAGGCCAAGGCCGCCCAACACGAAACCGCCCACAGCAACCGGTTTAATGGCCACTGGCGGCCGTTCTGATGTCGGGCTGGTCGCGGTTCATGAAGGCATGCACCAATGGGTTGTCGCAATGCGCACGCAGATCCCTGGGGGATCCATGGGCAATGGCCGTCTGCGTCGTGCCATCCAGGAAGATGCCGTCGTCACATATATTCAAAAGACTCTCCAGATCGTGGCTCACTAATACGACGGTCATGCCGAAGCCGTGGCACAGGTCCAGTATCAGATCATCCAGTCGCTTGGCTGAGGTAGGATCCAGGCCCGCCGATGGCTCATCCAGAAACAGCAAGTCGGGCTCCAGCGACAGCGCACGTGCCAGCCCCACGCGCTTGAGCATGCCGCCGCTCAGACTGGCGGGCATGCTGTCACGGCCCACGTCGAGCCCAACCAGCGAAAGCTTCAGCTGCACCAATGCGTCGATGGTGGCGGCATCAAGTCTGGTGAACATCTCAAGCGGTAGCGCCACGTTCTGCGCTGCCGTCATCGAGCTCCAGAGCGCGCCGCCTTGGAACAGCACGCCAAATCTGCGGCCAATCTGCGTGCGGCGCGCCTCGGTGGCCGACCAGTAATCCTCGGTGCCGAAACAGACGCTGCCGGAAGCGGGGCGCAGCAGGCCGGTCAATGCCTGCAGCAGCGTGCTCTTGCCGCAGCCGCTGCCGCCCATGATGGCAAATATCGAACCGGTGGGAACATTGAACGTCACGTCGTGCTGCACAATCCGCTCGCCGTAACCGACCGAAACTCGCCTGACCTGAAGTTTTGATGTCGTTTCGTTCATATCATCAAAAGTCCAACCTGCTTGCGCAGACCGCGAAGATGGCATCGAGTGCGATGACGCCCACGATGCCGACAACAACGGCTGTGGTCGCGGCCCGGCCCACATCCGCGGCACTTCTTCCGGCGCGCAATCCGACCCGGCAACTGGCGATGGCGATCAACGCCCCGAACGTGATGCTTTTAGCAAGACCGAAGAACACTTCCGCCGCAGTCACGGCGCCTGCGGCCTGGTGCATGAAAATGGTCGCCGAAATGTTCAGCATGGCGACGGCAACGGCGAAGCCGCCCAGAATGCCGACCGCGCTACCGTATAGATACAGCACCGGCATCATCGATACCAGCGCTAGAACGCGTGGCAATATCAGGTAATCGATCAGGGGAATGCCAAAGCTGCGCAACGCGTCGATTTCCTCGCTGCCCTGCATGGTGGCGATTTGCGCCGCATAGGCACCGCCGGTACGCCCAGACATGACGATGGCGGTCATCAGCGCCGCCATCTCGCGCAGCACCGCGATCGCGACCAGATTAGCGATATAAACATTGGCGCCAAACCGCCGCAGTTCGATGGCACCGACAAAGGCCAGAATGCCGCCTACGAGCACATTGACAATGGTAACGATCGGCAAAGCCTCCAGACCCGCTTCCTGCACGCATGTCAGCAAGTCTATGCGCCGGATGCATGCCTGTCCGCGTACCACGGCACCGGCCGCCAAGGTGATCTCGCCGACCAGCGTCGTCACGGCGAGGATCTCCGCGCAAACGCCGATTACCTTCACACCAACGTCCTGCGCCACCGACCGCTTGCGGATGGCAATGGCACCCGGCACTTCCTGCACCGGCAGCAGGTCCAGCAGCCGCCGCGTAGAGCTGGGCAGACCGGTATCGTCGAAATCGAGTTTGTGGTGCGCGGAGCCCTGACGGAGCTGCGACAGGAAGACGAGAAGGCTGCTGTCCCAATGCCCGAGTGCATCCGTATCGAAACAGATACCGCGAAGACCTGCGCACTCATGCAGTAAGCACGATATGCCGCGATCGACAGCGGTTCGGCCGACCAGCCAATCGCCTTGCAGTGATATCACCGCGATGGCGCCATGGGCATGGGATATCCAGCCAAGGCCAGAAGCCCCGCCGTTTCGCACCGCCTCGGCCACGCTAGCGACGCGGCTGCGCGCGGCTAAGCGCTGCCAGACTCACGTATGGTGGCGCCCGACCGGGGCAACCGTTCCTGCGTTCGACCAAGCCGGAACCCTCACTAGACATCTGAGGCTGCCTAGGCCAGTCCGACCCGCCGTGGCAGGTTCGGAAAGTACTTATGCGTGACCCCCTCACCGGGGCAAAGTATCGCGGCGGCGACCGATCGAAGCTGCCGCGGGCCCGGCTGAGGCGGACACTCGGATGACGCCAGGGGTGCGAATGGCCGCGGTTGTGGTCGCGTGCGGCGGCATCAGCACCAGTCCGGCCGCGGCGGACCCGGCCTGGCTTGACGACTGGCAGCATCTGAAAGGCGAAAATGCCACCGTCGGCCTTGCAGAGGCTGGACTCTGATGCCCGCCGCCGCCCGCTCGACTGAGCGCGCAACGACATCATCCAACCGCCTTGAGCGGAGTCCCGGAAGGGGACACACCACGGTAAGCAATCGCAGCCTCCTCAACAAATGTCCGGATTTCAGTCACCGAGGAGGCCTGACATTCAGGGGGGCAAGGCTATCCGCCGAGAACTGCCCCGCGCGGCGCGTAAGTAGTTTCCGAACCTTTGTGGCAGCGGCTAGGCGGCATAATGCCATGGTCCAGGGTCTCGGAGGGAAGTTCCATGGAAAACCCAAGAGAGTTGTGGACGGCCAAGCCGGACCGCACCCTCTTCACGGAGTCGCTCGGATTCGAGCTCTGCGTGCAACTGTCCGCTCCGTCGGGCCTATTCCGTTTCACCGTTTGCAAAAAGCAGCACCGCGCCCGCGGTCCCTCGTGCGTGCTGGTCGTGGACGAGCGGCCGTCCGTTATGCAGGCGATGGCCGGCGCCGAGCGCGCGGCTGCGACGCTAGCGTTCCAGCATTGTAAGCCATCCGCTACGCAGCAGAGCCAAGAACCTGCCAGGAGCGCAGCGCTCCGGGGCCCGGCTCCCGGCGGCCCCGCTGAGGAGGCACAGCAGGGCTCCGCGGACTGCGGGATTGCGGTGGTTCGGCGAGCGACGCCGCACGAAATGAGGGAGCTGTCGGGTGCGTGACGCGGCGGGCGCACGCGCAAAGGAGCGGCGCCAAGCCCTCGCCTTGGTCGCACCCTTCGAGGCGCCGAGTGCGTGGCGCAGCCTATGGCAGCTCGGCACGACCCTGCTCGCTTACGCGGCCCTGGAAGCGGCCATGTACGCAAGTCTGAACGTATCTTACTGGCTCACGCTCGCACTTGCGGTTCCGACGGCGGGGATGACGGTGCGGATGTTCATCTTCCAGCACGACTGCGGATACCGGTCGTTCTTCCGTGCGCAATGGGCCAACGCGGCTGTCGGGCGGCTGTGCAGCCTGCTGACCTACACCCCTTACGCCTGCTGGCGGCGACAGCACGCGCAGCACCACGCCAGCTCCAACAACCTGCATCGGCGCGACGTAGGGCTCGACATCTAGTCGACCTGCTCGACCGTGCGGGAGTACCAAGCGCTGCCCCCGGGGCCGGCGGCTCATCTACCGCGCGTCGCGCCATCCGCTGGTGACGCTGCTCGCGCTGCCGCCGGTCGCGTTCCTGCTGCTCTACCGCGTCCCGTTCGATACGCCGTCGGGCTGGCGGCAGGAGCGGCGGAGCGTCTCGTGGACGAACGTCGGGCTCGCCTGCGTGATAGGCGCAATGGTCGCGGCGTTCGGCGCGCGCGACGTCGCGCTAGTACAGCTTCCGGTGGCGCTGCTTGGCTCGGTCGCCGGCGGATGGCTCTTCTCCGTCC
>Ga0209208_10013678_pt1 | contig 10094 bp, 9 predicted proteins | sample S1TSphfallax_3_FD_187694 | JGI IMG/M metagenome (GOLD analysis project Ga0209208, IMG submission 187694) | Host-associated microbial communities from peat moss isolated from Minnesota, USA - S1T2_Fd - Sphagnum fallax MG (SPAdes) (version 2) | ecosystem: Host-associated > Plants > Peat moss >... | reverse complement strand
TTATGTTGATCATGGAATCAATTGTGACAAATAAAATATGTTTTTAAACATGGAATAGGGAAAAAAATAAAAAATTATGAAAAATTAATTGTTGATTAAAAGACATTATAATTTTTTTAATAAATATAATAGTGTTTTTAAAGACATTTCAAATTCACATTATCCTAAATTTTTTATATGTAGAGGTGTATTGTCAAAGTTCATTAGAAGGAAAGTAATGTCATTTCATAATTATGTTAATGTTTTCTATCATAATATTCTTCTATTGGCATAACCAAAAAGGGATGAAAACGTAATGGCATCATCTGCCATGGTTCAATCCTTGCTTGCATCAACAAAAACAAAACAATAGTTCAAAACAACAACCTTGGACTTGCATTTGAATGTTTCATCTTCTAATCACAAATCTAAAGCTCTAAACACATCAAACCATAACATACTCCAAATCACATCAAATCTTGTTAAAAGTGTTTATATGTTGATAAAAAATTTCATGGATATAATTCTTGGACAATGGCCTGTATTTAAAAAGGGATATTTCAATCATTGGAAGGAATTGTTGGCCTTGAATGGACACAAATTACCAACCCCATGATGGACTTGCTAGCTAGTGGCAACAAAAATAGCAAGAGTAGTAGTTGGGTAGCCAAAATTCAAAAGCTAGAGGAATTGTCATTAGTTGGAGGGGGAACCCACCACCTTTGTCTTATGGCAAAGGGTCTTGACTTTTGAGTAACAAAATGATTTGTGTTTTGATGTTGACAATATGTCTTATGATGTCTAACACCAAGTGCACTCTTGCTTTTACGCGTTGAACTTTGTGTGTTATGTGGTGATTTTTTATTTTTCCTTATTTTGTGAAAAGTTGACATCTAGGTGACAGCACATTACGCCCCCCAAAAATTGTAATCACAAAAATAGAAATTTTTCTTTTGGTTTTTTTTTTTTTCATGTGGACATCACATCTTGGATTATTTTTGTTCATTTCAAGTATATTGCATTGTAGGTAACCCATCCTATTAGCTACGTAAGTAGTTTAAGCCACCTAAACCTACTAAATAAGTGTTTAACCTAGACTATCAAAGTCTACTTGGTAGCTACGTATGTAACATAAGTAGGCCTACAAGGTAGGTAGCCTAACTTAGGCCACTTAGGCCTACTACATAGGTATGTAGCTAGGTTTGTAGGCTAAGGCACCTAAGCTACTAGGTAGGTGGCCTCACTTATTATGTACATAACTTAAACCTATACTTATTTAATGGGTTAAACTACCTACTTAGTATGCCTAAGCTAGATCTATTAATAGGCTAATAGGTACCTCCATAGCCTACTAAATAGCATCTAAGGCATAGGTAGCTTACTAGGTAGGTATAAACTTAAACCTAATGAATACCTATAAGGCATAGTAGACTATAACCTACGTGCTACCTAGCATTTATTAATAAGTACTTCCTACCTACCTAGGCTAACCTATCTATAATTACCTATTTATGTAAGTAGTACATAAAAAAAATTCAAATTCATTTACTACAATATGTTGAAAAAAAATTCATGGAAGTTGATTATAATATGTTGGTCCAAAATCATGTTCATTACAATTATTACAATATCACCTTATGGGGTGGTGGTGCAATGGTTAAGGACTTGACTTTTCAATGTGGAGGTGAGGAGTTCAAGTCCTCACACTTGTGACTTAGGCTACCTTGGCTATTTAGGTAACATAAATAAGTAGCCTAGGTTGCAAAAACTACTAGACCACCTAGCCTAAGCTACTTGGCCTAGCCTAAAAGGCTTGATTTAGCCTAAGTGGTTCGGTCTAGCCTAGGTGGCTAAGGTAAGTAGGATAGGGTACGTAAGGTAATTAATTAATTAATATTTTCATATAAATTTTAAATAAAATAATTTAAATAATAAATATTTTTAGATGCTGCCCAAATTATATTATTGTCATGGTGGTTCAGTCAATAAAAGATGGTAAGAAAACCTAGTCAAAAAAACTAATTAAAAATATTTAGTCAAAATGGTCGAATCCAAATCAACTTGTCCAAAATGGCACTTTAAGTTGGACATGGGGGCAAAAAAACCATAGGGGGGGTTTTCTTATTGAAATTCCTAGTCAAAAAAATATGATTTCTTGTAGTGATTTGAAACCATAACATGGTTTCCATCATCTACTGCCTATAACCCATGATCTTTTAACATTTATGGCATACTCTCACCTTGTGCCATTGATCTTGAAAAACCAACTCCACAAAATAATCTTGGATCAACATCTAAACCATATGATTGACCATATTTTCGATCCTTGATCTTTGCTGACCAAATGTAGTAGATTTCACTTAGGCCACCATGTTTATGATTAGGGCCTCCAACCGTGCAAACCTAGCCTCCATGGTGTTAGGTTGGCCTTGAGTTGGCTTGGTGGTCGAACATTCGTTGGCCACATTTTTCCCTTTCTAACCTTTCCCAAAACCTTGGCCCCTACTAACATTGGTGTTCCATGATTGGTTGTGCTGTAATTCAAATGAAATGTAAAGCAATGATTGGCATTTTGTTCATATGCATTACAATAAGAACATGGATGGCTAGGATTAAGGTTGGAAGTTGTGGCCTATGGTGGATTGGAATTTATTTTTTCTTATGAGACCGACCACACCTCCAACATTTGTCTTCTCCACCTTATTTTGTCAAATAGGATGTGGAACTTCCACCTAAATTGAGTTTGGCCCCCTTGGCTTTTGGTGGTGTAGCCTTGGTTGGTTGACTATGTAATTGTTCACCTAATGGTGTTGGAAAATTCCTTGGGTTTTCTTTGTTAAACCCAAGGGTGACCACACATTCTTCCACCATGTTCATCTCAATCATTTTCAACAATTGAAACACACTAGTCAAGATGGGTTGGGCAAGCTACAATAAAATGGCATCTCGTATTTTACGCTTAAATTCCTTGTCATGGATCCCATACCAAAATTGTTTATTTGGGCTTCTATGACACCTTGTGTCACCATGATCAACCTACACATCCGTGCATAGGCTTTTTACAAGCTTTCACGGGGCTTACATTGGAAATCTTGCAAACTTCGTAGCTTTTCAATCCTAAACCCTTGGTAATTTTGTTATAATTCATGAAAAAATTCCACAACTGGGCTGAGTGCAAACAATGGACCCCACGTACTAATGGATGCCCCTACACCACCACCCCTAATATTTCCACCACTTCTAGTGGTTCCACAATTTCTAGTGACTCCACTACAATTAGTGTTTCCACTTCCACTTGTCGAACTAGTGCCAAATGTTGCCATTGCACCACTTGGGGCCATAATTTCCTTAGTGATAGAAACATAATTGGGAGATTAAAGTAGCCATCACTCCTTAATCTGAATTTCATGGGCACACTTAAATTCATGATAATCATCCAAAAGTCACCCCTCTAAATGTTAAAACAAACATTTCCATGCCATGAACAACTAGGGATTATGCATTTGCTACATATCACACCAATTGTTAAACTCTTGGATGAAATCATCCAGCTCAATGGTGCCAACCACCCCCAAATATCAACGGGGCCCTTTGGTGGTTCCATACATTTCTTTCATGTCCCACAATAGTGGTGGGGTGATAGACCTTGAAAAAAAATCTATCTTAGAATTTAAAGACACCCCCATATGATGAAGGTGTGTAGGTGGTCTGAACTAGATCCCCCGCTTGGTAAAACCACTAATGATGGTAATCTTGTTCCCTATCCTTGGATCTCGTTCCCCTTTCGTGATGAACCCGAACCCTAACTTGGTTATCCCCCTTAAAATCTAATCACAAAAAGATGATACACCTATGATGGTTCCAATTAAATTTACAAGGATGTCGAATTTATTATGGTTTGACCAACCCCTAAAACATAAACCTCATAACATGAACCCAAGGATACTACACATGTATGGATGCAGCCTAAAGCACTTGCACTCACAAAAACATTTCACGAAGCCAACAAAATTAGGGCACATTGTGAACACAACAAAATGGTACATTGGTCATCAACCTAGTTTCACCACAACAACAAACAATGGACCATCCTAGTGATGATATTTAGACATATCCATAAATATAACCTAAACATCGACTACCACCTAATCAACATGTTTGGGTAGATCAAAAATCAAACATAACCTATTCAATGATCAAGGTTAGGTGGTGGCCTCATCCCATGCTTGACCATTAACCACACCAACTACAACTCCTAAGTTCACTACGATAATAATGGCACTTTTGGGAATGCACATAACCTTTCACCTAAAATTTCATTCTAAAAAATAAACACATGTTACTAAGAAGAATTATTAGAATTCCTATTTTTTCAAACTAATCAAGTTGATTAGATGGGTTTTTTTTACTAGAGGACATGTATTTTTGACTAGAAGCTCAAGGCTTGAATGACAATGGGTATCTTTTGACTAATCAATTTGACTAGAATGACTGATTTGATAATCAATCAAATCAGGCATCTAATCAAATTGGACTTTAAAATACCACCTAGTCAAATTGGTTAGTGGCCTAGTCAATAAGATCACCCAATTTAGTCAAATTTACAAGTGCTCCAGTCAATAAGGCCACCTATTATACTCAATCAATAGGGCTAACTAAGTAGGTTTAGTCAAAATGGCCAATGGCCTAATCAAAAGGGCCAATTACAAATTCCAATATTAGTTGGGTATTTTCAAACTCCATGTAACATTTTGACTATGTTTGACCAATTAAAAAAAAGTTGGAAAATGTAAAAATTAACTAATCATGACTAAATTAATCACGATCAAATTAATTATGGTTAAATTAATTATATAAACATAGTTTATCTAACCATGGTTAAATTGACTATATTGAAATTAATTATGGTTCAACTACCTACGAAATAACTAATTAAAGCTAAAACTAACCATAACTAATCTAACCATGATCAATTTAATCATGTTCAATAATTATGGTTAGTTTAACCATAGTTTCTTTAATTATATATATCTTAACCATGGTTGGTTTAGCCATATTTAATTTAACTATGATTCATTTATCTATAATTAATTATTCCATCATTTTTTTGGCCATATTTAGTTTAATTATGGCTAATTTAGACATAAGTAATTTAATAACTATCAATAATTTAACCATGGTCAATTTAACAATAGTTGGTTTAGCCCTAGTAAGTTTAACCATGATAATTAATTTAACATAATAATGTAACCATTACTAATTGGGCCATTGTTGGTTTTGCCATAATGAATTTAAGCATGGTTATTATAAGCATAACTAAATTATTTATATTTATTTTTTAGCATATTCATTATTTTACCCGAATAAATTTAACCATAATTAATAGACACATAATTAATTTAAAAGTATTGTTAATTTAATTATGGTCGGTTTTCCATTATTATTATTCTTAAAAATTATTTATAATTATTTCATTCATGTTTATTTTAGCCAAATTCATTTTACTCAAGGTTAGTAGTTTAACCATGGTTAATTTTGCCATAATTATTTTAACCATTTTGATTTTAGCCATAACTAGTTTTTTCATAATTGATTTTTCCATAAAATATTTATTCATTAGTTAGTTTAGCCATATTAACTTTATTGATGGTTAGTTTAACCAAATTTATTTACTCATGGTTAGTTTAACCATTTTTAATTTAATCATGGTTAATTTTGCCATAATTATTTTAACCATTTTGACTTTAGCCATAATTACTTCATTCATGTTTATTTTAAACATAATTGGTTTAGCCATAAAATTATTTATTCATTAATTAGTTGAACCATTTCTAATTTAACCTTGGTTGGTTTTGCCATAATTATTTTACCCAAAATTAGTTTAATCATTATATATTTAACCATTTTTATTTAAATATGGTTAATTGAACCATAATTATTTTAAACTTTTTGTTGGTTTAACCATTATTAATTTAATAATCATTGATTTTGCCATAATTACTTTAATTGTGATTGGTTTAAACATTATTATTTTACCAATCATTAGTTTTGTTATAATTAATTTTTCCTAGGTTAAATTTGTCACCTATTTAACTTATGTAATGTAAGTATGTGACTAAACAGCCTAAATACAAGTAGTTCATATGGAGGTGTATTTATTCATACATACCCTACTTATATTCCACTTATTTACCTATATTTTAATCTATAGGTAACATAGTTATATAAGTTAAGGTAGGTCATTTATAATCCTATGATAAATTAATAGTTGGTTAATTAGTTATTTACCTAAAATACACTAATGAATGTGTAATTAAATAGTTAAATATTAATTAACTAATATATAATGAATTAAGTCAAATTTGTAAAGATTGGTTATAATTTGGTTGTAATTATCAATCAACAATATAATACATTATAATTATCTTGATATTTTATGTAGTTCAAGGATTTATAATATGGTTGTAATTATTAATTATAGTTAAATAATTAGACATTAATTATTAGTAATTTTTATTTTAGCTTAATTAATATATATCTTTACCTAACTCTTTATTTATTTATTTACTTAATTTATGTATCTTATGTAATTATTTAGGAATAATGTTGTGTGAATTAAAAGGCTCTAGTGTTGTGTGGACATAAAAATGTTTCTCTCTCCCAAAAGTTTATCCCATATTGTTTGTCATCTTTTCCAAATGATGAGCAATATTGATAGATGCATTCAAAGCATAAGAAATATTTTAAAAAGGAAGGCCACTTGGGATGAGCCAATTGAAAAGGTTCAACTTTAAAGGCCAAATTCAAAATGAAACAGGATTTTCCTACCTAGGTCATCTAGGTGTAGGCTTAATCTAGGTGGTGTACATTTAAGCCTAGTAACGGTCATAGTTTAAATTGTTTTCTCTCTCTTCTTCCTCCTCTCCTTCTCCTTTTCCTTGGGCTACAACTACACATTATAGTTCTTCTTCTTATTCTTCTTCATGGGCTTCGCTATGTCGATCCCCCACACAAGCAACCATGCCCATTGTTAAAGAACAAAATATTTTTAAAAATTACAAAAAACACAAGGGTAGGGAGGGAAGCTCCCTACCTTTCACGTTGACGCGCAAGGAGGTGGCACTTCTCAGGGATGACAATGGCACTCGTTGTTATTATCACAAATGGTTGTCGAAAACAAAAAAAAACAAGGACAAGGAGGGGAACTTCCCACCCCCTCTTCACTATACTATGAGTGGCATCACCCTTTGTTAACAAAAATGACAATGAGAGGGCCCATGTCCCTCATGGATGTTGTTGATAGGTAAGGGAGGCTTGGGATCTCTAAGCTCTTAGCACTCGTAGCTAATTGTAATGGTGAGCTATCTTTTGTTACTTACCTCCTCTCCACATTCCAAGGTACCCAAGCCCAATTGGGGTTCAACTCCCCATGTAATGCTTGAAGATAATCATAAAAAAACTTTGTAAAATCATCGTTTTTGTAAGGTGAGCTTTTTCAGCTCAAGAAGTAGACCAAGACATGAATAGATGATTATTCCAACTCGAACAAAACTTCTACAAAAACTAATTTGTAACAAAACAAAACTACACAACACTTGCTACTAATCAAATAACGCACATAATATAGATAAAAGAAAACCAAAACTCAATGTTAAACAAATTTAGCCTAGTTGTCGCACAAAAACAACTAACTAACATTTTTGGTGATTCAAAATATGACTCACCTGCAATAAGTAGGAATCCAAGCCCAAAACATATAATAACAAAAACCATGAATCAAATAAAATTACAAAACACAAGAAAAAATTACAAAAATGAAAACACAGTGCCTTGGAATTTTAAATCACTAAAAGCAATTTGAGATCACATAACTTGGGATTATATCCCATGGCAAAATATTTCAAACCTTGTTCACACATAAACAAATTCAAAATAAAACTAATCAACTTAGCTAATTTAGTTTATCCCTAACTAAATGGGACTTAATTGAGCAATTAAATTAACACACCAAACATTTCACATGACATGTTCAAATGCACATGTTTTGGAACCAAGATTTGAAAGGACAAAACCTTCATTTGCATAGTGGAAACAAAAAGAAATTTTATTTGGATGTCAAATTTCCCAATTTGAATGTAGACATGGTCTTATTTCTTAATGGCTTGTCTCAATAGCTTTGTTGTCCTTACTCAAAAGGAAGATTTCTACCTTGGTGTGCAAATTTGGAAATTTGGTTTTTTGTGGAAGATAGCTAGAAACCTAACTACTCTTCTAAATCAAATTCATTTTGCATTTGTAAAATCCTATTGGGATGTTTGTAATGTATTTGGAAGACATGTTACCCAACATATTTGTGCTTCACTTGTGAGGGGCCTTTCAAAAAATGGAATGTTCACTCCATGCATTCTACTTTGAAACACCTCCATTTTCTTTTTTCTCGTGATACCCATTTGATACCCAATGGGTATTGCAAGAAAAAGAGGAAAAACGACACAAGGTTTTACATATGATAAAGTCCTTGTCTATCAACTTTATTATAATCAAGCCCATGCTTGATTCCCTATTGCACAAGCTTTTATTTTGATAGAGTACTTGGCTTTAATAACACAAATTACCTAATGTCACACAATTCCATCATCCCTTCAAGATTTTGTTAAACTTGTCATAAAAGGTAAAACCATTACCATTTTTTTTCAACAACTTGAAGATAGATTTTGGGTGATAATGTGAGTTACTTCTTGACAGTGAATTTGGTGGCATAATTCATGTGTTAGTGTAGCAAAAAAAGGGGGTTATGTCAATCTCACAATAGTTCACCACATATCATTTCAAACATATTATGATCATATTGAGGACAATTTGTAACCAAAAAAGAAAAGGTTGCTTTGTTTTAAAACACCTTGATACAATACACATAACAAAAGTTGGATTATTAGAACATCCAATGATCAATGTGGATTATCAAAATACAACATCCATCTACCTTAGATTCCTATAGCTTAAACACCAAGGAAAGGTAAATTGTGGACCTCAAGGAATCAAAACTCTCTAGTTTCCTCTCAAGAACCAATTAGTCTTTTATGTGGCAATTCATACATGATAAAATGTTTCCCAACATTGGATGACACTCATATACCAACCAAATCCTTCACCCTTAGAAGTTGGACATAGAAACAAAAAGGAATTGAACAAGACAACAACATTTTCCCATGACACCTTTATACATCTTAAGAATCCCATTTTGCCTCCAAATTCTCACAACAATGTAGGTGCTCTCTTCCAAACATAGATGATCTGATTGTTACCCTTAAAAGCTCTGAAAACCCAAAGCACAATTGAACATGCCACTTAGACCACTCATAAACCCCTTAGACACTTTCATCATTTTCCTTGAATTGGTCCCTAAATCCTAACTAGAATCTTGTATCTTCTACTAGGTGAAGTTCATATCATAACGAAATAAATTGGTTCTAGGAAAAAAAATAAAAAATCAACAATGGGGCATTTTCCCCCAACTACACAAAGAACAAAAACACCCTAATCTATCCACACTAAGCTTCCACATTCATCATTCACAACCAACAAAAAAAACTTAACTCTTTTTATAATACCACCAAGATGTCGAGTTTATAACATAAGCTTGCAGCATTTCTTGTTGTGCCATAGAATCCAAAAAAACAACCATTGCAAAGCTCTTCAATCCATCTTCAAGAGCAAACAACAAAAAAAATAAGCGTATGAAGTTACAAACAAAAGAAATAGACCATGCATCCATAATCATGATGCCTCTATGAATATAAACACTTGCAAACATAATGCAACATAAGCAAACAACCAATAACTTGGAGCAAAACCAATCACCATTATGGTAAATGATCAAGATTTTACATTAGGTAGTGGATTAGGTTAGTCATGCTTAAAACATTTTTCACTTTTCCCTTTTTGTTCATTTTAGGTCACAAATTAACTTTAGGAAGAAAGTTGTGGTGTCACCAAAAGAAAGGGGGTACACAACTGATCAAACACCCCGGCAACACTCCGATCTTAAACAGAACTCAAACCTCTGGGGTCCTGTTCTTTTACTCACGGCCCTTGATCTCCTCTCAGTCTTGGGT
>Ga0209208_10013677_pt1 | contig 10094 bp, 9 predicted proteins | sample S1TSphfallax_3_FD_187694 | JGI IMG/M metagenome (GOLD analysis project Ga0209208, IMG submission 187694) | Host-associated microbial communities from peat moss isolated from Minnesota, USA - S1T2_Fd - Sphagnum fallax MG (SPAdes) (version 2) | ecosystem: Host-associated > Plants > Peat moss >... | reverse complement strand
TCTGAGTCACCAGCTTCAGCCTATCCTCAGGTTTAGGCACGTACGACCCTTTAAAGTAGAGCTTCTCATCCTTCCAGCAATATTGTTTTGCCCATTTTTTTGCTCTCTTAGCCTCCTGAAGATCGATTGTGTCTGGGATGAAACCTTCTTGCAACAATCCCATACAAACCGCATCCTCCCATATGTCAGTTTTACTTGTGTCATCAGCATAGACTTCTTCACCCCTAGACCTTGCATCACTGTTCTCGTGCCCATCATCTTCCAACAGCCCCTAGGCAACCAGTACCAGCTCAAGCTGTTGCTTCCGATCGTAATATCCGGTCTTCCCTTTCCTCATGACCTGCTTGTTCTTAGAAGAGTCCAGATTCCGGATTTCCTTCCCAACTGCAGCTTCAGCTCCTTCCTCAAGTGAGTCGTCCTCCTCATCCTGACTTGTTTTAGTCAACACATCAAGCATACATAGCCGATGTCCCTCTGACCAGCGCCAATGGTTGATGCCAAAGCAACATTCATAGTGTTGTTTCAGTCCCCCTGATTGTCTCCTCAGACCGAGCCATTTAGATTCCCTACCACACTGGACAGAAAATATCCCCCTTGTCGCCTCAATTGAATCTCCTGGTTTGGTCGTGAGGTCTTGGATTTCTCGACCAAAATCATCATCGTCTGTGGCAGCCCCCACCGGATTTCGGCTCAACGCATCCACATTGGTATGCTTCATACCTGGTCGATGCAGAATCTTGAAACTGAAATCCTGGAGCATGTCGATCCAACGTCCCCTTCTTCCATATGGGTCAGATACCGTCGCCAACCACTCCAGTGGTTTGTGATCTGTCCTCAGAATAAAGTGGGTGCGATGCAGATACTGCCTGAAGTGCATGACGCCCCAAATCAGTGCATAACATTCTCCCTCCATGGGATGGAATTTTTTCTGTGCAGACATCAGTCCTTTGCTGGCGTATGCCACAACTCTTTCCTTCCTGCCTTCCCTTTGAGAAAGAATGGCACCCACGCCCTTCGGTGACCAATCCACATCCAGATAGAACTGCTTGTCAAAGTCAGGTCGAATGAGCACCGGAGCAGCCACAAGTGCTCCTTTCAGGGCCTCAAACGCACTCTGACAACCCAAATCCCACACAAAGGCCACTTCCTTTTTCGTTAATTCAAACAAAGGAGCAGCAAGTCGTGCATATCCTTGCACATAGTTTCGGTAATATCCAGTGAGTCCCAGAAAAGACCTCACGTCTGTGATTGTCTTTGGTACAGGGAAATGCACTACAGCATCAATCTTATCAGGATCTAGCTTAGTTCCTTCGTGACTGACTACATGTCCTAAGAAAGCAATGCTCCTAGCAGCAAAACAACACTTCCCTGGATTCAGTTTCAGGTTTACTTCCCTTAGTTTGACAAGCACAACCTCCAAGTGTCGAAGGTGGTCTTCCCAGACCTCACTGTGGACATTGAGATCATCCACAAACACCTTTAGGAATTCGCCTCCCAATTCCTTGAAGACTAGGGACATTGTCCTGGTAAAAGTACTAGTGGCATTTTTGAGACCAAAGGGCATGATAGTCCAGTCATATAGCCTGGTCTTAGTGACCAGTGTCGTCTTCTTCATATCCTTAGGAGCCATGCGAATTTGCCAGAATCCCGACTGCAGATCTAATGCCGTGAACCAAGCCGACTTTCCCAACTGGGATATAACGTCTTCAACTAGGGGCATGGGGAATGAGTCCCGCCTGGTCTATAGATTGAGCGGTCTATAGTCGCCACAAAACCTCATGCTTCCATCCTTCTTCACTGGCAGGGTCACCCTGCAGGCGTATTTTGAGTCACTCGGCCTCATCTTGCCTAGGTCCACCAACACATCAATCTGGTGCTTTACTTTCGCCTCCTCCCAATATGATAGTCATCCAGGAGCTACCCGACAAGGTGGGAATCCTTGCGTGTCAATGGAGTGTTCCCCGACTGTGGAACACCCTAATCTCCCTTATTCCAGGCAAACACATCTTGATACCTTTCCAGAAGTCTCCAAAGCAACGGCCTCTTCAGCTCATCGAGGCCCTGATCAACTCTGAGCTTTTGGCAGATGTCCTCCCACCTTGCATCACCTTTGCGATCATCAGTAATCCGCTTCCTGTTATTGCCGCTAGAGGCAGTGACCTCCATCTGTTGAACTTGTAGCAACACAGATCCTCCTGTTGCATTCATTGCTTCGGATGGGTTCTGCTTGTGATGCTCCCCATCAGCAGCCCATCGAATCCAGTCAGCGTAGTCGTCAGCATCTGTGATTTCTTCCTTCATAAAATCATTTGCCTGGTTCTGCAGCGTAAGCTGCAAGATCTGCTGTGGTCCTTCACTCCTTATTAGGTTCTCAAGTTCGATGTCCCCAAATTCGGATTCACCTTCAACTGGAATCTCCGGTTGAAATCCCTCATCAGTGCCCTCGTTTGAGTTAGCTTTCGACTCAGACTCCTGTGTTACCATTCGTTGATTGGTGCCATGCACATACCAGGACGGCGATCCGTCCCCAGCATCCAATTTTGCAGGCGCACGTTTCACAACACCATCATTGCCATGGATCTCAATCTCTGAATCGGACCTTTGCATCAAATTCACCATGGTCAGTGGCAGTACTTCTACATCAGTACCTGGACCACGTCTGACCTGGATCAATCCTTGCTCGACATCAACTATTGCGCCGATTTTGATCAAGAGATCAAGCCCAAGCAAGACATCGTAGCTGTCTGTGTCCACAACCATGAACGTCATGTCGCATTGTACCCTTCCAACTTTAATTGGCACTTCTCCGATCCGGCCGAGTGCCTGTGTAATGGCACCTGAGGCCGTCTTATATGTTTCAGACCCAGATACCAAATGCATCAGACCCAATTCCCTGACAATTGCAGCCGCCATGACCAACATGGACACGCCCGTGTCTACAAGTCCCTCAATCAGACAACTGTTTATTTCGATTGACAGATGCAAAGTCTTTCTCCTGTGTGTCTTGCTGACACAGATTCTCCTCAAGGTCGGCACTGCGGATACCATCGACACCTAAGTACTTTCGAGCTCTGCATCCTTCTTCCTTCTAGCAACCTTTACTAGATTCTCCAATTGCTCTAACTCACCTGGTATCATCATTACAGTCTCCATTGGCGTCAGGGAGATCTTCCCCTTGATGAAATGAGAAAGTATCTTTGACCTGATGGAATTCTCCTGATTCGGGATGGTGCCATTTTCGGCGACCTCAATTGATGGTCCGACACCTACTGGTGGTAATTTAACAGGTAGCCTTCGTCTGGGTAAGCGAGTGTATGAGAACACATTCTCATTCTCACAGAGCCTATCGAGCTGTTGTGCAGTTGCTACTTCGTCATTCAGCAATACTTCAAGGAAATTCGCCGCTCCAAAATTTGATCTCCCATCCTTTGGTTTCTTCCAGCACCTGTCTTCTGAATGCCCAAGACCTGAACAGAAAGAACACTTCACACCACAATTTTCGGTCTTATGCGGCATACCACATTTGGCACATTTTGGCCGTGGCTCATTCCGCCTTGGACACGACGTGGCTATATGGTCCCTCCCCATACAGATTTGACATTCTTTAAACTGGGTAGAAGAAGACGATGGTATAGAGTTCGGCACTCCTCCCTTGAAAAAGTTGATCAGCGTATTGTTCAAAGTGGCAACCTGATGTTCCATAGACGCCTCAGCCACACTCCTTCTTCCTGCTCCTCTTTGAGAGGCTCGAATGGAGTCTCTCCAAGCTCACCTACCACCCGCTCCACCTCACTAGCTGCACCCACCAATTCCTATATATCAGCAAAATTCCTCACAACGCACAATTTTCGGATTTCAGGCCTCAATTTGGCCAGAAACCTCCTTTGCTCGGCATCCGAAATTCTGCCTTTTCGAAAAAATTTGTCCAACCGTTCGAAATACCTCTGAACCCTCTCTCTGGGTTTTTGTTTAATGGCATCGAGCTTCGCTCTGATGTCATCGTCGTCCACATTTCCATACTTCTTCAAAATTAATGTCCTCAGTTCAACCCAATCGGCCGGCGCCGGCTGCAGCCTTCTGAGCCATTCCCGGGCCCTGCCTCTCAAGTTGAGCTTGGCAATCTTAAAAAGTTTGTCCGCATTGAGGTCTCGCACCTTAGCGGCCATGGTGAGCCTTTCAGCCCAATCGCTGACGTCTTCATGCTCGTGCCCCCAAAATAACTCGTCCATGCCCTGTGGACTAGTCATCCTGCAGATGCGTAATGATGACAGAGAAAATTGCAAAACTGCTTACGGACACAAGATCCTTAGACAAAATGTATAAACACAACAACTGTTTACTTACTGCAGTTCGACTCTAACTTCTCAAAACAGACGTCAAACTAGACATGGAACTCTGGCTGAGCACCTTCAGACACAGGTCTCAGAGGTTCAAAGTTTGAAGGAAGGGTAGAGAAATGTTACTCATCCATCGATTGCTGCTGAAATCGCCATTTTCCGTCCTCGGTTCGCCATACCCTCCAGCTGATCAGTCGGGATCTTGATCCGCTATGCTCCATCCGAAGCAGGCGATCTCCCTCTTGAAACAAGTCTTCTACTCCATGTATGTACAGCGTAACAAAGTGGTTGGGTGACAGCTCCGATCTAGGAATCCATACGTCCCCCAGTCTTGGGACACTGCATTGCCTCTCTGCAAGCTCAGGAGCGACCCTACGCAAGGTAGGAGGTGAAGTGGAAACTGTCCTGTAATTCCGAGGTCCATGCCCACCCTCTCGCTCCATCGGTTACTCTCAACCAAACTCGTGCACTCGTGTAGAACCCACTGTGGGTTACTTCCACAGCAATATCCCCCACCCGAGCTTGGTCAAGATCTATGCCTACAAGACTAACCACACCAAAACCCAGAAATCGTAAGATCACGGCTCCCCTTTGTGGTCCGTTCTGAATGGTCCAGAAATTGAACCTATGAATAAGGTTCAACTCACGATTCTCCTGTGTTACTGGTTCCACAGGAATATCCTCTCTACTAGACGACGACATTATCCCCACTTCTCATATTACCTAGATCTTCATCAACTCTATAATGGCCACAACTACGCAACCTGCTCCGATACCAAAAAGAAGGGAGACAAGAAATGCATAGGGAACACAGCCACAAGCAACCCTCTCCTTTAGGTCTCGCTCTAACAGAGCGAGTACAATGCAATCACACAACAAGGACACAACACAACAAGCGACTTCTCACAGTCTTCAATCGGAATCTCATAATTCAGCTGCAGGGGCTATTCCACCGAGCTTCTCAGACACTGTCCCTATTCACACAACTTAGACTGAAAGAACTTGAATGACAGAATCTCATAGCTTGTATTTCACAAAAAGAATCCCCGACAGCACAAGCTTTGTGCCTTCTCCAAAAGTAATATCCTTGGTTACATTGATCCTAAATTTCCACTTCTCTCCTAGCTTCAGAAACTTGAGGTTCCTGGTCATTAATGGCAGCGGAAGAAGAGTGTCTAGACTTTTTCCTCAGAGCTCTTGTCTGTTCTACCAAAAACTGACCGATCTTCCTAACTTATCCTTCCCCTATCTACATCGCCCGATCCAACTTCTCTCACAAGCTTCGTCCTCCTCGCTTTCCTCCATGCCTCATCAATGTGGTGCCGCTCTTCCTCATCAATCACCCCGTCATCTTCCAACAACCCTTCCATCCCCCAACGACAGACTATACTTTCCCTATGCATCCCATGCACAACCAGATCCCCTCTCACACAAATCAAGATGAGATACGCCGCCACTCATCAATAGAGGCGGCTAGCTTACCCTGATCAATGTTCTTGTGTTCACACAAACAGCACAGCCATGGAGTTTTCTGTCCAGTCACCCGTTGTTCAGCTACAATCCTTTGCTATGTGTTGAAATCATATCTTTTGGGTTTAAAAATGCGAAAACAATTAAGGGGACTACCAACTTTTTTTTATAAACAAAATATCTTTAAAGTTGAAATTAATATTCAAATCTCCAAAAAGAGGTGATTTTTTTAATTTTCAATATTTTTTTCCCTCAATTTTGTGATGTAACCAAATTGGTGATCATTAGAAAATTTATCAAAATTTGAGTATATACCAAATACGAAAGCTTTAAAAAATTTAATTGGCTACTTGTTAGAACCTCTTATAGAAATCTAAAATTCTTTTTGTAATTCATAATTTGGAGGTAGTGTTTTTTCTCCTTTTTAAAATCCTTCATATTTTTGGAAATCATATTTTTAGGTCAAAAAGTGCAATGATCTGCCCCAAAAAATGGTTTCAATTGTCAATAGTGACAAAATAATAATAAAATTTGTCAAACTTGTATATTTGGACTTTAATGTATAGCCAAAAACATATAAAGGGTCTCATAAAAGATATATATTTCATATATTATACAAAAAAATATTCATGTAGGTAATCAAATTTGGTTAAATCTTCTTAAAGATGATTACCAATTTTTAAACATCTTCCCATGGAATGATCATCATTTTCAAGGTTATGAAAAACAATTTAAAAAAATTTGGGAACTCCATCTCCTGTAATGTTTATTCAGCTTGTATCATCTAAAGGTGTCAAATGTGCCACTTGTTATTAGATTGTTAAGTGTTGGTAAGAATCTTTGGAAATCCTTAGGGTCATTTGAAGATTTTTTTTTCGCCAATATTTTTATTTTCCATCCATTTAAACACAAAAAATATCTTATAATTTTTTTTTTCAATTACTTGGGTTTTGTGTTGTTATGCACTACCAATGACAATTAATTAATCAACTGATGAAATAAAATGGATTGAATTTATGGAAATTATGTTACATTTGAAAGGAAATATTAAATTACAACTTGAATTGAACTAAATACAAATTCTTAAATTTAAATGATGACTTCCAAAAAGGAAAACTTATGGAATTTAAAGTTGTTTTTCTTTAATCAATTTATGAATCATTGTCATTGTAATTTTTTGATTTCTCTAAAATGACAATTTGTTGTTGAAAATTTTACATTTTTCATAATTCCCCACTTAATACCCACTACATCAAAACATGGTATATGTTGCATCACATATGACTGTGTTATAAAATTGAACTCATGGTTTTTGTCATTAGTAATATTTTTGGTCATAGTAATTTATGCCATTTGTCATATGACTTCTATGACTAGGTAGTCAAGAAAGACAATGACTTTTATTATTACATCCATGAAATATAATTAAATAATAATAATTTATTGGCTTATGAAATGTAAACACATGTTTAACCATAGTAAAGTCATGTGGACAATCTAGTTGGACCTATATTTATTAACCTAATACTAGATAATTTAAAAGCTTAAGTAAGTAAGTCAAAATAGGTGAATATAAAGGTAGGTAGGTAAGGTTAGGGTAGGTTGTTAGGTAGGCTTAAGTAAGTAAAATTCTATTTAATTTGTTGATCACAAGCCTTTTTCATTAACTCATCCAAAGTGGTATTTGTTTTTTGAATATTTTAGAGTATGTATTATGTGTGCACTATTATTTTATTTGATTATATAGTTTACAAAGTTAAACTTATTAACAAAGGATATGGGACAAGTTTCATAAAAGGAAAACACTACAACATTACCCCACATCTTTTGTGCCATACAAAGGTAGCCTATTTATTTACCCACTTTCCTTTACCTATTACTCAGCCCACCTAGTTTAGCCCAAGCTTAAGTAAAATAATATATATATGTAAATTGGTATAAATTGGTGTTGGGCAGGTATCACAAATATCCTCAGGCATCACCCAAGTATCACATGGGCATCCCAATATGATCCCTTAGGGTATCACCATGAATAATACCTTGACTGAAAATCAAACCAAAAATATATAAGAACCAAGTAAGGTTTAACCCATTACCCGAGTTAGGGTTTCAAGGTTTTGCCACCATCAAAAATTAGTAAAAGCAAGCAATGAGAGAGAAGTTATGAAAATCAAACTTAATTATGTTTCTATGCATAATGGAACAATGTTTTACTTATTAAATCTTGTTGATCATTTATGGACAATTGGTTTGAACTATGAAGGTACAATGTTAAGTCAACTTAATTTAATTAAGGCTAAAGAAAGGACATTGTCATCACCAAACGCACATCAAAATTTGCTTGTTAGGTCAAATTTGCCTTAGGAGATGGGAGATCCAAGGGAAGGTTAGTATTTGGTGGTAGGTACTTATTAATTGTAGGCAAGGTCAATTGGTAATGATGTTTGGAGAGTTTTATTTTATGTGATGATTTATTTTAGAAATCTTTCAAAAACCTTGAACCAAAGGTCCTTTGATTTTGATTTTTTTCAAAAAGCCAAAGTTTCATTTATAAAAAGAAAAGATCAATTTATATATATATATATTTTTAAATTATAAATAGAGTAATACCTAGTTTGTGAAAATTAACAAAAAGGATAACTTGTTATTTTCAAATTTTTGATAACTAACATTGTGAAAACCAAATTTTAAAAAAAAAATGTTGATACCCTTGTTTGGCATAAAAAATTTAGAATTTGATTTTGGGGGAAATCGGACCTTTTTGTAAATTATTTTGTGAAAACCAGACCTAGCGAGTATCATAAATTTGTGATACTCGCCCAACACTAATATAAATATGTAGCCTAATTAACCTACCCTACCTACCTACATATCATAACTTGATACCTAATTAAATAGGTTACATAGGTAGGTTATATTTATTTATTACCTACTTAACCTACCTACTTAAATTACCTAGTTAAGTAAATTGGGTAGGTAGGTTAAATATGTAATAAAATAAATAGATATGTAGGTAAGTAGGTAGGTTAGGTTAACTTTGGGTAGGTAGTTTAGGCTAGGTAGCCATAATTTTTGACAAATTTGTAAGTGATGGAACAATTATGTGCATTCATCTTCCTTCCCCTCAAACATTTTTTATTAACATATCATTGAGAAATATGTTTATCACATGATCAAGTTGCACATTGGAGCCTTGGAACATTTGATATAAGAGTTGAATGTTTTGATGTTAGTTTATGTGTTTATATAATCATAAACTTCGTGGAATTTTACTTTGCTTAGTTCTAACATATCTTTACATCTAGAAGTTACTATGTTGGAATCCTTATTTCCACCATCATTGGATTTGTAGCATCAATACCATGGAACAAGCTAATGAATGATTCCAACAAAAAACTAACAACATGATAACTATTGTGTCAAGATTCAGTACATGCTAGCACAATGACAACCAACATCACAAAACCATCCTTGGGAAGTAGAACAACATTTAACTTTATGTTTATTGCATCCTTGTTCAACCAAAGGATCATAATGAAGGGAAGTTTAGTGCACGTTGCCATTCCAATGTAAAACCATAATGTTCAAATCAAGTTACTTTTTAAAGGTAATTGGTAATTTTAGAGATGATCTTGCAAGCTTATGTTTTTTTTTATATAGAATCTTTATTTGGTTGTAGTGTAGCACTCTAGGTATTTGGAAACTTGTTGGACAACAAAAATCAAAATTCTTTTCATGTAACAAGTCTATAGAAGTGGCAAATGTAGGTTGTGCATGGTTGGACTACCTCAATCTACTAAATATAGAAGGATTTCCCATGTGAATCAACGACCATAACTTACCCTTCACATCCAAAGAAGTGGGAAACATAGCTTGTACCTAGTTCAACTATCCCAATTTAGTGGATCTAAAAGGGTTGTCCAATTACACCCCATCCTTGATGGGCTTTAACTTACCCATTAGATTTGTTTGTAAAAGGGATTTTGAGGGACTATTTTAAAAAAAAAAACTATCATATTTTTCTATGGATTAAATGTTATCTATGATTTAAGGGTGTTCTCTTTGGTGGGCTATATCTTGCCCAAAATATCTTGGTGTAAAAGGGGTTTGGAGGGACTAATTATCTTCATGGTCTTTGTCTCTTTATGCAAACTAAGTGCCATATGTGACTTAGGGGTGGGCATTCACTACTACATATTGTGCCCTTTTGCGAAGGGCCAAACAAAAAATCTGAAGGTTTTGCGAAAGAAAAACAAATAACCTAAAGGGTTTGCGAAGGAAAAAAAA